>Ga0364886_10008_pt1 | contig 150550 bp, 152 predicted proteins | sample ExccelJu500001D3_4_FD_206926 | JGI IMG/M metagenome (GOLD analysis project Ga0364886, IMG submission 206926) | Enriched cells from Trout Bog Lake Hypolimnion, Wisconsin, USA - BchlTB.July23.5000.01.D3 | ecosystem: Environmental > Aquatic > Freshwater > Lake > Hypolimnion/Profundal zone | place... | reverse complement strand
TCAAAAGAGAGTGCGCCCTCTACGCGCACCAAATACTCTTTTTCAATCGGACTGTTCTCGCCGATGAGCAGTTTCGCAATGCGTCCATCTTGAGTCAAAACAAGCATGCCAGTTGAGTCAATGTCTAGACGTCCAGCAGGTGCAAGACCACGAGTATTAAAGCGAGGATTGCGCCCCCGATCAAGCGGACTTGCGAAATAGTTTTCTGGGGTAATTAAAGAAGCGGCCGGTTGATACTCCTTTTCATCGTCAAAATGAGAAATAAATCCTACTGGTTTATTTAGAATGACGGTTACGCGTGACGCTTGCTGAACTTTAGCACCGGATTGCAGCTCGATTTTCTGGCTGCGTAGGGCGCGCACACCAAGTTCATTGACAACCTCCCCATCAACTGTGACCAAACCCTGTTCAATATAGGCGTCAGCTTCACGACGCGAGCAAAGCCCAAGCTCGGAGAGTAATTTTGAAACGCGCACTTTTTCCATGCGTCTATTATCGATCAGTGACGGCAAGGGGAAGTGGAGAGATAATGGGCGAACTTCACCGGTAGGCACTTTAAGGCCATATTCATAAAGGAATTGAAATTGACAACTAATCTAAAAAAACCACCAATCTATAAAATCCTTTATTTTCAAGTACTTGTGGCTGTTGTGCTGGGTGTTTTGCTCGGAAATTTTTACCCTGACCTAGGTGTAAATATGAAGCCCTTTGGGGATGCCTTTATTAAGGGCATCAAGATGATGATTGCCCCCATTATTTTTTGTACCGTTGTTCTGGGCATTGCAGGCATGGAGGACATGAAAAAGGTTGGCAAAACAGGCGGCTTGGCCCTCTTGTATTTTGAGGTTGTGAGCACAATTGCGCTCATTGTTGGCTTAGTGGTGGTGAACGTTTTGCAGCCTGGGGTAGGCATGAATATCGACCCTTCTAGCTTGGATACCAAAGGTATCGCTGCTTATACGGGCCCAGGAAAAATAGGTACCACTACCGACTTTCTTCTAAATATTATTCCCAACACGATGGTTGATGCATTTGCAAAAGGCGAGATATTGCAGGTGCTCTTTATTGCCGTGTTGTTCGGCTTTGCTTTGCATAAATTTGGTGGTCGCGGAACCATGGTGTTTGATTTAATTGAGAAGACCTCACACGTTCTCTTTGACATCATCGGCGTTGTAATGAAATTTGCACCTATTGGCGCATTTGGAGCAATGTCTTTCACCATCGGTAAATATGGCATTGGCTCACTCTTTTCACTTGGAAAATTGATGGGCAGCTTTTATCTAACATGCCTGTTATTCGTTTTTGTTGTCTTAGGCATCATTGCGTGGGTGACTGGCTTCAATATTTTCAAATTCGTTCGTTATATCAAAGAAGAGCTCTTAATTGTTTTGGGAACATCTTCTTCCGAAGCTGTTCTTCCTCGCATGATGGAGAAGATGGAGGTTCTTGGTGTTAAAAAAACTTGCGTAGGTTTAGTGATTCCAACGGGCTATTCGTTTAATTTAGATGGCACCTCAATTTACCTCACCATGGCAGCGGTATTCATTGCTCAGGCGACAGATACCCCGATGACACTCCTTCAGCAAGTCACTCTCTTGCTGGTCTTGCTCTTGACTTCTAAAGGGGCTGCTGGCGTTACTGGTAGCGGCTTTATTGTTCTTGCCGCCACCCTCTCTGCCGTAGGTAACGTGCCTGTAGCTGGCCTTGCAATTATTTTGGGCATTGATCGCTTCATGTCTGAAGCGCGGGCTTTAACCAACTTAGTTGGCAATGGCGTTGCTACGATTGTGGTGGGCAAGTGGACGGGCGAGCTTAATCAAGCCCAAATGACAGCAGTTCTGAATCGTGATAGTTGGATTGAGGCTCAAGAGCCAGAAATCATCCTTGATCAAAAAACTGAAAAGATGCGTTAATTTCCGAAAGAGAATTGGGCATGATGAAAAAAGCTTGGCTGACTACCATTTTTGTTTTGATATTGACTGGCAGCCAAGCGGTCACTGCTCAAACGCGACTACCGACAATACCGATTGAGCAATACACGCCAGACCAGGTAAAAGCCGCTCAAGAATTTGAGCTTGCGCGTAAGCGTGCACCATGGGGGCCTTTTGCAATGCTCATGTATAGCCCCGAGCTCATGAATAACGCTAGGGCAATGGGTGATTATTTGAGATACAAATCTTCCATTCCGAACATGCTCAGTGAGTTTGCGATTCTGATTACTGCGCGCGAGTGGAGCCAAGACTATGAGTGGAGTATTCATTATCCGATTGCCATCAAGGCCGGCCTAAAAACAGAGGTAGGTACTGCGTTGCAGGATGGTCGTCGTCCCGAAGGCATGAGCGAGGACGAAACGCTTATTTATGATTTCACGATAGAGCTTCAGCGCAATAAGCGCGTCTCAGATGTCACATTTGCCAAGGTGGAGAAACGCTTTGGCAAGAAAGGCGCAGTTGATCTTGCTGGAATAGCGGGTTACTACACCTTTTTGGCGATGGAGATGAATACTGCTCGGCATCCCGCTCCAGCAGAGAGCGGCATCCATTTGCCACGCTTCCCAGACTAAATTTTTTGCTATGCACAATAAGGATTCCTTGACAGGAATTTTTTTAACTGATAATTTAAACAACTGTTTAAAAATAAGCTTTTCCTTAAAAATCAAAAATTGAGCCAATGATGAAAAAAATTACCCGAGCAGATTTAAGTGCAGCAGCAGAAAAATATAAAAATTGGGGCAAATGGGGTGCGGAAGATGAGATTGGCACCTTGAACTTTACGCAGCCAGAAGACATCATCGCCGCAGCTCAGTTGGTTAAAAAAGGCAAAGTCATTTCCTTGGCGCTGAACTTTGACAGCAGTGGTCCTCAGGGAGCAAAAACAAAATATCCCTCGATGGGCCGCATTAATCCTGTTCATACAATGCTGCGTACTGGAACCGATGCCTATGCTGGCGTCTTGGATAAGCGTGGCATTAGGGCTGCAGATGATATGGTGGTGATGCCCTTGCAATGCGGCACACAATGGGACGGCTTGGGGCATGTCTTCTATGAGAACTATATGTATAACGGCTATGACTGTCGTGAAGTATCTTCTGCTGGTGCAGCTAAGTGTGGCATCGAGAAGACCAAGGCTAAGATGGTTGGCCGCGGCATTTTGCTAGACGTAGCAAGAGCCAAAGGCCTCGAAACTTTGCCAGAGGGCTATGGCATTACTTGCAAAGATTTAGATGACACTGCCAAAAAACAAGGCATTGAAATTAAACGCGGTGATTACATTATTGTTCGCACCGGTCAAATGGAAGAAAAAATGAAAGCCGGTAGTTGGGATGGTTACCCGGGAGGAGACGCGCCTGGTTTTGCATTTGAAACTCTTGAGTGGATACAGCGGACTGAGTTAGCAGCCCTAGCAAGTGATACGTGGGGCTGTGAGGTTCGCCCAAATGAATCTGAGGCCGGGATTAATCAACCCTGGCATTGGATTACCATCCCAATTATGGGGATGACCATGGGTGAGATTTTTTACGTTAAAGATCTTGCTGATGACTGCGCTAAAGATGGTATTTATGAATTTATGTTTGTAGCTCCAGCAATTCCAATTACCGGTGCCGTTGGTTCGCCAACCAATCCGTTAGCAATTAAATAAAAAGATTTATTCCCAACAATCGTGGGGGAGACAATATGTTGAAGTTGAATAAAAATATAAAAAAAGTATTTAAAAAAAGTATCAAGATTGGATTGGGTTTGGCGGTATTAGCAGTAATGGTGCAGCCTGCCGCTGCCCAGCAGTATCCAGATAAGCCGATTCGTTTGGTGGTTGCCTTTCCTCCAGGCGGGCCGGTTGATATTACGGCGCGCATCTTATCGGTTCAGCTCGGAGAAATTTTCAAGCAGTCAGTGATTGTTGAGAACAAAGCGGGTGCCGGTGGCAATATCGGCGCGCAATATGTTGCTAATGCTGCACCTGATGGCTATACATTTTTAGTGACGTCTGCGGCCTTTGCTGTGAACCCCTCCTTATATGGCCCGGCAGCAGGATACAGTCCTGAGAAGAGTTTCATCCCAGTAGTAGTAGCAACCACACAGGCAAATGTCATCTCTGTAGGTGAAAAGGTGCCCGTAAAATCTATTGCCGAATTAAAAGAGTTGGCCTTCAAAGAAAATCTTTCCTATTCAAGCCCGGGTACTGGAACAACCCCCCATCTGACCTGTGAAAATTTATTCCGCGCCATTTGGAAGAGCAATGTAACGCATATTCCATACAAGGGTGCTGGTCCAGCGTCTCTAGCGGTAGTGAGTGGAGAGGTGCCCATTGGCTGCACTGCAGTTGCTGGCGTTTATCAATTTGCTAAACAAGGCAAGGTGCGGATTCTCGGTGTTTCAAGTGAGAAGCGCTTAGCGAGTTTGCCTGATGTGCCTACATTAGCAGAGCAGGGCTACCCACAAATTAAGGATTACACCTGGTCAGCAGTATTTGCTCCAGCAAAAACACCAGCCGCAATTGTTCAACAGATGAACCTAGCGATTAATCAGGTTTTATCTAATCCAGAAATGAAGGAAAAGTTCGATCAAACAGGCTTGCTAGTTGTAGGAGGTTCAACCAAACAAACTAGCGAGTATATTGGTGAAGAGTTGAAGCGCTGGGCTCAAATTGTCAAAGATACGGGTGCTAAGGTTGAGTAGGAGCGGACAAAAAACCTTGCTCACAGAAATTGAGGATTTCTGGAAGGGCTTGCTTCAAGTTGCCACCCTTGGCCTTTCCTTTGGAGATTACTTCTAGTCGGCCAGTGTTTGAGGCAACATACAAGTAAAGACCCATGATAAAAATGAGACGCCAACAGATTGAGGATTCACTGAGTTTTGGAAGGGTGCGTTTTAATTCATCCACAAATAATAGGCTGACCTTGTCATATAACTTCGCTCTTAGAGCGCTTTCAATTTCCTTAGGTTCATTGTGAAGTCTAGCTTGGAGTTTGACAAAACTTTGACCACCCTTATCTTCGCTCGCCATTCTCAGTGGCGGGTAGACAAATGCATAAATCAATTCTTTGAGCGGAATAGGCTTCTTTTTTGCTTTGATTTTTGCCGCATTCAAAAGATCGACGCGCTCTTGAAGCAATACGGAAGCGCGGCGCTCAAAGACAGCATTAAACAGGCCGCGCTTATTTTTAAAGTGATAGTTGATCAGCGCTTGATTCACTTTGGACTTAGCCGATATATCGCGCACTGTTGTCATGGCGTAGCCATGTTCAGAAAACAATGTCTCTGCAACATTCAGCAAGCGAGTGGCTGTTTTGTTGTCTGGGGCCGTAAGCGTTTTAGTAACCATTATTAAAAAACCAATCAAAATAACTTCAAAGGAAAAGCCATGAGTAAGACAATCCTAACCTGTGCCGTAACTGGTAATTTAACAAAACCAGAGATGACGCCTTATCTTCCCATTACGCCAAAGCAAATTGCAGATGCCTGTCTTGGTGCTGCCGAAGCAGGTGCTGCTGTAGTGCATATCCACGTCCGCCATCCTGAAACAGGCAAACCTTCGATGGAGATTGATCATTATGCAGAAGTCATCAGTCTAATCAAGGCACAGAATAAAGAATTAATCATTAACCTTACCACTGGTCCTGGCGGTAGGTATGTCCCAACGGAGGGCGACCCTAAGGTATTCGCACCTGGTACCACTCTATGCAATCCAATGAAGCGCGTTGAGCATATTGCACAACTTCGGCCTGATATTTGCTCATTAGATTTAAATACGATGAATTCTGGTGCTGATGTTGTCATGAACACGCCAACTAACGTGCGCAAGATGGCTAAGGTGATTCGTGACGCAGGCGTCATGCCAGAGCTTGAAATCTTTGATACGGGTGATTTAAATCTAGCAAAAGACTTAATTAAGGATGGCACATTAGAAGGTCCCGGCCTTTACACCTTTGTGATGGGTGTTAAATACGGACTGAATACGGATCCAGCAACGCTCTTGTATATGCGTGATCAGTTGCCGCTAGGCGCCAAGTGGGCTGCATTTGGCATTAGTCGCGCAGAGTTCCCTATCGTCGCCCAATCTTGGTTGTATGGCGGACATGTGCGCGTTGGCATGGAAGACAATATTTACTTGGAAAAAGGGGTGTTATGTGAATCCAATGCCCAACTGGTGTCCAGAGCCAAGCGAATCATTAATGATATGGGTGGTGAATTGGCTTCATCAAATGAAACACGTGAAATGCTTGGTTTAAGAAAATCCTAAAGAAGGGACTTTTATATGAATAGCCGTAGATCTTTCTTAAAAACTTCCGCCAAAACATTGGGAGGTCTGACATTTTGCGGCTGTGGTTTATTACACGCAGCAGAAGTTCAGAATGGTGGGCCTAAGCGTGTCACCCCAGTGTTTATTAACGGCAAAAGGGTAAAGACGATCGATGTTCATGCGCACTGCATGTTTCAGGATTCCATTAATTTGATGGGGGATGAAGCGAAGTCTGTGCCCCCTCCAACTAAGGGTGTGCCTGAGCATTTCATCAAAATTAATGAACGCATTAAAGCAATGGATGCCCAAGGCATTGATATGCAAGTGTTGAGTGTTAATCCTTTTTGGTATCGCCAAGATAGGGACACTTCAGCAGAAATTTGCCGTATCAATAACTTAAATTTAGCTGAGCTTTGCGCCCAACGCCCTGATAAATTTGCGGCCTTTGCTTCTCTCAGCATGCAATACCCTGATTTAGCGGTTCAGCAGCTTGAGGATGCAGTGAAAAAGCAAGGCTTATGCGGGGCGGCAATCGGTGGAAGTGTATTGGGGGAAGATTTTGCGAATCCTAAATTCCATCCAGTACTTGCTAAAGCTCAAGAGCTTAACGTGACCCTCTTCATTCATCCGCAAAGCACTCCGCAATTGGCTCAGCGCTTTAAAGGTAATGGATGGATGTCGAATGTCATTGGCAATCCTTTGGATACCACCATTGCGCTTCAGCATTTAATTTACGAAGGCGTCTTAGATAAGTATCCGCAATTAAAAGTCTTGGCAGCTCACGGCGGTGGCTTCTTGGGTTCATACGCTCCAAGAATGGATCACAGCTGTTTTGTTTCGCCACAAAACTGCAATCCAGATATTGTGCTCAAGAAAAAACCAACAGAGTATTTAAATCAGCTTTATTTCGATTCTTTGGTTTTTACGCCCGAGGCATTACGTCATTTGGTTGCACAGGTTGGTGCAAGTCAGGTGGTAATTGGTACAGACCACCCCATTCCTTGGGAAGAGTATCCAGTAGAGCATGTCATGAGTACGCCTGGGCTGACGAATTCTCAGCGCATAGCTATCTTGGGGGGCAATGCCGCAAGATTACTGGGACTGAAAGTTTAGGTTCTAACAATGTGAACGCTGCAAGGAGCTTCTTCAACGATCTTGGTCATTGAAGTTCTCCAGGGCGTTACTTTGTTTGGTAATTTATGAGATGCGCCAATCAAAATGAGCGACGCATCATTGTCTTTTGCAAACTCAACAATTCGGGTTGCGGGATCAAGCGCTTCTAGTACGTGATACGAGATGCGTTCTGGCGGCAGCTTGAGTGGTTTTGCCCACTCCATCAGCTGAACTAAATGACCACGCACAATACCGCTAGCGGTTTCGCTTTCTTGATTACCTTCAAATGTGGGTGTGCTGGCAATGGTGCTAAGGCAAATCAAGCGACTTTCTGGGTAAGCCTGCAGTAGATTTTTTGCAGTTGTTTGCATGCGCTCACGCAGCTCTTCATCTGATTGGCGTGTATCAATTGCGGCAATCATTAGTGGAGCATCTTGATTTCCCCTACTCGGTAGTGGGCTTGGGGATGGTTCGTAGCCTGCAGCTTTTAACCAACGCTTAAGGCTTTCCCAAAAACTAGGGGGCTCCAAGCGCTCAGATCGCTCTGTTAGCTTAACGCTTTCTGGATCACGTAGAACTTGGCGTAAACGGGTGGCGCTTTGATAGCGATCATCTGCCCTTGCTTCTAAGCAGCGCAACACCACCTCTTGAAGCCAGCGCGGAATTTCTTTCCTGATAGCCCTGAGGGGAAATGGTTTGGCCCACATTCTTTTTCGTAAGCCATTCATTGACTGTGGGTTACCAAATGGAAGTTCACCCGTCAACAACTCATACATGATCACGCCGATGGAAAAGATGTCACTGCGTGAATCTGATCGAACGCCAGCTACTTGTTCTGGTGAAATGTATGGAGCAGAGCCAATACCTTTGCGCATTTCTTCGGCAAGTAAATCCGGAAAGCGCGAGTGGTGTGAGAGGCCAAAGTCTATGAGCGTTAGTTTGCCTTCATCATCAATCAGCACATTGTCTGGTTTGATGTCGAGATGTATTGCATCCTGTGAGTGCAAAGACTGAACCGCTTGTGCAAGATCGGCGCCAATGCGAATGACTTCATCGATGCTAAATTGTTTGCCTTCTTTAATGAGCTCTTCTAGCGGACGTCCTGCGACTTGTTCCATTGCAATATAGGGACGTGTTGCCATATTTCCCGAGCCTAGATACTTCGGTACATATGGACTTTTAAGGGAGCGCAGGATCGTGAGCTCAGTTTCAAAGCCAATTAAACTCTCGACAGGTTGATCTTTGCCAACCCGTGGAATTTTTAAGAGGATGGGAAGATCAATACCCTCTTTGGTGGCCGAAAATAGACTGGCCATTCCGCCGCGATGCAGTTCTTTTCCAAGAACAAAACCATCAACGACTTTACCCTCCTGAAATATGTCATCTACCGCTTCAATATCAGGTTTGATGGGCATAGATAAATTACTTACCAGTAATCAAGCGATTTGCTAGGTCTTCTGGCAGGCCGGCGCGCCGCACTTTATCTGCAGCTTTAAAGTGATCATATGGAACACGGTGAAAAGTTAATGCAGAAATTTCAGGTTCAAATACTGCAAAGCAGGCCTCGGGATTGCCATCTCTTGGTTGGCCAAGCGATCCAACGACACCAACCCACTGGCGATGGCTCATAACGGGCACTTCATCTCCAGGATGTGGAGCAAAACGAATGAGTTTGCCAACAGCGCTTTGATAAAAAAGAGCCTGCTCGTGCGCATGCCCCACAAAAGTGTATGACTTACCTGAACTTTGGACGCATTGCCAGGCGCTCATGCTGTCGGTAATGTAATTCCACTCCGAAGGCTTATGAGCTGATGCATGTACAAAGCAAATCTCTTCTTCGTTGACGATTAGCGGTAGCTCTTTTAAAAATTGCACATGCGCTGGGTTTAGTTGCGACTTGGTCCACTCAATGGCTGCATTGGCGCTGGCATTCATTCTTTGGCTGTAATCTTTAAAGACTGCCTCATCATGATTGCCAACTACTGCAATGGCTTTACCAGACTGAACCAGTTCAGCAATGCGATCAACCAAAGCAATTGGATCGGCGTTATATCCCACCAGGTCGCCCAAGAAAGCCATGCGTGTAACGCCGAGCTCTTGGGCTCTTTCCATGCAGGCTTCATAAGCCTCTAAATTACTGTGAAGGTCGGCAAATAGCCCAATACGTTCGCTCATCTCTTAATGATAGGACAAAAGATGTTTTTAATGAAGGCTTAGTAAGGACTTGCCTCATTATTGGGGCGATTTTTGAAGCGCTTATGAACCCAATAATATTCAGCTGGCCTTAGGCGAATTTCTTTTTCGAAGATTTGGTTCAGGCGCGCAGTATCTTCTTCAGGGTTTTCGCTAGGAAAATCAACGAGGGGTTTACTAATTGAGCAAAGGTAGCCACTCTCGTCTGGTTTGAGTGTTGTAGTCATCATACAAACTTCTGCTTTAGCAATGCTTGCAAGCCTAGAGACGGCAGTAATGGTATTGGTTTGGATGTCAAAGAATGGCGTGAAAACAGAGTCCTTTAGCCCCAAGTCAATGTCTGGCGCAATGATGATGAAGCTGCCTTTGCGAATCTCTCGAATTAATGCGATGGAATTACCTTGACGATCTATGGAGTTACCGCCAAAACGGTTGCGCCAGTCAATAATTTTTTGATTGAAAAAAGGACTCTTCATCCTTTGAAAAAATCCTGAGGTACGGGGCCAGTGATTTCGCTTCGCTAGGGCGCTCAAAATAATGCTGCCTTCGATGCCAACGAAGTGCATATTCACCAAGATGCGAGGCTTTCTATCGGAGAGGTCTACCTCTGATCGCACTTCGATCATGCTACTTAATTGCTCTTCGCTACCATGCCAGATGATACTTTTTTCTACCAAGCTTCTACCGAGCAGGCGCCAGTGCTTTTTTCTGAGTTGGTCAATGGCCGCATCAGATAACTCAGGAAAGCATAATTTTAAATTTGTTGTGACCACATGATTGCGCTCACTCGGAATTCTGGCGGCAATAAAGCCCAGGCCAGAGCCAATGGCAACCAATAATGCATAAGGAAGAATTGAGAGGAGTTTTAATAAAGCCACTATGGCTTTATTGGAAAAAGATTTAAGCAAGCGTAATGTTATTCAGCGTCGTAGCGTGTTAATGTTTTTTTGTAACGAGTTCCCATTTCCTCTATGGAACTGCTTGACATACCAAGATCCTTAACAAGCCCAGTATCTAAGCGATAAGCCCAGCCATGCACGGTAAGATCTTGGCCACGAGCCCAGGCATCTTGAACAATGGTGGTTTCACATACGTTGACCACTTGCTCGATCACATTGAGCTCACAAAGACGATCTTGGCGCTTGGGCGTCGGCAGTACCTCTCCTAAATAACGCTCATGTTTTTGGTGGACATCCTTTACGTGACGTAACCAATTATCAGCTAGTCCAATGCGTCGATCGCTTAGCGCAGCATGAACGCCAGCGCAACCATAATGACCGACAACTAATATATGTTTGACTTTGAGCAAGTCAATGGCGAATTGGATGACTGATAGACAGTTGAGGTCGGTGTGAACAACGACGTTTGCGACGTTGCGATGAACAAATAGCTCGCCAGGTAAAAGATCAACGATTTCATTTGCTGGGACGCGACTATCAGCACAGCCAATCCAGAGATATTCCGGGGCCTGTTGATTAACAAGCCGTTTAAAGAAATCTGCATCCTTGGCAACCATTTCTTCCGCCCATGCACGATTATTGGCAAATAGGTGGTCTAAGGCGCTGGAGTTCTTCATAATCATGGTTTGAGTTTAAAGTACTTTGATGACGCCCATTTGGTTAAAAGAAACACCCACCGGAATTGTCCTTAATATCCATTGCCAGCCTGGCGCCAAGGTGAGCAAGGTCGTTGGTTTGCATGATGGCAGCCTGAAGATTTCTCTACAAGCGCCAGCTATGGAAAATAAGGCCAATGAAATGCTAGTAGCATGGCTTTCTAAGCAACTAAGGATCCCCCAAAAGCAAATTCGGTTTTTATCGGGTCAAAATAGTCGCCAAAAACGCTTAGAGATTTGGGGCTCCATTACTCCGGAGCAAATAACGCAGATCTTGGCCCCCTAGGATTTACCAGAAAATTGCCCATAAAATACCCAAAATAAGCACCCATTTGCCAACGTAATATACCGAGCGATGCTTGGCTTTGAGTTTTTTTGCCTGCGCTCTGAGGTGATAAAAGTAGCCAAATAGAACATTTACAAACCCTATCTTTTCTCCTGCCACATTCTGTGAGGATGTCGCACTCATCACGTAGCGGCCAAACCAGCGATTGAGAAGTTGTGCGGGCTTTGTGTAAAGCGGGCGTTCTATATCGCAAAACAAGACGATGCGTTGCTGATCAGTCTCATTGGCCGCCAGATGAATGTAGGTTTCATCAAACATGACTGGCTCGCCATCTTTCCAGAAATAACGCTCTCCATCCACTTCAATAAAGCATTTAGGGTCATTGGGCGTAGCTAGACCAATGTGATAGCGCAGGGACCCTGCATAGGGGTCGCGATGGCGTACCAGCGTCGCTCCAGGGGGTAGGGAGGCAAACATCGCCGCTTTAATGGATGGAATGGATTTGAGGAGCGCTACTGTTTTTGGACAGCTAGCTTGTGCTGAAGGCATTTCCTTGCCATACCAGTAGAGGTGAAAGCGCTTCCAGCCTGTTCGGAAGAAGGAATTAAAGCCGATATCGTTATATCCAGTAGCAGCCGCAATTGCGCCATCTTCATTGAGGGAAAGCGCCTCCTCGCGAATGATTTCCCAGTTATTCTGCAATGGCGCAAGCTCTGGAAATTGCGATACAGGGATGAATGCGCCCGCCTTCACTTTAGAGAAGATGTAGAGCAGGCTATTTATAGGGGCTAAAAGGACCTGGTAATCAGTCAGAGATCTAACTAGGCCAAAACGTACTCTGCCGCGAAAATAGACAAATACAGCCGATACAACAAAGATGATGAAAATGATGTGACGTATTTGCATGGATTTACCGATCAGCTTTAATGCCTCATTTTAATTTGTATCTTAGGGGCGCCCCCAGCTATTTCTAAGTTAAATATGCCCCTATACTTAAACTCATTAGTACAAGAGAGCGCAATGAGGTCACTAAAGAGGGCTTATTTTTTAGGAAAAAGGTAATGAATCAATTTATAAAGTGGCTCTTAAGCCTTGTATTTATAGGGATTACAGGTCTAGCAGTCTATACCTGGGTCATGCTCAGTTGGAGTTATGGCAGTGGTGAGCGTGCTGGCTACGTTCAGAAGTTCTCAAATCGTGGCTATGTCTGCAAGACCTGGGAGGGGGAGTTGGCAATGGTTTCCATGCCCGGAACAATGTCTGAAAAATTCCTCTTTACGGTGCGCGAAGATGCTGTGGCGCAAAAAATTAACGCAAATTTAGGCAAAAAGCTAGCTCTAAAGTATGAGCAGCACATTGGACTACCAACAACTTGTTTTGGAGATACTGAATATTTTGTATCTGACATAACTGTTTTAGATGAATAAATAAAAAATAAAAAAATTGTTTTTTAAAAAGCATTTATTTTTATAATTTTTTGTGGTTAAAATCACGTAAGCGCACTGGGCGCTGACATCAATATCTATAAGGAGCTTCACTTGAACAAAGCAGAACTAATCGCAGCGATTGCTGACGACGCTGAGATCTCAAAAGCCAAAGCTGAATTTGCATTAAATTCTGCTATTGCGCACATCATTAAAGCTGTTACTAAAGGTGATTCAGTGCAACTGATCGGCTTTGGTACTTATTCATCTGGTAAACGTGCTGCACGTATGGGCCGCAATCCAAAAACTGGTGAGCCACTCAAAATCGCTGCTGCTAAAACTGTTAAGTTTTCTGCTGGTAAAGCATTTAAAGATTCAGTTAACAAGCGTAAGAAGTAATTCTTATTTGTTGATGAAAAAGCCCGGCATGCCGGGCTTTTTTGTTTCTAGCTCTACATTTTCTTTGCAGAGATTTTGGAAGTTAGCTTTGTACCAGGCGTCGGTGGCGATGAATGCTCATCAATATACCGGCCCCAAATCCAAGCGTTACTAAAGCAGTCCCTCCATAGCTAATAAACGGGAGTGGTACGCCCACTACCGGGAGAAGGCCGCTGACCATGCCAATATTGACAAAAGCGTAGGTAAAGAAAATCAGCGTTACAGAGGCGCCAAGTAGGCGGGTAAATAAATTAGGTGCGCTAGCGGAGATGGCTAAACCTCTTTTAATCAACGCAAAGAAGAGGGCCAATAAAACAAGATTACCAAGCAAGCCAAACTCTTCGGAGAAAACAGCGAATACAAAATCAGTATGTTTCTCTGGAATAAATTCCAAGTGTGCTTGTGTGCCCTGAAACCAACCCTTCCCAAAAAACCCACCAGAGCCGATTGCAATCATAGATTGAATGGTATGAAAGCCTTTGCCAAGTGGATCACTATTCGGATCTAACAAAGTACAAACGCGATGTTTTTGATAATCATGTACGAATGGCCATGCAACATCATGAGCACAAAGCGTGTTGCCAAAAATAATCATGAGCAGAATGCCAAATGCACCAAGCCCAACAAAAGGCAAAATCCACTTCCATGGCAGTCCAGCCAAAATGATGACGTACATTCCAGCTGCAAAAACCAAAAGAGCCGTTCCCAAGTCAGGCTGTCGTGCAATCAGCGCAACAGGAATGCCTAAGATGATTGCAGCGATTCCATAATCCCAAGATTTTTGCAGACCCTCACGTTTCTGAAAGTACCAAGCAAGCATTAATGGCATGGCAATTTTCATGATCTCGGATGGTTGGATAACGATGCCGATATTAAGCCAGCGTCGCGCACCTTTTTTAATCAGACCGAAGACCGCCACTGCAACTAATAGCGCAACTCCAAAACTATAGATCCACACCGCTGCGATCTCAAGCCACTTTGGTGGAATGCGAGACACACACCACATCACTACAAATGATAGTGCGAGGTTTCGTAATTCATCTTCGATCAGCACCGGAGTATTTTGACTCGCAGATAGAAAAGTAAAAAAACCAACAGCGGCTAAGCCAAGCAGAATAAGCCCTAGCTGGCGGTCCAATCCAGAAAAAATACTATAGAGGGCCTTACGAATTTTTCTTATGGGGCTCTTTTCCATTCGGGAACCTCCTTTGGCCATTTACCTTCAAGGTAGTAATCCAATGCCTTGCGAGCGATTGGCGCTGCATATTGCGCACCAAAGCCAGCATTCTCAACTACCATCGCAATCACAATGCGTGGCTTATCTGCAGGAGCAAAGGCAATATATAAAGCATGGTCACGTAAAAATTCAGCAGTGGCTCCATGTTTGTAGTCTTTGGAATTTAAGCTGAAGACTTGAGCTGTACCGGTCTTTCCACCCGCCACAAATTCAGCGCCTTTAAATGCTGCTGCAGAAGTGCCCGTGCGATTGACTTCCACCATGGCATTTTTGATGACCTCAAGATTTTCCGGCTTGAGATCGATGCGATAACTTTCTTTTGGTGTGGTGAGCGTGCGGTTACGCGTAAATGGATCTTCAATTGCTTTGACTAGGTGTGGCTTCATGACAATGCCATTGTTCGCCAGATTCGCCATGGCATGGGCTAATTGCAGAATGGTGAAAGCGTTGTAGCCTTGACCAATACCCAGTGAAATCGTCTCGCCTTCATACCATTTTTGTTGTTCGGGTTTTTTGAAGGTATTTTTCTTCCATTCGGTAGAAGGGAGAACACCCGCAGATTCACCTTGTAAATCAATGCCGGTAATTTGTCCAAAGCCAAGTGGCTTCATAAACTCTGCAATCATGTTGACGCCCATATCGCGGGCTAGCATGTAGTAGTAGGTATCGCAAGATTCCACAATCGACTTTTGCATATCTACTGTTCCATGCCCACCTTTTTTATCATCGCGGAATGTGTGGTTACCAAAATCAAAAAAGCCTGGATCAAAAATAGTTTGAGATGGGGTGCGCTTTTTATTTTCTAATGCAGCCAGGGCCATGAAAGGCTTGTAGGTTGATCCTGGGGGGTAGATACCTTTGAGCGGTCTGTTGTAGAGCGGCTTCTGCGGAGAGTCATTTAACTCTTTCCAGGTGACTGCATCTATACCTTCCACAAAATCATTTGGGTTGAAGTTGGGTTTTGATACAAAGGCAAGAACATCACCCGTCTCAGGCTCAATGGCTACGAAGGCGCCACGAAAGTTTCCATAGAGCTCTTCCACCAAGTATTGCAATTTAATATCGACCGATAGAACAATATTTTTTCCGGGAATGGAGGGTGAGCTCGAAAGTGTGCGAACAGGTTTACCGCCGGCAGTGATTTCTACTTGATCATATCCAGGAACGCCGCGCAATACAGTTTCGTATTTCTGTTCTAAACCAATTTTTCCTACGTACTGAATGCCTGGCAGAAATGAGCTTTGTAATGCATCAGGATCATCGGCTTTTGCACCCTCAATCTCCGTTTGCATCCGCTCTTTATCTTTTAGCGAAACCCTCCCGATATAGCCAATTAAATGGGAGGCTAGCTCGTTATAGGGGTACTCTCGGAAGCTGCGGGCGCGAATTTCCACCCCAGGAAAGCGGTAGCGATTAGCCATAAAGCGGGCTGTTTCGGCCTCCGTCAGCATTGAGCGCAGCGGAAAAGTGCCCATTTTTCGAGAATCCTCTAGGGAGCGCTTGAAATTACGGCGATCCCTCGGGGAAATGAGAACAATTTGGGATAAATCATCGATCAGTTCATCAACATTGCCCTTAACCTCTTCAGCGTTGATATCTAAAGTCAGCGCTGAATAGTTTCTGCCAATCACAATGCCGTTGCGATCAATGACTAAGCCGCGATTTGCAGGAGCAGGTACAAGTGCTATGCGGTTACTTTCAGCCAGCAAGGCATATTTGCCATGACTCACCAGTTGTAGCCAAACTAATCGAGTAACTAGCAGTAGAAAACAAACCGTAACAAAGATGGTCGCAATATGAATGCGCTCTTGAAAAGAGTTGAGATCCGCTTTTTTAAAAGAAACCATACAACCGCTTAGATTGGTCGATTATGGTCAACGTCAATAGGACGACGTTGAGGGGCTAGCAAAATACGAGTAGCGATTGGCCAAAGCATGGCTTCAATCAAGGCTTGTATTGAGCCCGTTAGCGCCCACCAATAGAGTTCGCCGCTTAGTACCCAATGCGTTAAAACAGGAAATAAAGATACGAGTAAAAAAATGGGTAGCAGATGCAATGCTTGAGTAAACACGCTCAAGGCGATGATGCGTCTATGCCAAGAGATCGCCAGATAGGCTACTAGCGAGTAGCTAAATGCATGCAATCCCAGAAGATCTGAGTTGTGAACATCCATTAATAAGCCAAGAGTGAAGGCGATCATGACGCCAACATAGCGATGTTGATGAATATTCCAAAAGACGATACAGATAATCAGCCAGTCAGGAACCCAGCCGTAGTTACCAATCGGCAAGAGATTGAGTAGCAAGGCGCACAACAGGCTGAAATAAATAAAGAGCGGATTAGCAGGCCGCAGAATATAGCCGCTTTGGAAGTCAATCATTGCATTCCTCGCGCACGAGTTTGGCGGCGACCTGGAGTCATCACACCGGCGCCCCCAGAGCTTGATTTATTGACAACACTTGGCTTGGCGTCGAACTGTGGGTCGTAGAGTAGTGCCAATGCTTGACGATAGCGGTTAACCGCAGCAACTGGAACACACAAAACATTGGAAGAGTTCTTGTCTGCGTTGCGTTCAATACGGCTGATAACGGCTACAGCGAAACCTGGTGGATAGACGCCGTCAATGCCGGACGTAATTAAGACATCGCCCACTTCTAGATCACTAGCGACAGGCAGGTAGCGCAGTTCTAAGGGGTTGCCGCGACCCGCCCCAAATACTGCTGCGCGCAGTCCGTTGCGCGCTACTTGTACGGGCACTGCAAAGTCACGATCCTCAAGCAATGAAACTTCTGCAGAGCGATCGTAGAGACGTACTACCTGACCTAGGATGCCGGCGTCATTGGCAATCGGGTTGCCGAGCTTCAAGCCATCATGGCCGCCACGGTTAATGACAATGCGTTGAGAGATTGGATTGGGTGGATTGAAAAGAATTTCAACGGGAAGCGTTTTAAATGGAATTTGCTTCTGCAAATCCATTAACTGCCGCAGGTTTTGATTTTCAATTAAGAGAAACTCTGATTGGTTTGCAAGCAATGAAAGTTCTGCTTGGCGCACTTTCATTGCTTGATTTTCTTTATCAAGTGTTCCGCGTGTAGTGAAATATTCTGAGCTAGCATCAAATACATTGCGAGGCATCAGCATGACATATTCAAGTGGACGCAAGATCCAATTGACGTTATCTCGGATGGGGTTGAGAGTCTTATAGCGAAAATCGATCAACATCAATGCGATGCTGATCGATAGACAGACAATCAGTTTGACTAAAGCAGGAACGCCTTGTCTGAAAAGTGGAGGAGCGCTATGTTGCAATGCCCTGGTCGACGTGTAAGTCGATTACTCTTGCGAGAACACTCCGCCCAACTTGTCCATGCGCTCGAGTGCTGTACCGCAACCACGAGCGACGCAAGTGAGAGGATCTTCTGCTACATGAATGGGCAATCCAGTTTCTTCCAAGAGCAAGCGATCGAGGTCACGCAACAATGCACCGCCACCCGTCAACATCATGCCGCGCTCGGCGATGTCAGAGGCAAGCTCAGGAGGAATTTGTTCAAGCGCTGCTTTTACAGCAGTCACGATTTGATTCAAAGGATCGGTTAAGGCCTCAAGCACTTCATTGCTAGTGACTGTGAAGCTGCGTGGAATACCTTCAGAAAGATTGCGGCCCTTTACTTCCATCTCGCGCACTTCGGCGCCTGGGAATGCTGAGCCGATTGTCTTTTTAATTAACTCTGCAGTTTGTTCACCAATTAACATGCCGAAGTTACGACGAATGTAGTTTGTAATGGCTTCGTCAAACTTATCGCCACCAACGCGAACAGAGCCTTTGTAAACCATGCCACCCAAAGACATCACGCCAACTTCAGTTGTCCCGCCACCGATATCAACCACCATCGAACCAGCCGCTTCAGATACTGGCAAGCCAGCACCAATTGCAGCAGCCATAGGCTCTTCAATCAGAAATACTTGGGATGCACCCGCACCTAAGGCTGACTCACGAATGGCACGACGCTCAACTTGGGTAGATCCACAAGGAACGCAAATAATGATACGTGGGCTTGGCTTTAACAGCTTGCTCTCGTGCACCATTTTGATAAATTGCTTGAGCATTTGCTCGGTGATCGTGAAGTCGGCAATAACACCGTCTTTCATGGGGCGAATCGCCTCAATGTTTCCAGGAACACGTCCCAGCATCGCCTTTGCCTCTTTACCAACGGCCAAAATGGTTTTTTTGCCACTTGGACCGCCTTCTGTGCGAATTGCCACAACCGAGGGTTCATCAAGCACAATACCCCGATCACGCATATAAATTAAGGTATTTGCGGTTCCTAGGTCGATGGCTAGGTCATTAGAAAAGTAGCTGCGGAAAAAACCAAACATGATGTAGTGGGAAAATAGTAAGTGTTAATAAAAATATATAGGAATGATACTCTAGCGCCCCATGAAACTTGATGATGTCCAGCGCATTGCGCACCTTTCCAGGCTTGAGTTAAACCAGGCAGAAGCCGAGGCAGTTTTGCCTCAATTACAGGCTATTTTTGCTTTGGTCGAAGAGATGCAAGCCGTTGATACAACAGGTCTTGAGCCCTTGGCCCACCCTATCCTATTCCTGCGTGACTTGGCGCAGCCCTTGAGAGTTGATCAGGTGACTGAATCAGACCATCGCGCTGAAAACATGCAATCAGCGCCGGCACAACAGGATGGTTATTTCTTAGTTCCGCGGGTGATTGAATGAGTTGGCACAACACCCCCATCGCTTTAATGGCGAAAGCCCTTGCCGCAAAAGAGGTCTCCAGTACAGAGCTGACAAAGTACTTTTTAGATCGTATTGAGTCTGGAAAGCAGTGGAATTCCTATCTTGATGTGAATACTCACTTAAGTTTAGAGCAAGCATCTGCAGCGGATGAACTTATTTCTTCAGGAAAATCAGGTAAATTGACTGGAATCCCCGTAGCCCACAAAGATGTCTTTGTCACCCGTGGCTGGAAGTCAACTGCCGCCTCCAAGATCCTCGAGGGCTACCTCAGTCCTTTCGATGCAACAGTGGTCGCTAATTTGGGCATTCCGAGTGCAGACAATCCAAATGGTGCTGGTATGGTTTGCTTAGGCAAGACCAATATGGACGAATTTGCCATGGGCTCTTCCAATGAAAACTCAGCCTACGGACCAGTCTTAAATCCCTGGAATTCTGAGTATGTTGCAGGTGGATCATCTGGTGGTTCTGCTGCTGCAGTTGCGGCAGGTTTAGCCCCAATTGCCACTGGAACAGATACAGGTGGATCGATTCGTCAGCCAGCAGCTTTTTGTGGACTGACCGGGATTAAGCCAAGCTATGGGCGCGTTTCTCGGTACGGCATGATTGCTTATGCCTCTTCTTTGGATCAGGCGGGCCCCATCGGCAAGACTGCTGAAGATTGTGCTTTATTGCTTTCTGCGATGTCATCGCACGATCCCCGTGACTCCACCTCCTTGGCTGATTCCGGTGAAGACTATGGCCGCTATCTCAATCAGGCTTGGAAAGAAGCTAATGCCAACCCTGCAAAGCCTTTAGAAGGCTTGCGAGTTGGTTTACCCAAAGAGTTTTTTGCTGAGGGTTTGGCAGAAGATGTTGCCAAAGCAGTCAATGCCGCAGCTAAAGCTTTGCAAGACCTAGGCGCTCAATTGGTGGAGGTGAGCCTACCTAAAACCAAGCTATCGATTCCGGTGTATTACGTCTTGGCACCCGCAGAAGCCTCTAGCAACTTAAGTCGTTTTGATGGCGTGCGCTATGGACATCGCGCCAGCGAGTATCGGGACCTAGGTGATATGTATCAGAAGTCCCGCACCGAAGGTTTTGGTGCCGAGGTAAAACGTCGCATTCTCATTGGTACCTATGTACTCTGCCACGGCTATTACGACGCTTACTATTTACAGGCGCAAAAAATTCGCCGCATTATTGCTGCAGATTTTCAGGCGGCATTTAGTCAGTGCGATGTGATTCTTGGGCCTGTGGCGCCTGATGTGGCATGGCGTTTAGGTGAGAAATCAAAAGATCCTGTGCAGATGTATTTGGAAGATATTTACACCTTATCGACCAATTTGGCAGGACTGCCAGCAATGAGCGTTCCTTGTGGATTTAATTCAAACAATCTTCCAATTGGTATGCAATTAATCGGCAATTATTTTTCTGAGGCGCGCTTACTGCAAGTCGCCCATCAATATCAACAGGCCAGCGATTGGCATTTGCGTCAAGCAAGCGAGGTGGCATGATGCAATGGGAAGTCGTTATCGGTTTAGAAACCCACGCGCAATTAAAAACGCAATCGAAGATTTTTAGTGGCGCCAGCATACGTTTTGGTGCCGAACCAAATACCCAGGCATGCGCAGTAGATCTGGCTTTGCCGGGAGTATTGCCGGTATTGAATCGTCAAGCCGTAGAGCATGCGATTCGTTTTGGCTTGGCGGTGGGCGCGAAGATTTCACCGGCTAGTATTTTTGCTCGCAAGAATTACTTCTACCCTGATTTACCTAAGGGCTATCAGATTAGTCAGTTTGAAATCCCCGTAGTGGTTGGCGGATATCTTGAAATCTTGGTGGGCGACGAAGTCAAAGTGGTTGAGCTGACACGTGCGCATATGGAAGAAGATGCTGGCAAATCTGTTCATGAAGAGGACTTCACTGGCCCGCACGGCGAGGCCTCTAGTGGCATCGACTTAAATCGTGCCGGCACTCCGCTATTGGAAATAGTTACAGAGCCTGTGATGCGAAGCGCTACTGAGGCTGTGGCCTATGCAAAGGCATTGCATGGCTTGGTCGTCTGGTTGGGTGTTTGCGATGGCAATATGCAAGAGGGCTCTTTCCGCTGTGATGCCAACGTTTCGGTGCGCCCTATGGGTCAAGTAGAGTTCGGCACCCGTTGTGAGATTAAGAATTTAAATTCATTTCGTTTTTTGGAAGAGGCAATTCAATATGAAGTGCGTCGCCAAATTGAGTTGATTGAAGATGGCGGTAAGGTTGTTCAGGAAACCCGTTTGTATGATCCTGATCGCCAAGAGACCCGCAGCATGCGTAGCAAGGAAGATGCGAACGACTATCGTTATTTCCCAGATCCCGATTTGCTGCCTGTAGTCATTGATGATGCCTGGATAGCTGACGTACGTAGCAAGATGCCAGCCTTACCAGCGCAATTGCGCGAGCAATGGCAAAGCGAGTTTGGTCTGAGTGCATATGACGCTCAGTTACTCACACAAGATCGCGACACCGCAAAAGTATTTGAGGACTTGCTGGCTATTGTTGGTAAACCTTTAGCAAAAGCAGCGGCTAACTTGATCGCAGGCGAATTCGCTTCCTCTGTAAATAAGGCTGGTATCGCAGTAGCTCATGTGCCATTAAAGGCCGAGCATTTGGCAGCATTATTAACGCGTACTGCAGATGGCACGATTTCTAACAAGATTGCTAAAGATATTTTCGCGATGCTTTGGGAAGAGGCTTTATCAGGCAAGGCAATCAGCGCTGTTGACCACATTATTGATACCAAAGGCTTAAAGCAAATTAGCGATAGTGGAGCGCTCGAGGCCATGATTGATAAGGTCTTGGCGGCCAATGAAAAATCGGTTGAAGAGTTCCGCTCTGGAAAAGAAAAAGCGTTCAACGCCCTAGTTGGTCAGATTATGAAAGCATCACAAGGCAAAGCCAATCCAGGCCAGGTAAATGAATTGCTACGTAAAAAGCTTGGCTAAAGCAGAATACAAATGACACATTGAGAAAGAAATAGATGAGCGCAATTGATCCGCAGCAAGCAGAACAAGAAGAGTTGGTGGCTGAGTGGTTACGAGCGACCCCAGGCTTCTTTGAGCGTTACGCCAATCTGTTAAACGACATTCGTTTGAAGCATCCCCATGAAGATCGCGCGATCTCATTGCAAGAGCGTCAAATGACCATGTTGCGCACACAAAATCAGGAGCTTAATCGTCGTCTCAGTGAGATGCTTCATTTTGGAAGTCGCAATGACAAAACACAGCAAGGCTTAGTTGCATGGTTGTTGCGCTTAATGCGCGCTAACAATAAGGCTGATGTAGAGGCTGCTGTGACCCATGGCTTAGCAGAGGTATTTGAAGTGGATGCAGCACAAATTCTGTCGCCAAACAATGCGTTTGGTCCTTGGATTGATACTCCATTATGTGGATCTGCGAAAGAGCTTGCAGCCGCTAGCGTGGATTTGTTGGCTACTCAAACGACCATCGATCCTGAATGGCAAAGCATGGTGGCAATTGGGCTGCCTTTGGGTAAAGGCGGATCAAGCAATCAAGCTCCAGCCGTGCTGTTGTTGGCAAGCAAAGATGAATCACGTTTTACCGCTGACATGGGTGCCTTCTATTTGCGTCAAATCGCTGAACTAACTGCTGCAGCTTTGGATCGCGTCCAAGCTTATGAAGTCACAGCCGACTGAACTGCATCCGCTTGTGCAGGAATATCTGCATGAGCTTCATGTATTGCGTCAGTTATCGCCGCATACGCTCAAGGCGTATCGGACAGATTTAATGGAGTTACAACTTTTTGCCGCAGATGATTCTGTTGAGCTCTTAAAGGTCAGCAATGCGCATGTGCGTCGCTGGGCTGGTAGATGGCATGCCAAAGGGAAGTCATCTAGAACGATTGCCCGAGGTCTTTCTGCCTGGCGCGGTTGGTATGACTGGATCACTGAGAAAGCGGCGCGCAGAGATGCGCAGACGGGCAGGGCACGCGTCAAATTGAGCGCCAATCCAGTGGACGATGTCAAAGCACCTAAGCGCTTGCAGTCCTTGCCTAAAGCGCTTTCGGTAGAACAGGCTTTGGCATTGGTTAATCAAGTGGTGCAAGAGGCGGAGGAAAAGAAAGATCTGGAGTCCATTCGGGATGCTGCGATTGTGGATCTGCTGTATTCCTCTGGCTTACGTCTTTCGGAGCTCTTGGGTATTGATGTGATGCAAAGCAAAGATCGCCAACATGAGTCTGCGGGTTGGCTAGATTGGGATGCAGCCGAGGTCACTGTTTTAGGTAAAGGTGGCAAGCGCCGCTCTGTCCCTGTTGGGTCACCTGCCATGAAATCATTGCAGGCCTGGCGAGGGCTCCGGGATAGCGCTGAGTACGCTCAACAATCTCCCGCCTTGTTTATTTCTGCCACTGGCGCTCGCTTATCCCCTCGTACCGTTCAAGCGCGTTTACGTACCCTAGCGATGCGCGCTGGTTTGCCAACCCATGTGCACCCTCACATGATGCGTCATAGCTTTGCAAGCCACGTACTGCAATCCTCACAGGACTTACGTGCGGTGCAAGAGATGCTGGGGCATGCCAGTATTGCTAGTACCCAAATTTATACTTCCTTAGATTTCCAGCATCTTGCTCAGGCATATGACAAAGCACATCCTCGAGCAAAGGCTGGTAAAGGCTGAGGAACTCGGTAAGATACAAGGTTTCCTCCAACGGGGAATGATTCACCACTAGATTTTGAATGGACTGACGATGGCATTAATTCCAGTAACAATTCTCACGGGCTTTTTGGGTAGCGGCAAAACTACCCTCCTCAAGCACATTCTCACCGAACAACATGGCAAAAAAATTGCTGTGATCGAAAACGAGTTCGGCGAAGAGAACATCGATAACGACATTTTGGTTCAGGACAATCAAGAAAACATTGTGCAGATGAGTAATGGCTGTATTTGCTGCACGATTCGTGGCGATCTGGTGGACGCCCTCAATGAGCTTTGGGAGCAACGCAAGGATAAGAAAATTAGCTTTGAGCGTGTCGTGATTGAGACCACTGGAGTCGCCAATCCTGGCCCAGTCGCCCAGACCTTCTTTATGGATGACGATGTAGCGGATCACTATGTGTTGGATGCCGTAGTGACTCTGGTGGATGCTAAGCATGGGCAGCAGCAGCTCAGCGAACATGAGGAGGCCCAGCGCCAGGTAGGCTTTGCTGATCAAATCTTTATTACTAAGACCGATCTGGTAACGCCTGCTGAGGTTGATGCCTTGCGTGCCCGCTTAATGCATATGAACCCCCGTGCGCCTATTTCTGGGATTTCTAAGGGGGTAGTTCCGCTTGAGGCGGTTTTAGACCTCAAGGGCTTTAATTTGAACGCCAAATTGGACATTGACCCGCATTTCTTGGAGCAAGAGGACCATGACCATAGTGATTGTGGTCACGACCACAGCCACGATCACCATGATCACAGCAACTGCGGCCACGACCACAGCCATGATCATCATGGTCATGCAGGGCATACAGACCGCATCCAATCCTTTGTATTTCGTAGTGATAAACCCTTTGATCACAAAAAGCTTGAAGACTTTTTGGGCGGCATTTTGGAGGTTTTTGGCGAGAAGATGTTGCGCTATAAAGGCGTGCTTTATGTGAAGGGAAGTAACCGAAAAGTGGTATTTCAGGGGGTTCACCAGATGATGGGCAGCGATTTGGCTGGTCCGTGGGGGGCTGAACCCAAGCAAACCCGTATGGTGTTTATTGGCATTGACTTGCCTAAGGACACCCTATTGGCAGGGCTCGAGGGGTGTTTGGCTTAGGCGGGTTCGGATACAATCTGCCGCCACGGTCAATATTGATAAAAGGTCGTAAAACTTTGGCAGAATGAGGCAATAATGCTTCAAACCCATGGAAAGAATGAGATGACGGTAAAAACAGCAACAAAAACTGCAGCAGCTCCAAAAGTTAGTAAGGCTGCAAGTAGCAAAGCTCCAAAGGGTGCGCCTTTAACTGAAGCTGAACTGCTCAAAATGGCTGACAAGGACTACATGAATGCAGCCCAGTTAGATTTTTTCCGTCAGAAATTATTGACCCTCAAAGAGGACATCTTGAAGAATGCATCAGAAACTACTGAGCATCTTCGTGAAAACATTTTGGTTCCGGATCCGGCGGATCGTGCAACGATTGAAGAAGAGCATGCGCTTGAATTACGCACCCGCGATCGTGAACGCAAGTTGCTGAAAAAAGTAGAGCAGGCTTTGGCGCGGATTGAGACTGCTGATTACGGTTGGTGCGAAGAGACTGGCGAGCCAATTGGCTTATCCCGTTTGATAGCAAGACCGACGGCCAATCTTTCCCTTGAAGCACAAGAGCGTCGTGAACTCCGTCAAAAGTTGTTTGGCGAATAACCTTTTAATACTTCGGCTGCAATGACTAAGCACCTACCAACCCTTGCTGATATCCCTCCTTTGTTAAAGGCGGAGATCTTGGCCGAGGCTTTGCCTTATATCCGCCAATATCACGGTAAGACCATTGTGATTAAGTACGGCGGAAATGCCATGGTGGAAGAGCGCCTCAAAGAAAGTTTTGCGCGCGATGTCATTTTGCTCAAACTGGTTGGCATGAATCCTGTCGTAGTGCACGGCGGTGGCCCACAAATTGATGAAGCACTGAAGAAGATCGGCAAGACCGGAACGTTTATTCAGGGTATGCGCGTTACCGATGATGAAACCATGGAAGTAGTCGAGTGGGTACTTGGTGGCGAGGTGCAACAAGATATTGTTATGTTGATTAATCACTTTGGCGGACAGGCAGTTGGCTTGACTGGTAAAGACGGTGGTTTGATTCATGCCAGAAAAATGATGATCCCTGATGAAAAAAATCCAGGAAAAAAAATAGATATCGGTTTTGTCGGTGAGATCGAGGCCATTAATCCTGCGGTTGTAAAGGCCCTGCAAGATGATGCGTTTATTCCGGTGATTTCTCCTATTGGCTTTAGTGCTGAAGGTCAGGCATACAACATCAATGCTGACTTGGTTGCTGGCAAGATGGCTGAAATTCTGCATGCTGAGAAATTGGTGATGATGACCAATATTCCAGGCGTCATGGATAAAAATGGCACGCTCTTGACCGATTTAACTGCTCGAGAGATCGATGATTTATTTGCTGATGGAACTATCTCTGGTGGTATGTTGCCTAAGATTTCCTCGGCCTTAGACGCTGCGAAGAGTGGTGTGAACTCAGTGCACATTATTGATGGCCGTATTGAACACTCTTTATTATTAGAAATTCTGACTGAGCAAGCTTTTGGAACGATGATTCGTTCTAGATGAGCTATGGATAAGTGATAACTATGCGTGATTCTTTAGAGCCTTCAGAAATTGAAAGTAGTGCCGCTGAGGCTGGCAAGACACGCAAGCGTCCACGTCCAGGAGAGCGTCGCTTACAAATTCTGCAAGTGCTTGCGGAGATGTTGCAAAACCCTAAAGGTGAGCGCGTAACCACTGCAGCGTTGGCAGCCAAGATTCAGGTTTCTGAGGCGGCGCTTTATCGACACTTTGCTAGTAAAGCCCAAATGTTTGAGGGCTTAATTGCCTTTATTGAGCAGACGGTTTTTGGTTTGATTAATCAAATCAATCAAAAAGAAGAGTCAGGCCTTGCGCAAGTGCGTGGCATTTTGCAGATGCTGCTCTTCTTTGCTGAAAAAAATCCCGGTATGACTAGAGTTCTTTTAGGTGATGCTTTGTTGCAAGAAGATGATCGCCTGCAAGAGCGCATTACTCAAGTGCTAGATCGCGTTGAGGCCTCGTTAAAGCAGGCCTTGCGAATTGCCCAATCCCAAGGTAGTACGTGGGGGCAGGCGGGTCAAGATGAGATTAGCATTCGTGCGGCCATGTTGATGAGTTTTGTTTTGGGTCGCTGGCATCGCTTTGCTCGTAGTGGCTTTAAGAAGCTACCAACTGAAGCATCTGATATTAGTCTTCGCATTCTTCTCTCCGAATGAGCGAGCTACACCTCTCTAGAAATACTATCCATTTTGCCGAGCCCTTGCCTTTGCAAAGTGGCGCCATGTTATCCGGCTACGACCTCGTCATTGAAACTTACGGCAAGTTAAATGCTGATAAAAGTAACGCTGTACTGATTTGCCATGCACTTAATGCCTCTCATCATGTGGCGGGCCCGGCACCCGAAGACTCAGATGACATTGGTTGGTGGGACAACATGATTGGCCCAGGTAAACCTGTTGATACCGATCATTTCTTCGTTATTGGCGTTAATAATTTAGGTTCTTGCTTTGGCTCTACGGGGCCAATGAGCATTCATGCGGAAACTGGCAAACCTTATGGGGCGAATTTCCCCGTGGTGACTGTAGAAGATTGGGTGAATACCCAAGCGCGCTTGGCTGACAAATTGGGCATTCGTAAATTTGCTGCAGTGATGGGCGGAAGCCTTGGCGGTATGCAAGCCATGGCCTGGTCGATTCAGTTTCCAAAACGTTTAGATCACTGCGTTGTCATTGCCTCGACCCCGAAATTGAGCGCGCAGAATATTGCATTTAATGAAGTGGCTCGTAACGCCATTTTGTCTGACCCTGATTTTCATGGTGGCAACTACTACGAACATGGCGTTGTCCCCAAGCGTGGCCTGAGATTAGCGCGCATGGTTGGCCACATCACTTATTTATCTGATGACGACATGGCTGAAAAGTTTGGCCGTGAACTACAACGTCCCAATGGTGAATCCAACGACTATCGTTTTAGCTTTGATGTCGAGTTTGAGGTTGAAAGTTATTTACGCCATCAAGGGGATAAGTTCTCCACTTACTTTGATGCCAATACTTACCTCTTAATTACTCGTGCGCTCGATTACTTTGATCCTTCGCGTCGTTATGAAGGCAGCCTGAACCGTGCCCTTGCAGAAGTACAAGCAAAGTTTTTAGTGGTGAGCTTTTCAACGGATTGGCGTTTCCCGCCAAACCGCAGTCGCGAAATGGTTGAGTCTTTGCTCAGCAATAAGAGTGAAGTGAGTTATGCAGAGATTGATGCTCCTCATGGGCATGATGCGTTCTTACTAGATGATCCTCGGTATCACAATCTTATTCGCGCTTATTTTGGAAAAATGCGTGAGGCCCTTAAATGAAGCGCGCAGATTTTGTAGCCATTGCTAAATGGATCGCTCCCAATAGTCAAGTTTTGGACTTGGGCTGTGGAGACGGTAGCTTTTTAGAGTTTTTGCAAAAGCAAAAGCCGGTACATTCTTACGGCGTAGAGATTGACGATGCGCGTGTTCTCTCTTGCGTGCAAAAAGGTTTAAATGTCATCCAGCAAAATCTTGAAGGGGGCTTAGCCCTTTTTGAGAATAATAGTTTTGATACGGTTGTCTTGTCTCAGACGCTGCAAACGATTCATCAAACCGAAAAAATCTTGCGTGAAGTAGTTCGTGTTGGCAAAGAATCCGTTGTATCTTTTCCGAACTTTGGTCACTGGTCCCATCGCTTGGCAGTGGGTATGGGCCATATGCCGGTGTCTAAGAGTCTTCCATACCAGTGGTACAACACGCCTAATGTGCGCGTACTGACAGTAGCTGACTTTGAAAGACTAGCCTCTACTCTCGGATTAAAAATAGTGGATCGCTGCATCTTGCATGAAGGTAGAGAGGTGACCTTGCTACCCAATTTGTTTGGCAGCCTTGCTTTATTCCGCGTTCGACGTGCTTAGTGGCATTCAGTCCTGGCTAAAAGATTTTCGGGTTTACCTGGAATGGCCTTGCCTGAGAATGCTTTTCTTAGGCTTCTCCGCTGGCTTACCTCTCTTACTCATTCTCGGAACACTCAGCTTCTGGCTGAGGGAAGCTGGCATTGACCGCAGCACTATTGGTTACTTAACTTGGGTTGGTCTGATCTACGCCTTTAAGTGGGTTTGGGCGCCTTTAGTAGATAGATTGCCCATCCCCATTTTGACGAGAGTGCTTGGTAGAAGGCGTAGTTGGCTGCTCTTTGCACAAGCCTTAATTGTTATTGGTCTCCTTGGCATGGCAAGTGTTGATCCTAAGGTAGCGCTCAATCAAATCGTGTGGTGCGCCTTGCTAGTTGCCTTTGGTTCTGCCACTCAAGATATTGCCCTAGATGCTTTTCGGATTGAGTCGGCAGATAGCGATCGCCAAGCAGCTTTATCGGCTACTTATCAAACAGGTTATCGGCTTGCTTTGATTTGGTCTGGTGCTGGTGTTTTATGGTTGGCAGCCCGCGTTGAGACTGGGTCCGGCTCTTATGATGTGGATGCTTGGCACTTTGCTTATCTTTGTATGGCAGTCTCCATTAGCATTGGAGTCATCACCACCTTATTGAGTCAAGAGCCTGTCAAAGTCCAGCTTGCCAAAGTGCGCAATGCTAAGGAATGGCTTCATCAAACGTTGGTTGAACCGTTTGCTGAATTTATTTGCCGTTATGGTTGGCACGCAGTCATTATTTTGGCGTTGATTGCAATCTATCGCATTAGTGATGTCGTGATGGGAATCATGGCTAACCCTTTTTATGTGGATATGGGTTACACCAAAGACGAGGTCGCTGCCGTGAGTAAGGTATTCGGCGTCATCATGACTTTGGTAGGCGCTTTTGTAGGCGGTGTTTTAACGATGCGATTTGGTGTGATGCGCATCTTGTTCTTAGGCGCCATTTTGTCAGCACTAAGCAATGTATTGTTTGCCTGGCTGTCAACTCAGGGGCATGATTTGCATGGATTGATTTGGGTGATCTCAGCAGACAACCTAAGCTCTGGAATTGCCAGTGCTGCATTTATTGCCTTCCTGTCGTCCTTAACCAATATTCGTTATTCAGCAACGCAGTACGCTTTATTTAGCTCAATGATGCTGCTCTTGCCTAAATGGTTGGCTGGTTTCTCGGGGGCTTTTGTTGACGCCTTTGGTTACCAAGTGTTCTTTTATGGCACCGCCATTATTGGCGCGCCAGTGCTGGTCCTGATTTGGTTGGCTATTCGCTTGCATATCGTCGAATTTAAAAAGCACGATGCCCAAGTCTCCCATCAGCAGTAAGCTCAAGCCCCTTTAGATCGACCAGTCATAATCCACAACTAAGGGCGCGTGATCGGAGAAGCGCTCAGTCTTGTAGACAGAAGTATTCTGAGCGCTGTTGGCGATTCCTGGCGTAGCAATCTGATAGTCAATACGCCAACCCACATTCTTGACATAGGCTTGGCCACGGTTACTCCACCATGTATAGCAAGCCTCACCGGCCTCAGGCTCAATCTTGCGATAGACATCTACGTAGCCAACTTTGCCGAACAGATTAGTTAGCCATGCACGCTCTTCCGGTAAAAATCCTGAGTTCTTCACATTGCCCTTCCAGTTCTTCAGATCGATCTCATGATGGGCAATGTTGACATCACCGCAGAGGACGATTTCTCGACCAGACTTTTTGAGCTGAATGAGGTGAGGCAAGAAACTGTCGAGATAGCGATATTTAGCCTCTTGTCTTTCTGGAGAGCTTGACCCAGATGGCATATAAACCGATATCACCGAGAGCTGTTTAAAGCGTGCTTCCACATACCGACCTTCAGCATCAAACTCCTCATTACCGTACCCATAGAGCACGTCATCGGGTTTGTGGGGCGTGTAGATGCCGCAACCGCTATAACCCTTTTTTTCGGCATGATGAAAGTAGCCCTGTAAGCCGTCAGGATTGAGAATGGCATCTTCCAAATCATCTCGCTGGGCCTTGAGCTCCTGCATACAGATGAAATCTGCCTTTTGCTTTACAGCCCATGGCAGAAAGCCTTTTTTGACTGCGGAACGGATACCGTTGAGGTTGGCGGAAATGATGCGTAACATGTAGTCCTATGAGCTCAGAAAATTCTAATCAAGTTAACTTTATTCGTTTTGCCCTAGAGGCAAAGGTTTTGTCGTTTGGGGAGTTTAAAACCAAAGCGGGACGGCTATCTCCTTATTTCTTTAATGCAGGTGGATTTAATGATGGAGCGCGCCTGAGTGCTTTGGGGCGCTATTACGCAAAAGCGCTGCAAGAGTCCAAGATTGAGTTTGATATGTTGTATGGCCCAGCGTATAAGGGCATTACTCTGGCTGCAGCAACTGCGATTGCTCTAGCTGATAGTGGGCGTAATGTGCCATATGCCTACAACCGCAAAGAAGCTAAAGACCACGGCGAGGGTGGCACCCTTGTTGGCGCACCTGTCAAAGGTAGGGTGGTCATCGTCGATGATGTCATTTCTGCTGGAACCTCAGTGCGAGAATCGGTGGAGTTGATCCGCGCTGCGGGTGCACAGCCTGCTGCTGTACTGATTGCCTTAGATCGTATGGAGAAGTCGGGTACCGCTACTGAGATTGGCGATAAGTCGGCAGTGCAAGCAGTTGAGAATGAATTTGGCTTGCCAGTCATTGCGATTGCGAATCTCACAGACTTGATGGCCTTCTTGACTGCATCCAGTGATACGGAGCTAACGAATTATCTTCCTGCAGTGAAAGCTTATCGCGAGAAGTACGGCATTTAAGCAGATCGCTTAAATTTCTGTTTCGCCTTCAAAGACAGTAACAGCAGGGCCTGTCATGATGACTGGCTGAGCCACATCGTTTACCATTCCGCCCCAGGCGATTTGTAAATCACCGCCGCGAGTATGTACTTGCACCGGAGAGTCGAGCATACCGCGACGAATCCCCGAAACCACTGCAGCACAAGCTCCCGTTCCGCAAGCAAGCGTTTCTCCGGCGCCACGCTCAAATACACGGAGTTTGATTTCCTTGCGATTGAGGATTTGCATGTAGCCCGCATTGACGCGTTTTGGGAATGCAGGATGTTTCTCAAGGTAGGGACCCTCTTCAAGCACCGGAGCGCTGTCAACGTCACCCACCACTTGAACTGCGTGCGGGTTGCCCATCGACACCACGCCGACCCAGTCATCATGGCTCGCCGGACGATCGAGCGGTAGTGCATAGAGCATTTCATGAAACTCTTGCATGCTAGCTAAACCATCTGCCTTAAAAGGAATCTGGCTATGCTCGAAGATTGGCGCTCCCATATTCACCTCCACTTGCCCATCTGGATGAGATAGTAAGGTGAGTACAGTATGCGCAACTTCAACTCGCAAGGGGTTTTTATTTGAAAGACCTTGATCCAATACAAAACGTACGAAGCAGCGTGAACCATTGCCGCACTGTTCAACTTCTCCGCCATCAGCATTAAAGATGCGGTAGCGAAAATCTGCATCTGGTCGAGTTGCTTTTTCCACTAATAATATTTGGTCTGCACCAATACCGAATTGACGATGAGAGAGTTTTTGCCATTGCTCTTGCGTGATATTGCTCAGATCTTGGTCAATCCCATTGAGCACAATGAAATCATTGCCTGCACCATGCATTTTGGTGAAGCGTAATTTGCGTGCAGGTGTATTTGAATTCGTGCTCAAAAGAATGTCCGTGTAGTCAGTCGATATCGTTTAGTTATAGAGGCTGGGTTCGCCAGGCGGCCTATGTTTAAAGCGTTTGTGTACCCAATAGTACTCCGCCGGCCTTTCTCGAACAAGTTCTTCGATGCATTGATTAAGGCGTGCGGTATCCGCCTCGACATCGTCGCTGGGGAAATTGGGGAGAGGATTGCTAATATTGCAGACGTACCCACTACGGTCTTCGTTGAGGGTAGTAGTCATGAGACAGACTTCTGCACCGCTTAGTCTTGCAAGGCGTGATACGGATGTAATGGTGTTTGTTTGAATACCAAAAAAAGGTACAAAAACAGAATCTCTTGGGCCAAGGTCAATATCAGGCGCAATAAAAATAAAGTTACCAGTTTGAATTTCTCGAATGAGATCGCGTAAGCGACTCTGTCTTTCGATCGACTTACCGCCAAAACGGTTTCTCCACTCAATCATCTTTTGATTGAAAAAAGGATTCTTCATATTTTGGTAGAGTCCGGCACCCCTTGGCCAATCGTGTCGACTCGCCAAAACGGAGAGGGCCATGAAACCACCCTCAAGTCCAACAAAGTGGGGATTGATCAATAAGCGTGGCTTGCAGTCACCTAATGTAATCGCAGATTTGATGGTCACGATATCTGTAATTTGTTTACCGCTACCCAGCCAGATGCGACTTCTCTCGATGACGCTACGTCCAAATAATTTCCAGTGCGCGAGCGCAAGGGTATCAATTTCCTGCTCGCTGAGATTTGGAAAGCACAAGCGCAGATTGGTCTTTACTACTTTTGCGCGCTCATTTGGGATATGGGCTGCAAGCCAGCCTAGGGCATAGCCAATATAAATTGTGAGCGAATAAGGAAGAAAGGCAAAAAGGCGCAGTAGGTTTAGCGCTAGAAAGTTGAAAAGGTTTTGTAACCAGATCATCTTTAGTAATGAATTGATAGTTAACTCTTTAATCCTGCGGCGGCAATTCTGCACCGGCGGGATGCTTATAGCGGTTGTAAGCCCAAATAAATTGCTCTGGAGCTTTTAGGATCGCCCGCTCTAAGGCTTGATTAATTTCGGTAGCGGCAAGTACCGCATCTGCGGAGAGTGGTGCAAGCCTTGTTACTTCCATTAACCAACCCTGACCGAGCGATTTTCGTTTAGCGGTAAACATCAGCACTGGCGTATGGTTGCGATTGGCTAGGCGTGCGGGCAGTGGCGTTGTGTAGGCGGGACGACCAAAGAACGGCACCCAAACGCCTTCCTTCCCATTGGGAACTTGGTCTGGAAGAATACCAATGGCCTCGCCTCGCATCAGCGCCCTGGTCATTTGGCGTACACCATTCAAATTGGTGGGTACAAACTCCATATTGGGGTAGGCGCGTTCTGCCTCTACCACTTCGTTCAGCCAAGCTTGTCGAGGCGGACGATACAAAACGGTTGCGGGAAAATGTTGCGCCAATACGCGTGGAATAACTTCAAAGCCACCTAAGTGCGGGGTTAGCATCACTAGACCGCGGCCTTCATTAATAGCGCTCTCAACTACATCCCAGTTTTGAATTTCAACGAGTTTGACTGCTTTTTGTGGGTTTTTCCAAATCCACAAGCAGTCCGAGAAAAGCTTTCCGGAATTGGCAACGGCAGTCCAAAGGACAAAGGGGAGTTGATGGCTCTGAACAACGGCCTCATATTGAGTGCGAAACAGGGTGCGGTATTGCTTAGATCCAATATAGGCCAAGAGGCCTAAAAATGCTCCAAGGATCTGCATGACCCCAAGAGGCAGGATGGCAATCGTGTTGAAGCTCAGCTTAAGAAGTAGTTTTTGCACTCTTCAATGATATTCAATGCTGGCTATAAGGACAAATTTAGCATTTGGCTTGATGATTTTGCCGCTTTTCGGATAGAATTAACGCATCGCCGAGTTAAGACAACTTGCAGGGCGATTCAAAAATTCTGCTAAAGCGTCGCCGTTGTGGTTCCTGGCACGTCGAGTTGTCCAATAGATCGTGTTAATTTTTTAAAGGAATACACAATGTCAAACGATTACTTCTTTACCTCAGAATCCGTTTCTGAAGGCCACCCCGATAAAGTATCAGATCAAATTTCTGACGCTATCTTGGATGCCATTCTGGCCCAAGATCCAACGGCACGTGTTGCCGCGGAAACTTTGTGCAATACCGGCTTGGTCGTTTTAGCTGGTGAGATCACTACGAACGCGAATGTGGACTACATCCAAGTGGCCCGCAATACTTTGCGTGAGATCGGCTACGACAATACTGCCTACGGTATTGACTACAAAGGTTGTGCCGTATTGGTTGCTTATGACAAGCAAAGCCCGGATATCGCTCAGGGCGTTGATAAGGCACATGACGACGGCCTAGATCAAGGTGCTGGCGACCAGGGCTTAATGTTTGGTTACGCTTGCGATGAAACCGCTGAGCTCATGCCTTTGCCAATTCACTTGTCGCATCGTTTGGTGGAGCGTCAGTCTCAATTGCGTCGTGATGGCCGTTTGACTTGGTTGCGTCCAGACGCGAAGTCCCAAGTGACCGTGCGCTATGTGGATGGCAAACCTGACTCTATTGACACCGTTGTGTTGTCTACTCAGCACGATGAAGAAATTTCACTCGAAAAATTGCGTGAAGCAGTCATCGAAGAAATTATCAAACCAGTATTGCCTAAACACTTGATCAAAGGCGCAATTAAATTTTTGGTAAACCCTACAGGCCGTTTCGTTATTGGCGGCCCACAAGGCGATTGCGGCTTAACTGGTCGTAAGATCATTGTGGATACTTACGGTGGCGCAGCTCCTCATGGCGGTGGCGCATTCTCAGGCAAGGATCCATCTAAGGTTGACCGTTCTGCGGCATATGCTGGCCGTTACGTTGCCAAGAACGTAGTTGCCGCTGGTTTGGCAAGCAAGTGTTTAATTCAGATCTCATACGCAATTGGTGTTGCTAAGCCAACCTCAGTCATGGTGAGCACCTTTGGCACGGGCAAGATTTCAGATGAGAAGATTGCCCAATTGGTGTCGGAGCACTTTGACTTGCGTCCAAAGGGTATCGTGAAGATGTTGAACCTTTTGCGTCCAATCTATCGTAAAACTGCTGCTTATGGCCACTTTGGTCGCGAAGAGCCAGAATTTACCTGGGAACAGTGCGATAAAGCGCCTGCATTACGTGCAGCAGCAGGGCTGTAAGCGGTAAATCAGCAGTATGTAGTTGTATTGAAGCGAAATATGGCGAAATTGATTACAATTTCGCCATACCTTCAAGGAGCGTTGCAAGGAATGCTGAGAACCAGCGTTTCCCCAGGCTTGAAGGGAGTGGACGCCTAAACGGAGTTTGCTAATTGCAACCGCGCTCGCTAACCCATGATTCAATGGCTAGCGAGTTTCTACTCCAGCATTGGATCGTATTTAGCTGGAGCATTCATGAGTACCGTTTCTGATTTCAACTTACAAGACTTTGTAGCAACTCGTTGCGCAATTGCGGATATTTCTTTGGCTGATTTTGGCCGTAAAGAAATCGCTATTGCTGAAACCGAGATGCCAGGCCTCATCGCTATTCGTGATGAGTTCGCTGCAGGGCAGCCATTACGTGGCGCACGCATTACTGGTTCATTGCACATGACCATCCAAACTGCCGTCTTAATCGAGACCCTCGAGGCACTCGGTGCAGAAGTGCAATGGGCATCATGCAATATTTTCTCTACGCAAGACCATGCTGCAGCTGCTATTGCAGCTAATGGCACACCTGTATATGCGATTAAGGGCGAGACTCTTGAGCAATATTGGGATTACACCCATCGCATCTTTGAGTGGGCTGATGGCGGCTTCACCAATATGATTTTGGATGACGGTGGCGATGCTACTTTGCTCTTACATCTCGGCGCTCGTGCAGAAAAAGATCAAGCCTGCTTGAATCACCCAACTAGCGAAGAAGAAACCATTTTGTTTGCGGCTATCAAAAACAAACTGGCGCAGGACCCAACTTGGTACTCCACTCGTTTGGCGCAAGTAAAAGGGGTTACTGAAGAAACAACGACGGGCGTACATCGCTTGTATCAAATGTTTGCTAAGGGCGATTTAAAGTTTCCAGCAATCAACGTCAATGACTCAGTGACTAAGAGCAAGTTCGACAATCTGTATGGTTGCCGCGAGTCTTTAGTTGACGCGATTAAGCGCGCAACAGACGTGATGGTTGCCGGTAAAGTTGCAGTCGTTTGTGGTTACGGTGACGTAGGTAAGGGTTCCGCACAAGCATTGCGTGCGTTATCTGCTCAAGTTTGGGTGACTGAAGTAGATCCAATCTGCGCATTGCAAGCGGCGATGGAAGGCTATCGTGTTGTCACAATGGACTACGCTGCTGACAAAGCGGACATCTTTGTTTCAGCAACAGGTAACTACCACGTGATTACACATGACCATATGGCTAAGATGAAGAACCAAGCCATTGTTTGTAACATTGGCCACTTTGACAATGAGATTGATATTGCTGGTATTGAAAAATATCAGTGGGAAGAAATTAAACCTCAAGTTGACCATGTGATTTTCCCGGCTGCCAATGGGCTGCCCGAGAAGCGCATCATTATTTTGGCTAAAGGTCGTTTGGTAAATCTCGGTTGCGGTACGGGCCACCCATCTTATGTGATGAGTTCATCATTTGCGAACCAAGTGATTGCGCAAATTGAATTATGGAATGCAGTCGGCACCAATAAATACCCAGTCGGTGTTTATACATTGCCTAAGCATTTAGATGAAAAGGTTGCACGCTTGCAGTTGAAGACTCTTAATGCGCAGTTGACAGTGCTGTCTGATCAGCAGGCATCCTATATCGGCGTTACCAAGGAAGGTCCTTACAAGGCCGACCACTACCGTTATTAATTAAAGCAATACAAGCCATAGGCCCAAAATCATGGAATTAAGCGTCGAATTCTTTCCTCCTAAAACACCTGAAGGTGAGAATAAGTTGCAGCTGGTGCGCGAGCGCTTGAGTGAATCACTCAAGCCCGCGTTCTATTCCGTGACTTTTGGTGCTGGTGGCTCTACTCAGTCTGGCACTTTAAAAGTAGTGAGTGATATTCATGCTGCCGGTGCAGCTGTTGCCCCACATTTATCTTGCGTTGGCAGCTCTCGTGAGAGTGTTCGGGAGATGCTCAAGCAGTATCAAGCATTAGGCATTAAGCGCATCGTGGCATTGCGTGGAGACCTGCCATCCGGCATGGGTCAGTATGGCGAGTTTCATCATGCAAATGAGTTGGTGGAGTTTATTCGTGCGGAGACGGGCGATTGGTTTCATATTGATGTAGCAGCCTATCCAGAAACGCATCCACAAGCCAAGTCCCCTGCAAGCGATATTGATTTCTTTGTCCAGAAGATGAAAGCTGGTGCCAACTCTGCAGTCACTCAGTATTTTTACAATAGTGATGCCTATTTCCGTTTTGCGGATGAGGCATACGATTTAGGTGTAACTCAGCCGATCATTGCCGGCATCATGCCGATTACCAATAGCAGTCAACTATTGCGATTCTCTGATGCATGTGGCGCTGAGATTCCGCGTTGGATTCGTTTGCGTTTGCAATCTTATGGTGATGACATTGCTTCAATCCGTGCATTTGGCGAAGATGTGGTGACCGATCTGTGTGATCAGTTGTTATCTGCTGGTGCCCCGGGTTTACATTTCTACTCACTCAATCAGGCTGATGCTGTTTTAGCGATTGCAGATAACTTAGATCTGGCGAAGTAATTTAGCCTTTTAGGGCAGACTCAGTCAGCATAAAATCTAAGGGCTCATCGTGTGTTTGAGCCTGCCATTGAGCATCATCTAACTGTTGCCAATCAAACCCTAGGCCGAGACACAGTAAGCCGGGTTTAGCTTTGCGCAATTGGGCTAGCGTGCGGTCAAAGTAGCCACCCCCATAGCCAAGGCGCCAATAATGGTTTTTGCTACCCACCTTAGATTGGGACCAGCCCACACAGGGGATGAGAATGCAATCAGGAATGATTGGGTGGCGTTGAGCGTTCTTGGGATCAGGCTCAGGAACATGATGCTTGCTTGGTATGAGTACATCGCCAGGTTCCCAGGTATAAAACTCAAGATGTTTATCAGGGCGCGCAAAAGGAAGTGCTAATTGGCGCTCGTTATTGCTAGAAGCCCAGGATAGGAGTGTAGGGCGTAGATCCGGCTCATTTTGAATGGGTACGTATAGCGCAACAGACGATGGGTTTTGTTGACCCAGGAATTGACTTAGCCCTGCAGTCAGATTGTTCAGACTTTCTGGATAGCTTGCGCCAGCAGCAAAATGCGTTCTTTGCGTTAGCAGTTCTTGGCGTAAAGTTTTTAGCGAATTACCGTGCATACCAGGCATTATCAGGCGAAAATTAATAGATATAGTAAAAAGTAATTATGTATAAGGCTAGATAGTGAAAAAGAAGTTTGATATTCGGATGACTGGGCGTCACAAGCTGGCTGGAGTGTTGTTTTCCGGCTTGATTTTCCTTGCGCCCAATGCCTTTGCTGAAAAAGTTAAAAAACCTAATCTTCCGAAGTCTTATGCAAGTAAGGCAGCTCCTGCTGAAATCACTGATAGCGATAGAACTTTTATTGAGTTGCGTGAAGCGGCTAAGAAGAATGATGTATTTCGGGCGCAGCAATTAGCCTCTAGCTTGCCAAATTATCCCTATGACGACTATGTAGCTTATTTTAGGATTAAGCCTCAGCTCTTTGACAGTGCTGGCGGTGCTAGGGCTGATACCAGTGCCGATGCTCAGGTCAATGGGTTTTTAAGGCAATACGAGGGGACGGCTTTAGCAGATCGGATGCGCAATGATTGGTTGCTTGTGTTGGGTAAGCGCAAGGACTGGGCAAGTTTTGATTCTGAATACGCTAAGTTCGTATTGGATGACGATACTCAAGTGAAATGTTATGCCTTACAGTCCAAGTTAGCGCAGGGTGACAATCCGACAAAATTGGCAATTGACGCACGCGCAGTACTTATTAACCCATCCTATTTTGGTTCCGCTTGCCAAGAATTAGTTCCTGCATTGGTGGCTGCAGGTGGCATGACACCCAGTGAGGCCAAGGCTGTGGGGCGCGCTGCCAGCGAAATGGGATTTGATACGATGTCGCGCCGACTTGGTGGGGAAGATCCCATTGCAGATATTGTCAGGGGCGCAAAAGCAGACCCTGTGAGGACATTTAAGGATTTCTCTCAGAATGCTTCGCGCTACAGCAAAGAGAATCAAGCTGTTGCTTGGGGTGTCATTGGGCAGTTCTTGGCCAAGAAATTAGATTCAAATGCGGACGATGCTTATCGCTTACAACAAGACTTGGGCTACAACGAATTACTTTCTACTGAAAGTCAGGAGTGGAAGGTGCGCGCCGGTTTGCGTGCTAAAGATTGGACGCTAGTGAAAAATGCCATTGAGGGCATGAACCCTGCAGTCCGTAGTCGTGATCCCGCTTGGACCTATTGGTATGGCCGCGCTTTGAAGGCGGATGGTCAGGATGCTAAAGCTCGTGAGAGTTATGAACTCATTGCTGATCAGTACAACTTCTATGGGCAGCTAGCCCGTGAAGAGCTTGGCAAATCCAATCACGCCCCAACACGCACCAAGGTATCCGAGCAGGATATTGATGCGATGGAAAGTCGCAAAGGCTTCATTAGGGGTGATCGTTTTTATGCCATGAATCTGCGCTTTGAAGGTAATCGCGAGTGGAACTGGGAATTGCGCAATATGACGGATAAGCAATTGCTTGCTGCTGCTGAATATGCCAAACGAATTGGCTTATATGATCGCGTAGTCAATACTGCCGATCGAACAAAGCAAGAGCATGATTTTAGTTTGCGTTACCCAACGCCTTACCGTGATGAGTTATCACCGATTGCACGCCAGATTGATTTGAACTTAGCTTGGGCGTATGGCCTTATTCGTCAAGAGTCCCGCTTCATTATGAATGCCTCTTCATCAGTTGGCGCATCAGGCCTGATGCAGGTGATGCCCAATACAGCCAAGTATGTTGCCAAGAAAATTGGTATGGTTAACTACACCAATGACAAGTTGAGTGATACCAATACCAACCTGACTTTGGGAAGCAACTATCTCAATATGGTCTTGATAGATTTAGATGGTTCTTGGGTATTGGCTTCTGCGGCATATAACGCAGGACCATCTCGCTCTAAGGCCTGGCGTGAAAAATTAAGCAGTCCCACTGAAGGGGCGATTTTTGCTGAGACGATCCCATTTAATGAGACGCGCACTTATGTGAAGAACGTTTTATCGAATGCTAATTACTATTCATCAGTCATGCAGGGCCAAGCACAATCTTTAAAGCAGCGCTTGGGGGTGATATCGCCCAAAGCGGCCACTCAATCAGAATTGCCTTAATCACAAAAATCGGACACTATGAAATATGACATTTTTCTTATCGGTGGCAATGGATTTGTAGGGCGAGTGCTTGCGGCAAAACTGCAGGCAGCCGGGTATTCTGTGCTGCTGCCAACGAGTCATCTACCCGCTGCCCGTGACTTACGCATTTTGCCTAAAGTACATTTGGAAGATGCAGACGTGCATGAGTTTGATGAGTTGCAAAATTTATGCGCGCGTATCAAGCCCAATGGAGTCGTTATTAATTTGGTTGGCGTATTGCACGATAAGCCTGCTCAGCCTTATGGCAAGATCTTTAAGGCGGCCCACGTAGACCTGCCTAAAAATATTATGACCGCCATGCAAATGCATGGTCTAAAACGCTATTTACATATGAGCGCATTAGGCGCAGATTCCAATGGCCCTTCAATGTACCAACGCAGTAAGGGTGATGGTGAGCATGAAGTTAAAGGAAGCGGTCTTGAGTGGACAATCTTTAGGCCTTCAGTCATCTTTGGCGCGCAAGACCAATTCATTAATTTGTTTTCAACCTTAACAAAATGGCTGCCAGTGTTGCCTCTAGCCAATTGTGAGGCTCAGTTCCAGCCAGTTAGCGTAGACGATGTGGCTGATGCGTTTGTAAAGTCCATCAAGATGCCCCAGACAATTCATCAGTCATATGATTTAGTCGGACCCACCGTGTATACGATGAAAGAGATTGTCACTTTTGCAGCCCATAAAGCACAAACTGCTTGCGCCATTGTTCCAGTGCCTGCATTTGTAGGTCGTTTGCAGGCTTTAGCATTTGAGTTTTTGCCCATACCGACATTGATGTCACGTGACAATATTGCTTCTATGCAGTTACCCAATATTCTGCCAGTCAATAGACAAGATGCATTAGTCGAAGTATTTAGTATTAATCGACGTAGCTTAGAAGGTATGAAGTAAGCAAATGAAGATCTACGCTGTTGGTGGCGCCATTCGCGATACGCTCATGGGTTTACCCATGCACGATATCGACTATGTAGTCGTTGGCTCTAGCGTAGATGAAATGCTTGCCAAGGGATTTCGTCCAGTGGGGAAAGATTTTCCAGTATTCCTTCACCCTGAAACTCAGGCTGAATATGCCCTGGCTCGGACAGAGCGAAAAACTGGCAAGGGCTATAAAGGATTTTTGTTTCATGCAGATCCTGCTGTTACCCTCGAGCAGGACTTAGAGCGTCGCGACTTAACAATCAATGCCATGGCGCAAGAAGTCGCTGCTGACGGCAAGCTTATTGGTTCTGTTATTGATCCTTATAGCGGCCAACGAGATCTTGCTGAAAAAGTATTTCGTCATGTGTCAGATGCTTTTGCTGAAGACCCATTACGTTTACTGCGGATCGCTCGCTTTGCTGCTCGCTTCCCTGAATTTATTGTCGCCGATGAAACCATGACGGCATTAAAGGCGATTGTGGAGTCAGGCGAGTTAAATGCTTTATCACCAGAACGTATTTGGCAAGAGCTTGCAAGAGGGTTGGTTGCAAGCAGGCCTATGCGAATGTTTCAGGTGCTATTGGATACTGGTGCCGCTAAAATAATTCTTTCTTCATCAGTAGTGGCGGAGCTGCAGAAAGAGCCGTCTCGCGAAAACCTCATGGCACATCTTCATGAAACCCCTGCTAATTTAGAGAGTCGTTGCGCTGTTGTGTTGATGAATACACCTGCTAGTGAAATTCGTTCTTGGTCTGAGTGCGTGCGCATGCCCATCGAGGTACGTGACTTTAGCGAAATCTTTAGCGAATTGAATGTGTTCATCAGTAAAAATCCTCATGGCGTCTACCAAGTAGTAGATGTCCTCTCTTGGTTCAATCGCGCTGATGTGTGGCGCAAGCCGGATCGCTCTCAAGCGCTGTTAGATCTTATGAATAGAATTGGTCTGAATGTATCCGGATTGATTAAGGCTATGCAACAAGCGCAGGCTTTGAACCCAGCAGACATTATTGCTGGGTTGGCTGCTGAAGACCGCTCTAATGGCGAAAGAATCCGCAGTGCAGTTGAAACCGCAAGACTTGCAGCAATTACTGTGGCGCTACATTAAAGTCTATTTCTGCCTCTAAGGCCTGGAAGGTCCTCAAGAACATATCCTGGTAGCAGGGCACCTAGCTTCTTTGAAAAAGCAAACGCTTTAAATAGTTCACCCATCTCTGCTTCTGAAAGCAACTTTTGTAACGAGTTGGAGATTGGCAAGAAAGTTTCTGGATTGCTTGGATCGCCAATTTCTAGGGCGATATCTCCGATACCGGCATCCAGCAGAAAGGCTGCTTGATTAGTGAGGTAGACGTCATCAACATTCTCTGCAAGTGCGCTTCTGGCAATCTGCGCCCACTCCACGTGGGTTGTTAAGTCGCATAAGCCTGGTAAATAAAAAGGATCTTGAATAGCATGATGACGATGATGGGCCATCAGAGTGCCTTCAATTCTTTGCGGGTGGTAGTACTCGCTCTCTGGAAAGCCATAATCGAAGGTGAGAAATAAACCAGCATCTAATTGTTTGGCAATCTGGCGAATCCAAGCATTTGCTTGTGGGTGTAATTCGGTGACATAGCCTTCTGAGAAATTTCCACTCAGAAGACTCTCTGGCAGCAAGGCCTGTTCAACGGGCTTACCAGTTTTCCAAAAGAATTTATCTTCGGCAAAGCTCACTCCATACCAATACCAAAAGCCATTTTGGTACATGATGGCGTCACAGGGAATTGCATCAATCACTTCATTGGCGAGAATGACGCCTTTAAAGTTCTCTGTTAGGGAGCTCAACCAAGAGCATTTTGTGGAGAGCTCAAGTTCTGCTGCAAGCTTATGAAGTCGTTCCTGCTGTCTTTGGGTTAGATCTGGTGAGATCTCAATAATGTCGTAGCCATCTAGCTGGAAACCAAGGTCGTTTAGTCGAGTCAGAATGGACTCGGCCAATTTGCCGGTGCCTGCGCCAAACTCTAGAATCTTAGCGGGAAGGCCTTGAGCCTTGAGCCCCTCGAGGACTGGCAGGATGGTGGAAACAATTGCCGCCCCGAACAGAGGGCTGAGCTCAGGGGCTGTTGTGAAATCTCCGCCTGCTCCAAGTTTGTGGGCCCCGGCACTGTAATACCCCATTCCCGGCTCATATAAGGCCATTTCCATATAACGAGAAAAGGCGATCCAGCCGCCTTGGGATGCAATTTCAGTGGCAATTTTGCTGCCTAGGAGCTTGCTATGCTCCATTTCAAGGCTGGTCAAGGTAATATCCATAGCTCGCTAGTCTAAGAGAATTTAATTGAACCCTAGTTCAACTTCCCCATCCAAGCAAAATAAAGCGGTTTTAGTGACCGGTGCAGCTAAGCGCCTGGGTCGTGAAATTGCTTTGCAGTTTGCCCGTCAAGGGTGGGATGTTGCTATTCATTATGGGCGATCTGAGGCTGAAGCCCAGGAGACAGTAGCCCAGATTCAGAAGCTAGGGCGGACGGCGCAAGCATTTCAGGCAAATTTGGCAAATGAAGCAGAAGTCAAAGTACTCTTTGCTGCAGTGGCGAGTCAATTTTCTGGCCTGCATTGTGTAGTGAATAACGCTTCGATTTTTGAGTATGACCGCGCTAACTCCGATTCCAAACTGACCAGTAAAAGCTTGCAAGAACATATGCAGGTGAATGTAGTCACGCCAATTCTATTGGCCCAATTAATGTTCGAAACGCAAAAAAATAATGTAAAAAATAGCGATGATGAATCACTGCCCTCCGTCATCCAATTACTCGATCAGAAACTCATTAATCTCAATCCCGATTATTTGTCATACACCTTATCTAAGGCGGCATTATTGACCTCGGTCGAAGTATTGGCCATGGACTTTGCTCCTTACTTACGTGTAGTCGGTTTAGCCCCAGGAATTTCTCTGCCATCGGGCGACCAAACACAAGCGGGGTTTTCTAAGGCGCATCAGATGACGCCCTTAGGAAAATCATCTACACCGGTTGATATTGCAAAGGCTGCTGTATTTTTAGCGGAGGCAAGCGCAATTACCGGCACTACTTTGTATGTCGATGGCGGTCAGCATCTTTTATCTTCATCACGCGATGTGATGTTTAAAACACCCTAATAAAGCAACTATTTATGCACGCTATTCTTTCTCATCCTGCTTTAGTTGATTGTCGCCGTTTGTTCTTGCGCGACTATGAGATCTACATCAATATCGGTGTACATGATTTTGAGAAGAAGGCAGAACAACGCGTGATTCTGAATGTCGATTTATATATTCCGCTGGCAATGAATACCCCAAGCCAGGATCAGTTGGATGAAGTGGTTGATTATGACTTTATGCGTGAAACCATTAAGGCGCGGGCCTCGCAGGGGCATATTCATTTACAAGAAACCTTTTGCGATGATATCGTGACGGCAATGTTGGTCCATCCAAAAGTGTTGGCTGCGCGCGTCAGCACTGCCAAGCCCGATGTATATCCTGATTGCCATTCAGTCGGCGTTGAAGTATTTCGAATGAAACCAATTTAATTTTTTATGACTGATACTCGCAAAACCGTCTTTGAAGAAAACAAGCTCGAGAAGAAATTGTGTCGCTTAGTTGGTCAAGCTATTGGTGACTTTGGCATGATCGAGGATGGCGACAAAGTCATGGTCTGTGTATCGGGTGGTAAAGATAGTTACGCCATGCTCGACATCCTCTTGAAGTTACGTGAGCGTGCGCCAATCCATTTTGAAATCGTTGCCGTCAATTTAGATCAGAAGCAACCAAACTTTCCTGCAGAAATTTTGCCTAACTATTTAAAGAATTTGGGTGTGCAGTTTCATATTGAGAACCAGGATACTTATAGCATTGTGAAGCGTGTTATTCCAGAAGGTAAAACTACTTGTGGATTATGTTCACGTTTGCGTCGTGGCATCTTGTATCGCGTTGCTGACGAATTAGGCGCAACCAAGATTGCATTGGGCCATCATCGCGACGACATCTTAGAAACGCTACTGTTAAACATGTTCTATGCTGGCAAGTTAAAAGCCATGCCACCTAAATTGCGTTCTGATGATGGCAAACATATCGTCATCCGTCCCCTGGCTTACGTACCAGAAAAATTGCTTGAGCGTTATGCCGCTGATATGAACTTCCCTATTATTCCGTGTGATTTGTGTGGCAGTCAGCCCAATTTACAGCGTGGCGCTATGAAGCAAATGCTACGTGAGTGGGAAAAGAAATATCCAGGGCGGGTCGAAAATCTATTCCGCTCCATGCATCACATCGTGCCTTCCCATCTCATGGATGGCGAGGCCTTTGATTTCCAAAATTTGGAGATCTCGACCGAGTTATCTGGTATTGCTGCTAGATCATCTGGTGATAAGGCAATTGATGAAGCCCAATTAGATGAATTAGCCTGCGGCACCATGATTCAAGGGATTTATAATTCCACCCTATGAACATCGTCATTTTGGCTGCGGGGCAAGGCAAGCGGATGAAATCCGCTTTGCCCAAAGTGCTTCAAACTCTAGCTGGGAAGCCTCTTCTACAGCATGTACTGACCACCGCATTATTCTTGCAGGGCAAGCAGGCTAAAACAGGGCCTATCGTTGTTGTTGGGCATGGCGCAGCTGATGTAAAAGAATTTATAGCAAATGCCAGCCAAGAAGACCCTAGCTTTGGCAAAGTGGCGACTGTGTTACAAGCCGAGCAAAAGGGAACCGGCCATGCTTTGTTGCAGGCTTTGCCCAAAATAGACGTGCAAGAGCCAACTTTGGTTCTATACGGCGATGTCCCCCTCACTAGTAAAAAGACTTTAGCGAAGCTAGCCAAACTGGCTGATGGTGTACGTGGTCAAGATTCTGCATTGGCTCTACTAACACAAGATCTCACCAATCCTACTGGCTATGGCCGCATCGTGCGTGATGCTGATGGCTCAGTACGGGAGATTGTGGAGGAGAAAGACGCAACTCCCGCACAGAAGGCTATCAAAGAAATTAATACCGGCATCATGGTGTTGCCAACTAACGCATTGAAAAGGTGGCTCAAGGCATTACGTTCCAGTAATGCTCAAGGCGAGTATTACTTAACTGATGTGATTGCGATGGCGGTTAAAGATGGTGTGCCCATTCGTACAACGCAAGCAGACTATGAGTTTGAAACCATCGGCGTTAATAGTCGTGATCAGCTCGCAAGCTTGGAGCGCACCCATCAGCTCAACATCGCCAATCAATTAATGGATGCCGGCGTATCCCTAGCCGATCCTGCCCGTATTGATGTACGCGGCACGCTGGAGTGCGGCACGGATGTCTTTATTGATGTGGGTTGCGTATTCGAAGGTTGTGTGACTTTAGCGGTTGGAACCAAGATTGGTCCTTACTGTGTCATCCGCAATAGCGTGATTGGTAAAAATGTTTCCATCAATGCATTCAGTCATCTGGATGGTGCGAAGGTTGGCAATCATTCTGTGGTTGGTCCTTACGCGCGCTTACGTCCAGGTGCTGATTTGGCGAATGATGTACATATCGGCAACTTCGTCGAAGTGAAGAACAGCAAGATCGCTGCTAATAGCAAAGCCAATCATTTAGCGTATGTTGGGGATTCGATAGTTGGCTCTAGGGTCAATATTGGCGCTGGCACGATTACGTGTAATTACGATGGTGTAAATAAGCATCAAACTATTATTGAAGATGATGCCTTTATTGGTTCCGATACTCAGCTGGTTGCACCAGTGCGGGTTGGGCGTGGAGCAACATTGGGGGCAGGTACAACGCTTACCAAAGATGCTCCACCAAATCAATTAACAGTTTCTAGAGCAAAACAAATTTCTATACCGTGGCAACGCCCCGTGAAGCAAGAAAAAAAAGTGGCAGCAAAAAAGACGGCAACTAAGAAAGCCGTGGCTAAGAAAGCCGCAAAGGGTAAAAAATAATGTGCGGAATTGTTGGCGCTGTCTCCCATAAAAATATTGTGGATGTTTTAGTTGAGGGCTTACGTCGCCTCGAGTACCGCGGTTACGATTCTTGTGGTTTTGCAGTAATCAATAGTGATGATGCTCAGCATCCCATTGAAAGAGCCCGCACTACAGCGCGTGTTGCAGAACTAGCGGAGCAGGGCAAAGATTTTCATGGGACGCTTGGAATTGCCCATACTCGTTGGGCTACACATGGCAAGCCTGACACCCAAAATGCCCATCCCCATATTTCTAATGGCTTAATTGCTGTGGTTCACAACGGCATCATTGAGAACTACGAGTCACTTCGTGCGGCGTTAAAAGCAGCTGGGTATGTATTTACCTCAGAGACCGATACAGAAGTCATTGCCCATTTAGTGCATCAACAATATGTAGCAAGTGGTCAAAAAGATTTGGCGGCATCTGTAAAGGCTGTGCTGCCTAAGTTGCATGGTGCATATGCCATCGGGGTGATTGCACAAGATAGTCCCGACTTATTGGTTGGTGCTCGGGCGGGCTCTCCTTTAGTAGTGGCGCTAGGCGATCAAGAAAACTTCTTAGCTTCTGATGCTCTTGCATTGGCAGGCAGGGCCCATGCCATGATGTATTTGGAGGAGGGTGATATTGCCATCCTTAAAGCAGGTTCAGTAGAAGTGATTGATCAAGCTGGTAAAACTGTACAGCGCGAGAGTAAGACTATGCCAGCTCAATCTGAAGCCGTTGATCTGGGCCCATATCAGCACTACATGCAAAAAGAAATCTTTGAGCAGCCTAGAGCGATTGGTGACACCCTTGCGAATATTGCTGAATTTGGTCCTTCACTCTTTGCTGCCAATCCAGAAGATTGGAAATCGTTTGATCAGATTTTGATTTTGGCTTGTGGTACTAGCTATTACTCTGCCTGCGTTGCTAAGTACTGGCTCGAAGATATAGCCGGCATTCCTACTCAAGTTGAGATTGCTAGCGAGTATCGCTATCGCAATACTGTTTCAAATCCAAACACACTCATCGTAGTAGTCTCTCAGTCGGGCGAAACTGCAGATACCCTGGCGGCATTGCGGCACGCTAAGAGCATGGGACATCGCTTTACTTTAGCTATTTGTAATGTGGCTAGTAGCGCAATGGTCCGTGAAACGGATTGGCACTTTTTGACTAAGGCGGGTGCTGAGATTGGTGTTGCCTCTACCAAGGCATTCACTACTCAATTACTGGCCCTTTACCTCTTGGCAGTTTCTATTGCCAAGCGTGCTGGCAGGATTTCTGCTGAAAAAGAAAAAGAGCTCTTGCGCGAGTTGCGTCATCTACCAAAAGCACTTCATGCGGTTTTAGCCCTAGAGCCACAGATCATTGCTTGGAGTGCGGCCTTCTCTAAATGCGAAAACGCTTTATTCCTCGGGCGTGGACTGCACTACCCGATTGCATTAGAAGGTGCCCTTAAACTCAAAGAGATTTCATATATTCATGCCGAAGCTTATCCTGCTGGAGAGTTGAAACATGGCCCGCTCGCATTGGTGACAGAGAAGATGCCGGTAGTGACTGTTGCTCCAAATGACGTCTTATTGGAAAAACTTAAATCCAATATGCAAGAAGTGAAGGCGCGCGGCGGTAAGCTCTATGTCTTTGCTGATCAAGATACGGAGATCGTCAGCAGCGAAGGCATCAACGTGATTCGTTTGCCAGAGCACTACGGCAATCTTTCTCCAATCTTGCACGTGGTGCCACTGCAATTGTTGGCCTATCACACAGCCTGCGCTAGGGGAACTGATGTAGACAAGCCAAGAAACTTGGCTAAGAGCGTTACAGTCGAATAAATCTACTTTTTTGAAGTTGACTTCTCAAAGAAGTTGTGGACAAATTTAAGTAGATAAATCAGGGCTTTACGAAACCCTCTCGTTAATTTTGTGTTCAAATAACTCTTGTACAAGAGGATATTTGTTGCAATTCATGTTTCCCCAAAATGTTCTATCGAAATCTCGCTGGCTTGCATTGGTTTTTGCAGGCTGTCTTTCTGCATGCGCAGTGGGGCCGGATTTCAAACAGCCTGAGGCACCCAAGACCTCTTCTTATACCGAAACCACCTTATCTAAAAAACTCACCACAGCTCCTGGTGTCCCTGGCGGAACAGAGCAGGAGTTTATAGAAGGTGCTGATATTGAAGCTGGATGGTGGGAATTGTATAAATCTCCCGAGCTCGATGTTCTCATTAAAAAGGCTTTACAACAAAACCCCAATTTAGGTGCTGCGGATGCCGCATTGCGGGCTGCGCAGGAGAATGTCAGCGCACAAGTTGGTGGCCAATATTTCCCAGCGATTAGTGCGGGGGGCGGCCTGACAAGGCAGCTTCAGCCCTCAGCAATCTATGGCCTTCCGTATGGCTCGGATACATACAACTTGTACAACACCTCAGTAAATGTCACTTATAAGTTGGATGTGTTTGGTGGAGCGCGTCGTGCGGTTGAGGGCGCTAGAGCACAAGCTGAAGTGGCGCAGTTCCAACTAGAGGGAGCATATTTATCCTTAACTTCCAATATTGTTACTGGTGCCATTCAAGAGGCTGCGCTCAGAGAGCAGATGCAGGCTACTGAAGAAATCTTGAAAGCCCAAACCAATTTGGCAGAGGTTACTGAAAAGCAGTTGGTCATTGGTACTGTTTCAAAGGTTGACGTTACCTCGCAGCGAACTTTGGTTTCCAATTCTCAAGTGGATCTATTCAATTACGAGAGAAACTTGGCTTTTGCGCGTAATCAGTTGGCCGTCCTGACTGGAGAGGTGCCGAGTAACGCGAGCATCACCAAGTTTGATTTAAGTAAATTGCACTTACCGGAAAAATTGCCACTCTCCGTGCCGTCAAACCTCATTCGACAGCGCCCGGATGTCCGGGCCGCAGAAGCGCAACTCAAGGCGCAGAATGCGTTTGTAGGTGTTGCCACTGCCAACTTGTTGCCGCAATTTAACATCACCGGTTCGATTGGCTCTGCGGCCTTAACATCTGCTAATTTATTCGGCCCGAATTCTTCTTTATGGTCTATTGGCGGCGGCATATTGCAACCCCTGTTCCAAGGCGGGCAGTTATTGGCTCAACGTCGTGGAGCAATTGCCAATTATGAACAGGCAGCTTTCCAGTATCAAGCTACTGTCCTCAAAGCTTTTCAGGAAGTTGCTAATGCTCTCCGAGCCTTAGAGACTGGCGCTCAAGCCTTAAAAGCAGCTTCCGATGCTGAGCGTTATGCCTATGAAACCTTAGACTTAGTTCAGCAGCAATATAAGTTAGGTACAGCCAGTTATCTCGCAGTTTTGTATTACCAAAATCAATATCAACTTGCTAAGGTCAAATCAGTTTCGGCTCAAGCGACTCGATTTTCTGATACAGCAGCTTTATTTGTAGCATTAGGTGGCGGTTGGTGGAATCGTACTGGCCCCGCTTTTCAACCAAAAGACATAGCGAACAAAGATCAAAATGAAACTTCTGGAAACAATTAAGACTAAGGTCATTACTGCTGCATGTGCAGTATGGACCTGGATGCTCGCCAAGGCGGAAGCGTGGAAGCTGCGCGAGAAGTGCATCGCCTTTTGGGAAAAAGCAAAAGCCTTGTGGGCTCGACTGGGTCAAAAGTGGCGCAATACAAAAGCCCATGAAAAGCTGATGGCTATGGAGCCTTTGCAGCGTCGCATGATCATCATGCTATGTGGAGTATTTTTATTGCTTGGTCTGATCTTTGCTTTCAATCAGTTCAAGACTTTCATGATTAAACATTTCATTTCAGGCATGGGATTGCCGCCTGCAACCGTTTCAACCATGGTCATTGCTGCAGAACCATGGCAACCAAAACTAACGAGTGTTGGCAATATCCGCGCCTTTAGGGGTGTTGATCTCAGCACTGAGATTGGCGGTTTAGTGCTAACCGTGCCAATTAAGTCTGGCATGGATGTTAAAGAGGGCGATCTACTGATTAAGCTGAATGATGCTTCTGATGTAGCCCAGCTAAATTCATTGAAAGCGATGGCTGATCTCGCCAAAGTCATTAATGAGCGAGATAAACAGCAATTGGCAATTCAAGCGATTAGTAAAAATGTATTTGATACCAGCAAAGCAGATGCCAAATCTAAACAAGCGCAAGTAGAAGCTCAGATCGCACTAGTGGCCAAGAAAAACCTCAAAGCACCATTTAGTGGGCGCGTCGGTATTGTGTCCATTAACCCAGGGCAGTTCGTTAACCCCGGCGATAAGTTACTGACTTTGCAAACCCTCGACCCCATCTTTGTGGATTTTAATTTGCCCCAAAGTAATGCAGAGCAAATTCAGGTAGGGCAAGAAATTGTTGTCACCACCGATGCATTTAAAGATGCGAGCTTTACTGGAAAGATCACTGCGGTAAGTCCTAAGGTCGATGCCAATACGCGCAACATTCAGGTTGAAGCACAAATTGCCAATCCTGATAAGAAAGTCCTGCCTGGCATGTTCGCCAATGTGAATATCAAGCTTGGTGATGAAGTGAAGTTATTAACCTTGCCTCAAACTGCTGTGACCTACAACCCTTATGGCTCTACAGTATTTATTGCCAAACCTACAGGCAAGAAAGATAAACAAGGTAATCCAGCTTTAGAGGCTCAGCAAGTCTTTGTTACTACTGGCGCTGCTCGTGGCGATCAGGTCTCAATCCTTAAGGGTCTTGATGAAGGCGTAACCGTTGTGACTAGCGGTCAGCTAAAGATAAAGAATGGAACGCCGCTCATTATTAATAACAAGGTGCAGCCATCAAACTCACCAGATCCTAAGCCGCAGGAATAAGCAGTAGATGAATTGGACTGACATATTCATCCGTAGGCCAGTGCTATCACTGGTTGTGAGTGCGCTCGTGTTGGTATTTGGATTGAAGGCTTTAGGTTCCTTACCAGTCAATCAGTACCCACAAACCCAGAATGCGATTGTCACGATTACAACCGCATACTACGGCGCAGATCCAGAAACCATTGCTGGTTTTATTACTCAGCCATTAGAAGCTTCGGTTGCTCAGGCGCAGGGCATTGATTACTTGTCCTCTACTAGTGTGAGTGGCGTTTCAACCATCATTGCTACTTTGAAGTTGAACTATGACTCTAATGCGGCACTTACTCAGATCCAAACCCAAATCAGTGCAGTTAAGAATCAACTGCCACCACAAGCTCAGCAGCCCGTATTAACAGTGCAAGTGGGTCAGTCCACGGCAGCTATGTATATGGGTTTTTATAGTGACGATATTCCTAATAATGCGATCACAGATTATTTGCTGCGGGTGGTTAAGCCTAAGCTGGACTCGGTTGAAGGTGTGCAGAACGCTGAAATTACTGGTGGTAGGAAATTTGCTTTACGCGCTTGGTTAGATCGCGAAAAGATGGCCGGACTGGGTGTCGGAGCAGATGATGTCTATAGCGCAATGTCTGCCAATAACTATTTATCGGCGGTAGGTAGTACTAAGGGCGATATGGTCGCGGTCGACCTGGTTGCTGGTACTGACTTGCATACCTTAGATGAGTTCCGTAAGTTGGTTATTAAAAAAGATGGCGTGAATATCGTGTATCTGGACCAAGTAGCCACAGTCACTTTGGGTTCAGAGGATTACAACACCAACGTCGCGTTTAGCGGCAAGAAGTCTGTTTTTATTGCGATTAAGGTTGCCCCTCAAGCCAATCTATTGGACGTTGCTCAGCGCGTGCGAGATGCAGTCCCGGATATTCAGAAGCAACTGCCAGTTGGGATGACTGGCAAGGTTGTTTATGACTCAACCATGTTTATTACCAGCTCTATTGATGAGGTGGTGTCGACCTTATTGGAAGCGCTATTAATTGTGACCGTAGTGATCTACTTATTCTTGGGTAGCTATCGCGCTGTTGCGGTTCCGGTGATTGCAATGCCTCTTTCTCTTATCGGCACATTCTTCTTAATGCAAGTCTTGGGTTACTCCATTAATCTTCTCACTCTGTTGGCATTGGTGTTGGCAATCGGATTAGTAGTGGATGACGCCATCATTGTGGTGGAGAACGTCGACCGCCATATGAAAGAAGGCAAGTCACCGCTTGAGGCTTCTTTAATTGCTGCGCGTGAATTGGGTGGACCCATTCTAGCGATGACAGTAGTATTGATTGCGGTGTATATCCCCATTGGCTTCCAGGGCGGTTTAACGGGCGCACTCTTTACTGAGTTTGCGTTTACTCTGGCAAGTGCGGTCGCAGTCTCAGGTTTAATTGCGTTAACACTATCGCCGATGATGTGCTCTCGAATCTTTACTGAAGCACAAGAAGCATCTCCCTTTGTACAGAAAATAGATCGCATCTTTGATAAGGTACATCACAGCTATCAGAGTACTTTGCGCAATCTTCTCAGTACATGGCAGGTCATCATTGTGATGGGTGCTATTCTTTTGGGTGGTGTTGCCTATTTATACGCAACGGCCCGCGCTGAATTGGCACCCACTGAAGACCAAGGTATTGTTTTGATGCAAGCTTCTGGACCGCCTAATAGTACGGTTAATCAGATGCAGACTTATGCTGATCAGATTTATCAAATCTCTAGCGCAGAACCTGAATATGAACAAATGTTCCAGATCACCAGTCCAACCAGTAGTTTCGGTGGCGTTCTCTTAAAAGATTGGAATCAGCGTAGTCGTAATGCCACTAAATTCCAAGAAGATATGCAGAACAAGTGGAATACGATTGCCGGCGCTCGGGTTGCCGCTTTCCAGTTCCCAGCTTTGCCCGGTGCGCAGGGTCTGCCAGTTCAGGTGGTGATCACAACTACTGAGTCCTATGACCAGCTCAATGAGGTTTCTCAAGCGGTGCTGGACAAAGCACGACGTAGCGGCAATTTCTTCTTTGTTGATTCTGACCTTAAGATCGATAAGCCTCAGGACGTATTGGTAATTGATAGAGAAAAAGTCGCTGCTTTGGGGATGACGCAGCAGCAAGTGGGTGCGGCCTTATCGGCAGCTCTTGGCGGTGGTTATGTCAATTACTTCTCAGTATCGGGCCGCTCCTATAAAGTCATCCCGCAAGTGAAGCAAATAGATCGACTCAATCCTGAGCAGATCTTGGATTACTATATTCGCACGCCAAGTGGTGCGATGATTCAGGCCCGTACCATTGCATCGATCAAGCAAAAGGTTGTTCCCCAATCCATTAATCACTTTCAGCAACTGAATTCAGCCACGATCTCTGGTGTGAGTACACCTTTTATTTCGCAAGCTGATTTGCTGGAGTACATGCGTCAGGCCTTGAAAGAGGTTGCGCCTAGTGGATATAGCATGGATTACGCAGGCCCTTCACGACAATTTATGGCGGAGTCGGGCGGCTTCTTAGTGACAATGTTCTTCGCGATTTTGATCGTGTTCTTAGTGCTAGCCGCTCAGTTTGAAAGCTTCCGTGATCCGATTGTGATTCTAGTTTCAGTGCCGCTAGCTTTATTTGGCGCATTGATATTTATTAATCTTGGTTTTACAACGCTCAACGTTTATACGCAGGTAGGCTTGGTAACACTCATGGGGCTTATTAGTAAGCACGGCATTTTGATTGTGGAATTTGCTAATGAGTTGCAGGTTGCTGGACGTAGCAAACTCGATGCCATTATTGAGGCAAGCAGCGTTCGCCTCAGACCAATTCTAATGACGACAGCTGCCATGGTGTTAGGTGTGGTGCCCCTGGTGATTGCATCCGGTGCGGGTGCTGCCGGGCGTCAATCAATGGGCATCGTCATTTTTACAGGCCTGTCGATTGGGACGCTCTTTACATTGTTTGTTGTGCCTGCCATGTACCTCTTCATCGGGGCAGATCATCATGCGAAGAAATTTATCCAGCAGTAGGTAGGAGAATGGATGTGACTAGGAAGTTAAAAAGGTGAACAGATGTTCACCTTTTTAACTAGCAGCATTGTTAAATCTTTCTGTTATTACTTCACGATGTTGAGCTCTTTTTCGGCGATCTCACTATATTTAGTTTCATTTTCTAGGCGCTTTATCCAAGCATTGATATTTTTGAGATCAGCACGTGGCCCTGTTTCTTCAGGGAAGGCTTCATGTAGAAGAATCCAGCGACCTACGCAAAGTGCTAGCGCAATATCACCAATATGAAATTGATTCCCAGAACAGTATTTCTGATTGGCTAAGGTCTGGTCTAGAAGGCTCAGCAGACTATTGGTATCTTGATATGACTTGCGAATCGCATCGTAATTACGCTCTGCTGCAGGTACGCGCGTGAGCCCCAAGAACGGGGTACGCAGTGCTGGCCACATCGTGCCCACTTGCCAATCTAGCCACTTTTCAGAGCCGTACTGACTGGCAATATCGATAGGGAATCGTTTTTGTTTATCGTACTGGCGCGCTAGGTAACGCATGATGGTGTTTGATTCCCAGAGAATGAGATCGCCATCTTCCAGTGTTGGTACAAGGCCATTGGGGTTGAGTTTCAAAAACTCAGGAGTGCGATTAAGGCCAAAATGAAGACCTGCATCAATGCGCTCAAAGTTTTTGCCTTCCTCGAGCCCTAACTCAGAAAGACACCATAAAACTTTTTGTACGTTGATAGAACTTTTTCTACCCCACAAACGCATCATATTATTTCCTTCGTTTTATGGCGACTTAAACAGTTTTGATTTCAGCTAAATCTAGTCCCATGAATTTACTGCGCGCAAAAATCAGCGGCTCAAGTTCAGGATGATTTTTTAAGCTTAAGACTTTCGCAACAATGATGTTGTGGTCGCCGCCTATGTGAACAGAAACCGTTTCGCATTCATAGTAGGCAACACAACCGTTGATCTGCTCAAGCCCACTCTTGGTAGTTTGGTGAGAGATCTTATCAAATTGCTTCTCTTTTACTTTGGCAAAGTGCATTGCTAAGTCTTCTTGAGAGCGTTCAAGTACATGAATCAGTTGCTTTTGACCCACTTCAAAATAGGGCATCAGGCGAGAATGTTTATTGAGGCTCCACAAAATCAGTGGCGGCTCTAAAGAGACCGTATTAAACGAGCTAATCGTGATGCCGTGGGCTTGCCCATCAGCATCTAGGCAGGTGATGACTGTAACCCCAGTTGCAAACGATGCAAATCCAGTGCGGAGTTCTTGCGAAGTAAACGGGGCCATCAATCTCTTGCTTATTTAGCGTCGGCTTTTTGTACAAGCGTAATCGTTGTGCCGGGAATCGGAGTCAATACCTCGTTCTCTTCAGCTTTTACGCATTTGAAGCGATATTCTTTCCCGGCCTTAGACAAGAAGCTGGCGCCTTCATAAAAATCGCCTTTACAAGTCTTGGTAGCAAAGTCCATAACATCCTGAGGATCGGCGCTAGAGGTAATTAGGCGCATGTTCCCCATAGACATATTAATCTGGGTGGAATAGCAGCCAGAGAGCAGTGAGCCAGAAAGTACGGTTAATAGTAGAATTTTTTTCATGGAAACCTCCATAATCAACAATGCTCGTTAGGATAAACCCTTTGGGGATTTGTTGTGGGGAATTACTCCGCTTGAAAAGGAATGAATATGTTTAAAGCTATTTTGGTAAAGAAAGATGATCAGGGCTACCGTGCTGAGTTGGCCCAGGTTGATGAGGCGAGCCTGCCAGAAGGGGATGTGAAGGTTAAGGTCCTTTATTCCACTCTCAATTACAAGGATGGCTTAGCGATTACCGGTAAGGGTCCTGTAGTGCGGAGCTTTCCAATGGTGCCGGGGATTGATTTTGCTGGTGAAGTCCTTGAAAGTAGTCACCCAGACTTTAAGGTTGGAGATATGGTGCTCCTGAATGGCTGGGGTGTAGGAGAGGGACATTGGGGCGGATTGGGCCAGATGGCCCGAGTCAAGGCTGACTGGCTGATCCCTCTGCCAAAAGGTTTTTCGGCCAAGCAGGCCTTGGCAATTGGCACGGCTGGATATACCGCCATGTTATGCGTCATGGCTTTGCAGAAGCACGGCCTTAAGCCGAGCGATGGCGAGGTCTTGGTAACTGGTGCGGCTGGTGGGGTAGGTAGCTTCGCCATTGCCTTATTAAGCAAACTAGGCTTTACCGTGGTGGCGAGCACAGGCCGCATGGCTGAGGCAGATTATCTAAAGAAATTAGGCGCTACCGAAGTGATTGATCGTGCGGCTTTATCGGCACCAGGCAAGCCTTTGGCAAAAGAGCGTTGGGCTGCGGTGGTCGATAGCGTTGGAAGTCATACTTTAGCGAATGCGTGTGCGCAAACAAAGAGCGATGGCGCGGTAGCAGCATGCGGCCTGGCACAAGGCATGGATTTTCCATCTAGCGTTGCACCCTTTATTTTGCGTGGCGTCACTTTGTATGGCGTCAATAGCGTGACTGTGCCACGAGCAAAACGAATTGCTGCTTATGAACAGCTGGCTAAATTGGTAGACCTAAAAACCTTGGATGAGATCTCACACGAAATTAGTCTAGAAGAGTCGATCAAATATGCAGCAGAGTTAATGGCTGGAAACGTACGCGGACGTCTTATCGTAGATGTGAATAAATAAACAGCAACGATGAATGCAAATGGTTTATTGGGTTTGTTCTGGTTTGCGTGCAGCAAGTTGTGCGCAAACCTTAAGCTTCTCCGGATCTGAGAGCTCTGACCAATCTGCAATTTCAGCAAGGGTGCGATAGCAGCCGCGGCAAAATCCGTTCTCTGGATTCATGTCGCACCAATTAACGCAAGGCGATGGAACTGTTGTCAAAGTAAACCCAGGAATAGAAGAATAAATATTAAAAATGAATACTAAAAATCAAGCAATCACAAACGATGCTGTTCATTATCCCTTAGGAGATGCTCTGCCGGAACCAGGCAGTACGATTGAGGTTGCCCCAGGTGTCTATTGGCTCAGAATGCGCTTGCCCTTTGCCTTAGACCATATTAACTTGTGGCTTTTGCGCGATCGGTTTAATGATATTGAGGGCTGGACGATTATTGATTGCGGCATCGCCAATGATGAAACGCGTGCATCGTGGGAGCAGATTTTTGCCACTCATCTCCAAGGCCTCCCCGTACTACGTGTGCTGGTGACGCATATGCACCCTGATCATGTGGGCCTCTCCCAATGGTTATGTAAGCGCTGGAATGCGCCTATGTGGATATCCATGACGGATTACTTAACGGCACAGTGGTTAAGTCACAAGGAGGGTGGCGCGGCAGTGGGCGCGCTGGCTGGAGGCGGAGGCTCGGCAGATCATTTTCAGAAGCATGGTTTGAGTGCGCCTGAGGATCTGGAGAAAATTCGGGGACGCTCTAGTTACTACAGCAATATGGTCCCTGGGGTTCCACGTCAATATCGTCGCATTATTGATGGTGAGAAGATTGCTATTGGCGGCCATCAATGGCAAGTCATTATGGGTTACGGTCACGCACCTGAGCATGCATCCTTGTTTTGCAAAGCGCTTGGTGTATTAATTTCGGGAGATATGCTGTTACCGCGTATCTCAACCAATGTCAGCGTCTATGACGCTGATCCCGAGGCTGATCCTTTGGGTTTGTATTTAGATTCTTTGGATCAATATTTGCCATTGCCGGATGACACCTTGGTGTTGCCATCACATGGCAAGCCATTTACAGGAATGAAGCCAAGGATTGCGCAATTAAAGGCGCATCACGATGACCGGTTAGCAGATACCCTTGGGGCATGTAAAAAACCGGCACACGCTAGAGAAATTGTGCCGGTCTTGTTTAAGCGGGAATTAGATATTCACCAAATGACTTTTGCCATGGGCGAGGCTATTGCCCATCTGAATTACCTACTTCGTCGAGGAAAGTTGAGTCGCCAGCTTTGCGAGGACGGCGTGTTCCGGTTTTGCGTGGTTTAGTGCTGCTGGCCTTCGTTCCAGAGGATTCGCCAGAACTCGTTGCTGCTGCCCCTGCTGCAGAGACCGCATCACCAAAGGATTTAAGCGCCATCATCGTCGCATGTTGAACTTCAAGCCCCTGGATGGTTGATTTAAGAATGTTGAGATTAAGGTTTAGCCAATTCTCAACGCTCTTAAGGTCTTTAATGCGTTTTTCAAGCTCATCCACATCCAAGCCCGGGAAGGCGCCGAAGCCGCTGGCACCCTTAGAGCTATCGCTAGTGAAGGGAAATTGGCCTGCTTGGCCGGTAGCACTCTGCCCCCACATGGTTTTAAACATCTCAAGGCTTTGGTTGAATTCTGGCATTGCTCCGAACATATAGATCCCGGGTTAGATAAAAAGGTGGCTTTACCAATAGAATAAGGGATTCTAGAGATTATTCCCGGTTAAGCAATGCAATCTAATGGTTTATCCCATCCGTATACACGTGGTCAGGCGCTCCCAGAGCTTTTAAAGCAGCGCATTCTCATTTTGGATGGCGCTATGGGCACCATGATTCAGCAGCATAAGCTGACTGAGGCGGATTACCGCGGCCTACCCAGCAATACCCGCTTTGCCGATCACCCAAGTGATATCAAAGGCAATAATGAATTGTTGGTGCTGACTCAGCCAGAGATTATTAGCAAAATTCATGAGCAATATTTGGATGCTGGTGCTGACATTATCGAAACGAATACTTTTGGCGCTACTTCCGTAGCGCAAGAGGATTACAAAATGGCAGGCCTTGCACGCGAGATGAATGTCATCTCAGCACAGTTGGCCCGTGCAGCCTGCACGAAATACAGCACTCCTGATAAACCTCGATTTGCAGCTGGCGCTATTGGACCAACACCAAAGACAGCAAGCATTTCGCCAGATGTAAATGATCCAGGCGCACGCAATGTCACCTTTGATGCTTTGCGGGCTTCTTATCGCGAGCAGATTGAAGGACTCTTTGAGGGCGGTGTTGATTTGTTTTTGGTAGAGACCATTTTCGACACTCTGAATGCCAAAGCAGCTCTGTTCGCTTTAGATGAATTCTTTGAAGAGACTGGCAATCGTTTGCCGGTGATGATTTCAGGAACAGTGACCGATGCTTCTGGCCGAATTCTTTCTGGGCAAACTGTTGAGGCGTTTTGGAATAGCCTGCGTCACATTAAGCCCCTTACCTTTGGTTTGAATTGTGCTTTGGGTGCCGCATTGATGCGTCCTTATATTGCTGAGCTCGCGCGTATTTGTGATGCTGCTGTTTCTTGTTACCCCAATGCCGGTTTGCCAAATCCAATGAGCGACACTGGCTTTGATGAGACTCCGGAAATTACTTCTAGCTTGGTTGATGGTTTTGCAAAAGACGGTTTAGTCAATTTAGTGGGTGGTTGTTGCGGCACCACGCCAGATCACATTCGCGCAATTGCCAATGCAGTAGCAAAGCGTAAGCCACGAGCTTTCTATCGTGAAGGCACGGAGGTGGTGGCATGAGTCAACTGAAGAACCAAAAAACTATGCCAGCGATGAAGTTGTCAGGCTTAGAGCCATTCAACGTCACGGCTGACCTTGGCTTTGTTAATATTGGTGAACGTACTAACGTCACCGGCTCTAAAGCATTCTCGCGCATGATTTTGAATAATCAATTTGATGAGGCGTTAGTAGTAGCAAGACAGCAAGTAGAGAATGGCGCGCAAGTCATCGACATCAATATGGATGAGGCTATGTTGGATTCTGAAGCGGCAATGACACGCTTCTTGAATTTGATTGCTTCGGAACCAGATATTGCACGCGTGCCGATCATGATTGACTCCTCCAAGTGGAGTGTCATCGAGGCGGGATTGAAATGTATTCAAGGTAAGCCGATCGTGAACTCCATCTCCCTGAAAGAGGGAGAAGATTCATTTAGAAAGCAGGCACGTTTAATTCGTCGCTATGGCGCTGCTAGTGTCGTCATGGCTTTTGATGAGGCTGGTCAGGCTGATACTTTTAAGCGCAAAACAGAAATTTGTCAGCGTTGCTACAAAATCCTCGTAAATGAAATCGGTTTTCCTGCCGAAGATATTGTTTTTGATCCTAATATCTTTGCGATAGCCACGGGCATTGAAGAGCATGACAACTACGCAGTGGACTTTATTAATGCCACTCGCTGGATTAAAGAAAATCTTCCTGGCGCAAAAGTCAGCGGTGGCGTATCAAACGTCAGCTTCTCATTTCGCGGTAACGATCGCGTGCGTGAAGCGATCCATACAGTCTTCTTGTATCACGCCGTTCAGGCTGGCATGGATATGGGGATTGTTAATGCCGGACAGTTGGGCGTCTATGCTGACTTAGACCCAGAGTTACGCGAGCGCGTTGAGGATGTAGTGCTCAATCGCTTTAAAGAAAAAGAAGGCAAAACGCCTACTGAGCGTTTACTCGATATTGCCGAGCAATTTAAAGGTGGTGGCGCTAAGCAAGTTGAAAACTTGGTATGGCGCGAAGCCCCAGTTCGTGAGCGTTTAACCCACGCACTGGTGCATGGCATCACTACCTTTATTGAAGAAGATACTGAAGAGTTACGCGCACAAATTATGGGTGAGGGCGGCAGGCCAATCGAAGTGATTGAAGGCCCACTTATGGACGGCATGAACGTCGTCGGTGATTTATTTGGTGCCGGCAAAATGTTTTTACCTCAAGTAGTTAAGAGTGCGCGAGTGATGAAGCAGGCAGTAGCGCTACTGATTCCTTATATTGAGGAAGAGAAACGTTTACATGTAGCGGCAGGCGGCGAAGCTAAGGCCAAGGGCAAGATCGTGATGGCTACTGTAAAGGGAGATGTTCACGACATTGGTAAAAATATTGTGACCGTCGTACTGCAATGTAATAACTTTGAAGTTGTCAACATGGGTGTCATGATTCCGTGTGCGGAGATCTTGAAAAAAGCCAAAGAAGAGAAGGCTGACATCGTTGGGCTCTCAGGCTTGATCACACCGTCTTTGGAAGAGATGACGTATGTGGCGCAAGAGATGCAGCGTGACGATTATTTCCGTGAGCGCCAAATTCCTCTGATGATTGGTGGCGCTACAACCTCACGCGTTCACACGGCAGTGAAGATTGCGCCTCATTACGATGGACCGGTTGTTTACGTGCCTGATGCATCTCGTTCCGTATCCGTAGCATCGAGCCTATTGTCAGATGAAGGCGCCAATAAATTCATTCAAGATTTACGCGATGACTATGTACGTATTCGCGAACAGCATGCCAATAAAAAAGCAGCGCCAACAATTTCATTAGCAGCAGCACGCAAGAACCGCGAGCTGATTGATTGGGCTACTTATGTGCCCGAGAAGCCTAAGTTCATTGGACGTCGGGTCTTTAAGAACTTTGCATTAAGTGACATTGCTAAATACATTGATTGGACACCGTTCTTCCAAACCTGGGATTTGGCTGGCAAGTTTCCAGCAATTTTGGACGATGAGGTGGTGGGTGTTGAAGCCCGCAAGGTATTCGAAGACGCCAAGGCCTTGCTGGATAAGCTGATTAAAGGCCAATGGTTGCAGGCCGATGCAGTCGTTGCTTTTTACCCAGCCAATGCGGTTGGTGATGACATTGTTTTGTACAGCGATGAAGCGCGTGAGCATCCATTATTCGCTTGGCATAACTTGCGTCAACAGGCAGAGCGTCCTGTTGTCGATGGAGTGCGTAGACCTAACCGTTGCTTGGCAGACTATGTTGCGCCAAAAAATTCTGGTGTGGCTGATTACCTTGGTTGTTTCGCGGTCACTACCGGTCATGGCGTTGAGAAAAAAGTTGCTGAGTTCCAAGCCAAACATGATGACTACAGCGCGATTATGTTGAAGGCTTTAGCCGATCGTTTGGCTGAAGCGTTTGCAGAGTTGATGCACCATCGCGTCAGAACTGATCTGTGGGCTTATGCGACTGATGAGATTTTGACGAATGATCAAATGATTAATGAGCAATATCGTGGCATCCGTCCAGCCCCTGGCTACCCAGCATGTCCAGCGCATGAAGTAAAAGAAGATTTACTGCGCGTATTGGGTTCGGAGGATATTGGGATGACCTTGACCGAGTCTATGGCTATGAATCCCGCTTCAAGCGTTAGCGGCTTCTACTTGGCACATCCTGATGCACGTTACTTTAATGTGGGTAAGGTATCGGCAGACCAGGTTGAGGACTTGGCGAAACGTCGCGGCGCATCTGTTGACGATATTCGTCGACAGATATCTAGCTCCCTAGATTAAACGCCCCACAAGACAGGTTCGTCCTTACCTTTGGCTTGTTTCATGAGCTCCAAGAAGGGGTAAGCACGTTGGCCAAGTCTATCGGCAAGTTTGGGGGCTTCAGAACCTCCCTCATCACCGGTTTTTGAACGTTCTTCCAGATCTTTGAGGATGGCTGTTTCGAGGGCTGTGATCAGTGCTGGGAGTTGCTCAATCGTCAGAATTCCCCGCGGCTCCAAGGGTCGACCCAAAACATCGAATATCCGCTTGGTCAAATCAGCCAGCATGATGACATCTGGGCCCGCTTTTGAACGAAATTGATAGATCATTTCTATAGCTTACCACCTGATAAACTCACTCTTCTATGTTGTTAACCAATAAAAACCAATTAATTGAGATGCTGAGCGGAGCCTTGCAGGCTTTGGCTCAAGAGCGCGGGTTAGGTGAAGCCCCGCAGCCCCGTTTGGAACGCCCTAAGGCTGTTGATCATGGTGATGTGGCATGCAATATCGCACTGCAACTTTCGAAGGCCTGGAAGTTAAATCCTCGGGAGTTGGCCCAAGCGCTGGTAGCTCATTTGCAAAAGCAACCTGGATTTAATCAGCTGATTGCTTCTTGTGACATTGCAGGTCCTGGGTTTATTAATTTCCGCCTCAGCAATGCAGCTAAAACTACCGTGGTTCAGGAGGTGTTGACTGCTGGATCAAAATTTGGCGAGCTTGCCCCTGGCTGCAATCCCACAGCAAGCGCCATGATTGAGTTTGTCTCGGCAAATCCTACGGGCCCATTGCATGTTGGTCATGGTCGTCAAGCAGCTCTTGGTGATGCCTTAGCAAATTTGTTGGCAACGCAAGGTATTAAAGTGCATCGTGAGTTTTATTACAACGATGCCGGTGTGCAGATTGCTAACTTGGCACTATCTGTGCAAGCGCGCTTGAATGGTTTGAAGCCGGGTGATGCAACGTGGCCTGAGCAGGCTTATAACGGTGAATATATTGCTGAGATTGCTACCGCTTATAAAACCTCCCCAGCATATCGCGCTGATTTGCCTTCTACAGAAAAGATCGAAGCGATTCGTCAGTTCGCAGTTGCCTATTTGCGCCACGAGCAAGATATCGATTTAAAAACCTTTGGCGTCAAGTTTGACTGCTATTACTTGGAATCTTCCTTGTATACCGATGGTGGTGTTGCGCAAATTGTTCAAGACTTACAAGGCATTGGCAAAACGTATGAAGCCGATGGTGCTTTGTGGTTGAAGTCGACCGATGATGGCGATGACAAGGATCGCGTTATGCGCAAATCCGATGGCAGTTACACCTACTTTGTTCCGGATGTGGCTTATCACGCTAGCAAGTGGCAACGTGGGTTTGCGAAGGTCATTAACGTGCAAGGCAGCGATCACCATGGCACGATTGCTCGCGTGCGCTCTGGTTTGCAGGGCGTTGCACAAAAGCGGGGTTGGGATATTCCCAAAACCTATCCAGAATATGTACTGCATAAGATGGTGACTGTTATGCGAAACGGAGAAGAGGTCAAAATCTCCAAGCGTGCTGGTTCTTATGTCACAGTCCGGGATTTAGTCGAATGGTCTGGTGGCATTACGCCAGAAATGAGTCCAGCAGAAAGAGATTTAGCATTACAACGAGGTCGCGATGCTGTCCGTTTCTTTTTGATCTCTCGCAAGGCTGATACTGAGTTTGTGTTTGATATCGATTTGGCGCTACAGCAGAATGATGAAAATCCAGTGTTCTATGTGCAATATGCACATGCACGGATTAGCTCGATCTTGCAGCAATGGGATGGGCAAATTTCTGATTTGAAATCCGCCGATCTATCTCTATTGCAGAGCAAGGCTTCAGATCATTTATTAAGACGGTTAGCAGAGTATCCAGAGGTGTTAACTGACGCAGCCGCTGATTTAGCACCACATGCATTAGCCTTCTATTTGCGGGATTTAGCAGGAGATTTCCATACCTTTTACAACGCAGATCGTGTTCTGGTAGATGATCAGGCTTTGAAGCTAGCCAGGCTGGCTCTCCTATCCGCCACTCGCCAAGTGCTGCAAAATGGTTTAAAAGTATTAGGGGTATCGGCGCCAGCCAAGATGTAATGTGCAGATCATGAAGTGAAAATGTAAGATGAGGAAATGATGAAAAAACCGAATCAACAAGCTGGCTTCATTCAGCAACATGCCGAATACGGCGGCACCATCTTGGGCTTTATTCTGGGCTTAGGTGTTGGCTTGGTTGTAGCCTTAGCGATTGCTTTTTATCTTTCTAAAAATACTCCCCAAGAAAAGCCTGGTATCCGGGCGCCAAACCTGCCATTAACGATTAAGCCTGCAGCTACACCAGCAGAGGGTGAGTCAGGTACACCAGCTGAGCAGGTTGATCTCAATAAGCCACTTCAGGGAAAGTCTCCCGCAGCTTCAGCCCCAGACCCTATTGCCGATTTAGCTAATGGTAAAAAGCCAGCCGAGCTAGCAGTGCCAGCCGCTAAATCTGACGCTATTTATTTTTTACAGGTGGGCGCATTTACAAAGCGTCCTGACGCAGATGCTCAAAAAGCCAGTTTGGCTATTCAGGGACTTCAGTCGCAACTGAGCGAAATAACTAGTGACGGTAATACTATTTGGCGGGTCCGTGTAGGCCCATTTAATAGCGTCGAAGAAAGTAATCCAGTGCGCGATAAATTAAGTAATATGGGCATCAAGCCAACTGTTATTAAATCTAGCAAATCATGATCTCATTCAATAAACGACTCTTTACCTTTTTTGCACTCTTATGTCTTAGTGGATTGGTCGGGGCGCAAAGTGCCAAGATCGAAGAGGGTTTTGATTACCGAATTCTGCCAATTGCCCAGCCTGTCGAAACCAAGGGCAAGGTAGAGGTCATTGAGTTTTTTTGGTATGGCTGTCCACATTGCTATGACTTTGAGCCCGAACTGAGTGCTTGGGTAAAGCGCCAGCCGAAAGATGTGACATTCCGGAGAGTGCCTGTGGCATTTCGTGATGACTTTATGCCTCACAGCCAATTGTTCTATGCGCTTGAGGCGATGGGTAAGGGTGATGCTCTGAATGAAAAGGTGATGTATGCCATGCATAAAGAGAATAAGCGCTTGTTAACTGAGTCAGAGATTGCAGACTGGGCCGCCTCTCAAGGGCTTGACCGCAATACTTTCTTGGCAACGTATCGCTCATTTGCTGTGGTTTCTAAAGCCCGTGCAGCAAAGCAATTAACCGAGGCTTATCGTATTGATGGCGTGCCAACAATTGTGATGCAGGGACGTTATGTAACCTCACCTTCGATTGCAGGCACTAAGGCTAAAGCCATTGCCGTTATGGATTACTTAGAAGAAAAAATTCGCAAAGACAAGTACAAATAATTGCGGATTTAAGATCACTACTTAAATATTGACGAAGCGACGCACGATCCAAAAGTAAAGTGGATAGGGTAGGATTCTGAGGAACTTTAAGAATCCTGAAAACCTTTTTGGGAAGTGAATGTCAAATTCACCAGCTTGTATGCCTTGCAAAATTTCTTGGGCTGCTTGTTTGGGGCTCATCAGTGCCGGCATTTCAAAATCATTCTGCGCAGTAGCTTCAGTAGCAACAAAGCCCGGAGAAATCATGTGGACGCTCACACCCTGAGGCAGCAGATCGTAATACAGGGTTTCACAGAAGTTAATAATGCCGGCTTTACTTGGTCCATAGGCCAGGGCCTTAGGCAAACCACTGTAGCCCGCCACACTACCCACAATAGCAATGTGACCAGCATGTTGTTTGAGCATCGTCGGTAATACTGCCGCAACGGCTCGCATAGGCCCCAGTAGGTTGGTATCAATCGTTTTTTCGGCAATGGCAATATCAAACTCATCTGCTCGCATTGGCACATACATGCCTGATACAAACAGGAGCAAATCTAGCCCACCCCAGCATTCCAAAATAATTTGATGTGCTTGAGTAAGCTGAGATTCGTTAGTGACATCAAGGGGTAGTACTAATACTTGATCGGCGGGCATGCTACCTGCCGATTGATTTAATTGCTCAACACGTCGACCAGAAATCGCTACTTTAGCCCCAAAAGAAATCAAGGCTTTAGCACAAGCTTCCCCAATCCCGCTGGACGCGCCAATGACCCAAACGCGTTTTCCAGAAAAACTATCTATTCCTTTTTGCTTCATACGCGAAGTGCATCTCCAGACGGGGTGATGGGTTGATGACTGAGGGTAAATTGCACGACATCAATATTGCGCTCGGAGAAGCCTGCAGCGCAATACATTAAATAGAAATTCCAGAGGCGGATGAATGCTTCATCAAACCCTAGTTGGGTAATTTCATGGAGTTTTTGATTAAAGCTATCTCGCCACATGCACAATGTTTTTGCATAGTCATGGCCAAAAGCAAATTCCACTTCAACATTCAATCCAGCATTTGCTGCATAGGCTCTAAAGCTAGTGCGTGATGGCAGCATGCCACCCGGGAAGACATATTGCTGAATAAAGTCGGTGTTATGACGGTAGCGCTCGAACAACTCCTCCGCAATCACGATCGTTTGGATGCAAGCTTTGCCACCCCGTTTAAGACGTGCCCCAATGGTTTGAAAGTATTCAGCCCAATGTTTTTCGCCAACTGCTTCAAACATTTCAATCGAGGCAATGCCATCAAACTGCTCCTTACAATCTCGATAGTCCTGCAGCCTGACTTCGTAAGAATTTTCTATTGAGCTTTCTCGTTGTACTTTTTCTAAGCGACTCTGAGCAAAGGATTTCTGCTCGGTTGACAGCGTTAGCCCCGTAACGTGGCTACCAGCACGCAAGGCTTCTTCCATGAAGCCACCCCAGCCGCAGCCGATTTCTAGAAGGTGATCACCGGGCTTAGCATTGATAGCATGCAAGATGTGGCTGATTTTGGCCCTTTGGGCATCAGCAAGTGCCTGTTTGTCACCTTCAGAAAACCAAGCGCTTGAATAGCTCATGCTTGGATCAAGCCATAGTGAATAAAAAGAATTTCCTAGGTCATAGTGCGCATGGATATTCTTACGGCTGCCGGATTTGGAGTTATCTCTCAGCCAATGCTTCAGGCGGTAGATGAGGGAGCCATACCACTTGCCGTAAATAGCTTTTTCCAAAATAGTTCTATTGCGAATAGCCAGCTCGAGAATTGCTTTGAGGTCAGGAGTATTCCATTGACCGCGAATATAACTTTCCGCAAAGCCAATATCGCCATGAGAGAGTACTTGTTTAAATACAGACCAATTCAGAATATGGATTTCAGCATGTAAGTTGTCTTGACGATTGCCGAATTCTTTTGAATCTCCATTTGGAAGTGTCAGTTTTAGAAAACCACTCTGTAACTTAGATAAAAGACTAAGTAGAGTATCGGCGCTGAAATTGCCTTGCTTAGATTGATCTTTGCGCGCCGACGGGCGTGAGCAACTCAATCGAGAGAGTAGGGTTTGGCCTGGACGGTTCATCTGCTCACTTCAAATTCTGGTGGTTTTGGTTTTGAATGAAAGGGCACGCCTTTTGACCATAACTTCAAAGCTTGCCAGTGTATGCGAAATATCACGCCTATGCTCATGAGCGGATAGCGCAGAAAGGCGAGATATAAAACTGGCTTGCTAAGCGCTTGGCTAAGGCCGCTAATACTGGTATTGATGAGGGGTGCCCCATCTTCATGTAATTCTATGCGACAGACTGAGTGGCGCATAGAGGCGCTATCTTGAGGAAACAAAAACCGAAAATGGTATTCACCACGCACTTCGCAAAATGGCGAGACATGAAAGACTTTTTGACTGCTTAAGGTTTCACCAGATTTCAATGTTTCGCCAGTCTCTTTATGAAGCAAGTAGCAGTGACGCTCTCCGAAGGTGTTATTCACTTCTGCCAATACTGCCTGTACTTGCCCATTTGCTCGAGTACAAATCCAAAAGCTCACGGGATTGAATACATAACCCAAGACCCTTGGAAAGGTTTGTAGCCAAATTTCACCATCCACATGAGAGATCTGATTCTCATTCAGAATATTTTCAATCCAGGCAAGGCTATCTTCGCCACCTGCACCATGGTCTCGATCGAAAAAAGAAAATAAGCGAGATGCGTTATCTCCCAAGCCATGTTGACTAAGTATGTTGGCGTGCTGTTTTCTGCTTCGCATGGGAATGGAGATGGTAAATACGCCATAGCCAAAAGCATTCTTAGCTGGACGAAAGCGACGATGTTTTACTACTCCAAAGTTGATCGTCGGCTGGTTCATTTACTGAGCGTCTTGCAAGGGATTGGTTTTGATTCGGCCCCGAATGCTTTCTAGTAAATCGGCAGCAACAAGCTCCCCTGACCTGAGCCCATCCTCATGAAAGCCAAAACCTGTCCAGGCGCCGCAATACCAGATAGATGATTGACCTTGAATGAGGGGCAATTCTTTTTGGGCCTGAATGGCTTGCATATCAAAGACAGGGTGGGCGTAATGAATTTCAGCATGAACTAATTGAGGATCTGGCTCAGTCGATGGATTGAGGCTCACAATAATCTGAGTGTTTGCTAATGCACTGGGTAATGGCTGCAGGCGATTAATGAGGTAGTTGACACTAACGTGTTGCTTTGAAGTAGGTAATGTTCCAGATTTAGCGGTGTAGTTCCATGCAGCCCAGCAACGTTTATTTTCTGGCAGAAAGCGTTCGTCGGTGTGCAAAATGGCGCGATTGTTTTGATAGGGAATCGCTGCAAGGATGTTTCTGGCTTCTTGATTAAGGCCGTGAACCAATTCCAAGCTTTGATTGCTATGACAGGCCATGATCACTTCATCAAACCACATTGAACCTGTATTGCTGATGACTTCTGCTTGTGATGATGCATCAACGCTTGCATTTACGCGCACTACAGCCTCGCGTACTAGTTTGACGTGTTGCTTCTCTAAGGCCGCCACTAAGCGTTTGACGTATTCACGTGAGCCCCCTGCAACAGTTAGCCACTGTGGCCTATTTTGGATTTGCAACAGGCCGTGGTTATGACAAAAGCGAACCATGGTCTGAATTGGAAATTCCAACATCTGATCAACAGAGCAGGACCAGATGGCGCCAATCATTGGCAAGAAATAATTTTCCTTGAAGCTTTGGCTAAAGCGATTGCGATTTAGGAAATCAGCGATGCATTCATCCGGTTCAGAAAACTCATGATCAGACACAATTTGTTTTTGAGCAAGCTGTGTCGCCAAGCGATTAAAGCGCAGAATGTCATAAACCATTCTCCAAAAAGAGAGGGAGAATAAGTTGGATCTTTGCCCAAATAAAGAATTAATATCATTCCCAGCCCACTCAATTTTGCGATGCTGTTTGGATTTATTACTTGAATCAATTGACACAGAAAAGGACATCTCTGACGGCGCGATCGGGACTTCAATGTCTTCGAAGAGACGCAGCAAGCGCGGATAAGTTTTCCGATTAAAAACTAAGAAACCAGTATCTACACCATGACTTATGAGGCCTTCAGAAGTTTGTAGTGAGAAGTCCACGGTATTGCTATGTCCGCCAATATGATCTCCACCTTCATATACTGTGATCTCTAAATCCGGATGCTGCCTTAAGGCATAAGCGCAGCCTAATCCAGAAATGCCTGCGCCAATGATGGCAATTTTCTTTTTACTCACTAATTCTTTTCCGCTAGAAGTTTTTCAATTTCACTGGTAACGCTACTGCTGGTTGGTTTAGTAACGCTACCGAACGAGTCAACTACATTGCCATTACGATCAATTAAATATTTATAGAAATTCCATTTTGGTGTTGTGCCTGTTTTGGCAATTAACATTTTGAAGAGGGGGTTGACGTTATTGCCTGTGACAGAACTTTTGGCGAACATGGGAAATTTCACGTCATAAGTATTTTTACAAAAGTCTGCGATTTCTTTGTTGCTGCCAGGCTCTTGTTGGCCAAAATCATTAGAAGGAAAACCCAGAACGACCAAGCCTTGGTCTTTATATTTTGCGTAAATCTTTTCAAGACCCTCATATTGACCAGTAAAGCCACAAAAACTGGCGGTATTGACCACCAAAAGCACTTTGCCTTGATATTGGCAAAGGTTTTGGGGCGCTTCGTCTTGGAGGCGGGGAAAGGTATGAGAAAGCAGTGGACTGCAACTTCCGGGCGCGGCCTCAACCAGTCCAATGGCGGGTATGAACACCATGAGAGCAAAAATCCATTTACTGAGTAGTTGAGCCATATTGCACCTTGAAATCAGGATAGTTAGCATCCAAGTCTAAGTCATTCTGACTAATATTGTTGGCTAGGTCCTAATGCTATTAATATGGAGTTATGAGTCCTTTACCGCTACCTTCTTTTGAGTCCAAAGTGTGCACTCCAGCCAATTTGCAGGAGCGCATAGCCAAGCTGCCCAGACCAATGGTGTTTACCAATGGCGTGTTCGATATTCTTCATCGGGGGCATGCAAGTTATTTGGCTCAAGCCCGAGAGTTGGGTGCGAGCTTGGTAGTCGGAGTAAATTCAGATGCTTCTGTGAAGATGCTGGGCAAGGGCGACGACAGACCTATTAATACAGAGGCAGATCGTCAGGCTTTATTGGCTGCCTTAGCTAGTGTGGACGTAGTAGCACTCTTTACTGAGCAGACGCCAGTGCAACTGATTGAGAAAATTCGTCCGGATATTTACGTTAAGGGTGGCGATTATGAGATTGATACTCTGCCAGAGACTCGCGTTGTAAAGACGTGGGGTGGTAAAGCGGTCGCTATTCCCTTTATCTATGAGCGCTCTACGACAACCTTACTAGGAAAAATTCGTTCCTAGAAAATAGATTTGATTGTTGGTGTTAGCTATTGGTTTTTGATGAGCCACGCCCAAATACCCCTGAGCACCAATCCTTCGATAGGTTCAACTGGCGGTAAATGTAACTTAGAGAGCTTGCCAATCTCAGCAGCTAAAGTTTTAGCGTTGCCACCATCAAGCCAAATTCTCTCAATGGGATGATTCATGTCTTTGGCTAGTTGTGTCGCATAAATGATTGCGCCAATCTGCGCTGCATCGCAGCCTCCGATGATGGCACTATTGGTTGATGCCCCAAATCCAGCATGGTCTGCTGAGCGTATTGCCAGGGGAAGTTGTGCGGTATTGTTCTGCAAACTTTCTTGCATCAGACTGAGACCAGGAAGAATCCAGCCGCCATAGTGGACACCATTACCACCAAGTAGGTCAATGGTTGTAGCGGTCCCAGCATTGATAATTAAGGCATTACTGTTTGATAAAGCTCGTGTGCCAATGATGGCAGCCCAACGATCGGCCCCTAACTTGGCGGAGTCTGCATATAGAGTGCGCATGCCGTCGTAGGGACTATCGCCGTTTAATTGTTGCCATTCGATATCACTCCATTGCGGAAAAAGTGATTTGAGATTTTCAATCGCAGCTTCTCCAGCGACACAGGCGAATCCAATGGTATCTGGCTTAGGCATTGTCTTTGCAATGTAGTCAGCCAGCTCTGCTCGATGCTCTGGCGATTGCAAAGACTGACTACTAATAGAGCCTGAATATGCCCATAATTTTTTATTGCGATCAGAGGGTACTTGAGTAGACTCCACTGCAGCCCATTTAAGTCTAGTGTTTCCAACATCAAATAGTAAATACAGACTCATGATCTCGCTCTTAATGAAACATCGCCTGCATGAATGGCAATCGTTTTGGTTTCTTGCTCAAGGAGTAAGGCACCACTTGAGTCTACGCCTTTTGCAATGCCAAATACAGGGGCTTGCCCTGCGCCAGAAATACAAACCTCAGTTTCTTTAAAGGCATCCCATTCCATCCACTGATCTTGATACAAGGCAAACCCCTTTTGATCGAATGTTGGCAAATGGCGCTCGAAAGACTCGATGAGTTTGAGCCAAATAAATTCAGTATCTGGCAGCGTGTTTGAACTGGGGCGTAGTTGATCTAAAGAGGCGATATTAAATGATGCTTCTGTACCCAGACTATTTTGAATGCCTGCTGCATTTCTGAGATTGATGCCAACCCCAATGATCATCCAGGTTAGTTCACCAGCTTTTGCTTGGCCACCCTCAATTAGAATCCCACCCAATTTGGCATTGTTCAATAAAAGATCGTTAGGCCACTTAAGGCGCAAACCTTGTGCGTATAGCGCAGATTTTTCTATCCCCAGTGCATCGGCGATTCCCTGAAGGACAATTAAACCCACCAGTAGGCTGAGGCCCGAAAGCTCAGCAGGGCTCCTTTGGAATGGGTAGGCCAATGAGAAGGACAGGGAGTCTTCTGGATTTGCAAGCCATGATCTGCCCGCCCTTCCTTTGCCAGCAGTCTGGTTTTGGGCAATACGGGCAACTGGGTCTATGAGTTCGCCGGCACGCCAGCGCCCCAAAAGATCATCATTGGTTGATTTCGTCTCCGCTACGCGTTCAAGGATGCAATTCCAGCTCATTTCGCCATTGTAGAAAGGTCTGACCTAGAATTGTGGAATGCATCATGAAGATCAGCGCCCCCGCAAGTTTATTTGGCCTCTCCAGGCCATGCCTTTGGCTAGGGTTTCGAGCCTCAGTTATGCCCTATTGATCATTTATGTCAGCCTAAACCCCTTCGATTTCGACTTTGGTAACGGCATTAGCTTTTGGGCTTGGTTGGGCGCTCCACTGCCTAGATTTATTACTCTCTTCGATGTTTCAGTAAATATTCTGGCCTATATTCCCCTAGGCTTTCTATTGGTCTTTGCCGCTTACCCGCGTTGGCGTAATTTTGTTGCTCTAGGGTTTGCCTTGACCTTGAGTGCGGTTTTAGCTTTTAGTGTTGAGACGCTACAGACTTGGTTGCCAACTCGTATACCTAGTCAGATGGATTGGTGGGCCAATGTATTGGGCGGGATGTTAGGTGGCCTACTTGCCATTCCTTTGGGACCCCAGTGGTTGTCTGGTAGCGCCCTTCGCAAACGCTTTGATCATTGGTTTGGTTTGAACTGGTCAGCGTGCGCCTTATTTCTACTCTTTCCCTGGTCTCAAATTTATCCACAAAGTTCATGGTTGGGCACTGGAGTTTGGGGTCATGCTATTTTTGGTTCGATTGATTGGGGCACCACGGTGATTAATCAAGTGGTGCAAGAAACAGTCATTACTGCACTATGTTGGGTTGGCGCCGCCCTATTACTTTCCTTAGGTATGCGCACTAAGGCGCCGCAATGGCAGATATTAAATGGCCTGCTTTTTTCAACAGTGTTAATCAAGACTCTATTTACGGCTTTACAGTTCGGCGTTGAATTTAGTTTGATATGGCTGACCGCAGGCGCTATTTGGGGAATGCTTATTGCCAGTGTGATTCTGCGTTGGGCCTTAAAACTATCTAGTGCCAGGAAGTTTTGGTTGGCCTTACTTTGCTTAGTCACCGCTACTATTGCGATTAATTTTTTACCTGATAATCCTTACTTCATCCTCATTTTGCGGCACTGGTACCAAGGTAGACTGTTGCACTTCAATGAATTGATGCAGTGGGTTTCAGTGGTTTGGTTGCCGCTGGCTATATTCTGGGTGATTCGAAATCAGTTTTTACTTAAACCTCAACATTGAGAAATCTATTTATGGGCTTTGAACACCATCTATTTTTTTGTTTAAACCAGCGTAAGAATGGTGAGGAGTGCTGTGATCAACACAATGCTTTCGCTCTTTTTGAGTATGCAAAAAATCGTGTGAAAGCGCTAGGTCTAGCAGGCCCTGGCAAAGTTCGCGTGAACAAGGCGGGCTGTTTAGATCGCTGTGCGGATGGGCCAGTGTTGGTGGTCTATCCAGCTGGGATTTGGTATACATTGGTGGATACTGAAGATGTTGAAGAAATTATCCAGTCACACTTGATACTTGGGCGCCCTGTTGAGCGCTTGCAGTTAGCTTAGCCGATTTCAGAAAGATAGCTACATGAATGGTCGTACAAAAGTAATTCATATCGAAGGGGTTGTAGGCCCAATCGAAGTATCTGTTGATTTTCCTGATGAGTTGAAAAATAATCCAAGCTTTGCGGTACGTGGGTTGGCTTTGGTGGCTCACCCACATCCCTTGATGGGCGGGACAATGGATAACAAAGTTGCCCAAACCATGGCCCGTACTTTTAATCAGCTGGGTTATGTGAGTGTCCGCCCCAATTTTCGTGGAGTTGGTGGCAGTGCTGGTGTGCATGATGACGGCGTTGGTGAATTAGATGATTTGCTCCACATCACTGATTGGATGCGCACCCCTTCAAGCTGGACTAGCTTCGAATTTACGCAACAACAATCTTGGGTAAGCTCGGCAAATTCTTTGCCTTTGGTAGTTTCAGGTTTTTCATTCGGAAGTTTTGTTGGTAGCCATCTAGTTCAAAGGCTCGCTGATTTAGGTAGGCCTGCAGAACGCCTGGTAATGATTGGCAGTGCTGCTGGGAAGTGGGAGTTGGCTCCTGTGCCGGCGGACACCATTTTGATTCATGGTGAGCTTGATGAAACCATCACCTTGGGTGCAGCATTGGATTGGGCGCGCCCACAAGAGTTGACTGTGCAAGTGGTTCCTGGTGCCGACCATTTCTTTCATCGCAGATTGCATTGCATCCGCAACATCATTACTGGCGCCTGGTTAGGTATGCCTGATCATCGGAGTTAATGAAGAATATGGCTGAAGAAAAATCCCTTATCGAGTACCCCTGCCTTTTTCCAATTAAGGTCATGGGGAAAGCTGCGCCAGAATATTTACCGGCGATTGTGCATATTGCGAAACAGTTTGATCCAATCTTTGATGAGAGCAAAGTAGAGCAAAGACCCTCTAAGGATGGAAACTATCTTGGTATCACTTTGCCAATTAATGCAACCAGTCGAGAGCAGTTGGACGAGCTATATAGAACGCTATCCACACATCCATTAGTTAGCATGGTTCTTTAATAAGCAGTTGATGCCAATCTTAGTTAAGCATTTAGGATTAGTGGATTACCAATCCACCTATGCAGCAATGCAAGAATTTACCAAGCAGCGCACGACCGATACTCCAGATGAAATCTGGGTCTTGGAACATCCGCCAGTTTTTACTTTAGGGCTGGCGGGAGATGCTGGTAATTTACATTCGCCTAGCAATCAAATTCCTTTGGTACAGGTTGATCGTGGCGGCGAGATTACGTATCACGGCCCTGGACAGATCGTGGTCTACCTATTGTTGGATCTAAAGCGTCTGGGTATTTTTGTGAAAGAGTTGGTTTCTCGTATCGAGCAGTCCCTCATCGATACTCTTGACGACTGTGGTTTAAAGGCTGAAAGACAGGCGGGAGCTCCTGGTATTTATGTGTCACTTCAGGACGGCATTCCAGCTGAATTTCTGGGTGCAAAGGTAGCTGCCCTAGGTTTAAAGGTCTCTAGAGGCTGTTCTTACCATGGCCTAGCCCTAAATGTAGCCACGGATCTTGAGGCCTTTGGCCGCATCCACCCTTGTGGATATGCGGGATTAAGGACTGTCGATATGCAAACCCTTGGGATCAAGGACAATATGAACATCATTAGCCAAAAGCTTATAGGGCATTTGCAAAAGCAATTAAGTTCATCATGACAATCAATAAAACAGGTAACGAGAGTAACGCTGCTACGCGGCAGGACGTCAATTACGATGCCACTCGTAAGCAGAAGTCTGGCGAGAAGACTGCGCGCATTCCGATCAAAATTATTCCGCTACAAGACGTGCTGAAAAAGCCTGATTGGATTCGGGTGAAGGCGGCATCCGGCAACTCTCGTTTTTCAGAAATCAAAAAGATTTTGCGTGAGAATGAATTAGTCACTGTTTGTGAAGAGGCCAGTTGCCCTAATATTGGCGAGTGTTTTGGTAAGGGTACTGCCACCTTCATGATCATGGGCGATAAGTGCACACGTCGCTGCCCATTTTGTGATGTGGGTCATGGTAGACCTGATCCACTTGATCAAAAAGAACCTGCCAATCTAGCCCGTACTATCGCTGCCTTGAAACTCAATTACGTCGTGATTACGAGCGTGGACCGTGATGATCTACGTGATGGTGGCGCGATGCATTATGTGGACTGCATCTCTCAATCTAGAGAGGCATCCCCTAATACCCGAATTGAAGTCTTAGTACCTGATTTTCGGGGGCGCTTAGACAAGGCATTGGATATTTTTTCTGAGCATGCGCCCAATGGCTTGCCAGATGTCATGAACCACAACCTTGAAACCGTTCCGCGACTTTATAAACAAGCACGGCCAGGTGCGGATTATGCGCATTCACTAAAGTTATTGAAAGACTTCAAAGAACGCTTCCCGCATATCCCAACTAAGAGTGGATTGATGGTGGGTTTAGGTGAAACCGATGAAGAGATCTTGGAAGTGATGCGCGAGATGCGTGAGCACAATATTGATATGTTGACGATAGGACAGTACCTTGCTCCGTCGGGACATCATTTGCCTGTGCAGCGTTATGTTCACCCAGATGTCTTTAAGCATTTTGAAAAAGAGGCTTATGCAATGGGCTTTTCACATGCAGCGGTTGGTGCAATGGTGCGCTCTAGTTACCATGCCGATCAACAGGCACATGGGGCAGGTGTTGTTTAGAGCGGTATTCATAAGATGCTTGCTGCTGGCATCGGCCTTTCTGATTTGTGCCTGTAGTCCGAAGTTCGATTGGCGTACTGTCCAAGCTCCTCAAGAGGGCTATACCGCTTTATTTCCGGCCAAGCCAGACAAGATTGAGCGCAAGATTACTTACCAATCTCAAGATCTTGCACAAACTCTTGAGGCGGTGAAAATTGATGATGATATTTACTCCGTTAGCTCTATTTATTTCAGCCATCAGCAAGCCGAGTTGCTGCCTAGATTATTAGAACAGCTAGAAAGCAATCTTTTCCACAATGCAGGTGTCGACCGATTAACGGCTATAAGTTCAGATAGCATTTATCAAACATCCAATCAGCAGCGCGTCCCAACAAAAGATTATTTCTTGGACTTTAAGTCTGCTGGATTAAGTCGGCAATCAATGCGGGTGCGTTGGCTCATCAGACCTGCTACCAATGGTGGCATTTGGCTATACCAGGTATCGATATTGCATGCGGGTTCAGTGCAGCCTGATGCCAAAACTTTTTTCTCTGCAGAAGATCGCGCCAATTTCTTTGATGAATTTCATCCAGACTAACGATGTCATCGCACTGGCTTTCTAATCCCCTCACTCCAATTGAATTGCCGCTGAGAGCAAGGGCTGCTTATAGAGTTTTTTTAAGTTTTGCTTGCGCTTATTTCGTTTCATATGCCTTTCGTTCGATTAATGCCGTCATCGCACCAGAACTCATTAGCGATTTGCATTTGAGTAATACACAACTAGGATTTTTATCAGCTGCTTACTTTTTTGGTTTTGGTGCTACCCAGATTCCAGTGGGGCTGGGCTTGGATCGATTTGGCCCACGACTCACTGAGATGACCTTGATGATGTTTGCAATTGTTGGGGCATTGATATTTTCTTGGGCTGATGATTTCACGAGTCTGGTCATTGGTAGGGTGTTGATTGGTGTTGGGGTCTCCGCTTGTTTGATGTCAGCATTTTCTGGCTTTCGCTATTGGTTCCCCATAGAAAGTCAGGGTCAACTAGCCTCTGGCATGTTGATTTTTGGTACCTCTGGCGCTTTAGTGACTTCTTGGCCAGTGCACGCTGTCTTGCCTTATCTAGGTTGGCGCGGCGTATTTGTGGCGATGGCAATATTGACCTGTGTAGCGATTATTGGCCTGTATTTTGGTTTGCCAGTGAAGACCAAGGCAAGCGAGTCACTTGCTTCGACAGATATAAAGCAAGGTGGCGTCGCTACTTTTTCATGGTCAAGTTACAAGCCGATTTTGACTAATGCTTTTTTTTGGAGAATGTTTCCAATAGGCGCATTTTGTTATGGTGGGTTTATTGCTATCCAGACGCTTTGGCTTGGACCTTGGTTGACTAGTGTGATGGAGTACTCATCAGATAGCGCTTCTCAAATTATATTTTGGTTCAATACGGTTCTATTGCTTGCATATGTTTTAAATACTGCTTTACTACCAAAGCTAGCAAAGCGCGGTATTACAACGCTGTGCTACTTAAGCTGGATGGTTGCCGCTGCTCTAGTATTTCAGGCATGCGCTTTTTATTTACGCAGCTCATGGGTTTGGGTCTGGTGGTTCCTATTTGCGATAGCTTGTGCTTCTTATGTGCTGGCGCAAAGCCTTGTCGTTACTTACTTTCCAAAATCTTTTTCTGGGCGCGTCAGCACTACCTATAACTTAGCACTTTTTATGGGCGCTTTTTTAGTGCAATGGGGAGTTGGATATTTGGTGGATATCGGTATTGAGGCAGGCTGGTCGCGTGCAAGTGCGTTTGATTTAGCCTTGGGAATGTATTTAGCAGTGCAGGTACTTGGATATATTTGGTTTTTAATTGCGCCGAAATTTTTCCCAAGCACGCAAATTGGTGAAGATTAAGAATGAAGTCATTAGAAAAATATTAAGTAGTAGATTTTTCGAGTGCTGCTACTTTTGCTTCTAGCGCTTCTAGTTTTTCTCTGGTCTTAGCGAGCACCTTTGATTGCACTTCAAACTCTTCGCGCGTTACCAAATCCATTTTCTGAAATCCTTGATTCATCATGGCGCGCACATTCTTCTCAATTTCCTGAGCTGGTGAATTTCGAATAGCATCTCCTACCTTGTTTTGCATATCGCTTGCAATGCGCTGGATTTGCTCGAGGATTTCGCCTGGTTTTTGCATGGTTTGGATTACCCTGAAATGGTTAACGTTGCATAAAAGATACGCTTTGTATTTTAATTTGAATAGCCCTTTTTGCCCAAAAATAGCCCTAAACCCCTGAAATCACTCAAAATGGAGCACTTTGGTGCATTGATTGGCACTATTTTGGTGCTACAGCCTTAACAGAGTGCATCACCTAGAAAGCGTACATCCCCAAACCCCGATCATCACTCCATGCATTAAGCATTTATCCCTTTTTTGATTACAACCAGTAAGGAGTTCCACATGAAAGCATTACAGAAGACAGCAATCTCTGCGGCAGCAGTAGCTTTGTTGACTGGCCTAGGCTCAATCTCAGCATATGCTGAAGAAGCAGCCGCTGAAGCGCCAGAAGCTAGCCCAATCACTGCAAACGTAACCGTAGTAAATGACTACCGCTATCGTGGTATCAGCCAGTCAAACTTTAAGCCAGCTATTCAAGGTGGTTTTGACTACGCTCATGAAAGCGGTTTCTACATTGGTAACTGGAACAGCTCAATCAGCTGGGTAGGTGACAATGCAGTTAATGCCGGTGTTAAACCAGTATCAGCCCCTATTGAGATGGACTTCTATGCAGGTATTAAGAAAGAATTGATCGGCGAAGGTTTTGCTTCTGATTTGGGCGTGCTCCAGTACTACTATCCAACTAGCGGTCTAACAACAACTGCGAACATGGTTAACCCAAATACAACTGAAGTTTATGTTGCTCAAAACTTTACTTTTGGCCCGGTTACTGGTTTCGGTAAAGTTTCATATGCCGTTTCTACATTATTCGGTAACGTGAACTCCAGTGGTTCTTACTACCCAGATTTGACTTTGAACTATGACACTGGCGTTTGGGGATTGGCTTTGAATGGCCACATTGGTTATCAGTATGTTGCTGGGAATCAAGCAAACAAAGGAACTTATAACTCTGTTTTGAGTAATAGCACTTTGTATAGCTACACAGACTGGAAGTTGGGTGTAACCAAAGACTTTGGCGGTGGTTTATCAGCTGCTATTGCTTATGTTGGTACCAATGCTGCAACAGTACAAGGTGGATATTCATACCTTAGCCCACAAGGTAAGAATTTGGGTAAATCAACCGGTTTAGTTTCCTTAACAAAGACTTTCTAATTTCCACTCTAAACGGAGAAACACATGAAATTAATTACCGCAATCATCAAGCCCTTCAAGCTTGACGAAGTGCGCGAAGCTCTCTCGGAAGTGGGAGTTTCGGGCATCACCGTCACTGAAGTTAAAGGCTTTGGTCGTCAAAAAGGTCACACCGAGTTGTATCGCGGTGCTGAGTATGTTGTCGACTTTTTACCTAAAGTAAAAATTGAAGCTGCTGTTGAAGACGGCATCTTGGAGCGTGCGATTGAAGCAATTGAAAAAGCTGCACGTACAGGCAAGATTGGTGATGGCAAGATTTTTGTCTCCCCAGTTGAGCACGTCATTCGTATTCGCACCGGTGAAACCGGCGCGTCAGCACTTTAAAGAGAGGTTCAAAATGTTAACTTGGATGAAACGACTCGTTGCTGGTAGTGCCGTGGCCTTGGCCATTGGCGCAGCTGGTGTGATGGTAACTTCGCCAGCACATGCTGATGAAGCTAAAAAGCCTGCAGTAACTGCTCCTGCCGCGGCTCCTGCTGCTGCAGCTCCAGCAGCTCCTGCTTTAGTTCCTAATAAGGGCGATACCGCCTGGATGTTGGTTTCTACAGCACTCGTGCTGTTGATGACACTTCCTGGTTTGGCTTTGTTCTACGGCGGTTTAACGCGTAGCAAAAATATCCTTTCAATCTGCATGCAATGTTTCATGGTCTTCTCCGTGATTACGGTTCTGTGGGCGCTTTATGGCTACAGTTTTGCATTCACAGAAGGTGGGGCATTTGTTGGTGGACTTGATCGTCTCTTCTTGGCTGGTATGACTCCAGACTCAGTAGCGGCTACCTTTAGTAAAGGTGTTGTGATTCCTGAGTATGTATTCATGGCATTCCAAGCGGTATTTGCGACGATTACTTGCTGCTTGATCATTGGTTCCTTTGCTGAGCGCGCTAAGTTCTCTGCAATCTTGGTATTCATGATCATCTGGTTCACATTCAGCTACTTACCAATCGCTCACATGGTTTGGTTCTGGCCTGGTCCTGACGACATCAAAGATGCTGCATCACTCGAGGCAATTACTGCTCGCGCTGGTTGGTTGTGGCAAAAAGGTGTTCTCGACTTTGCTGGCGGTACTGTTGTGCATATCAATGCTGCGATCGCTGGTTTAGTTGGCTCTTATGTCATCGGCAAGCGTGTTGGTTACGGTAAAGAAGCAATGAAGCCACATAACCTCGTTTATGTCATGTCTGGTGCTGCACTCTTGTGGTTTGGCTGGTTTGGTTTCAATGCTGGTTCAGCTCTTGAAGCAAACGGTAGCGCTGCACTGGCATTCGTAAATACTTATTTGGCTACTGCTGCTGCTGTATTGGGTTGGTCAGTTGCTGAGTGGGTTCTCAAAGGTAAGCCTTCGATGTTGGGTGCTGCTTCAGGTTGCGTAGCTGGTTTAGTTGCTATTACTCCTGCTGCTGGTTTTGTTGGCCCAATGGGTTCACTCGCAATTGGTGTATTTGCTGGCGTAATTTGCCTCTGGGGTGTAACTGGTCTCAAGAAAATCTTGGGTTCAGATGACAGCTTGGATGTATTCGGCGTACACGGTGTTGGCGGTATCTCCGGTGCATTGTTGACTGGTGTATTCGCTGATCCAGCTTTGGGTGGCACAGGTATCTGGGATTACGTAGCAAATGCTGCTGCTCCTGACTACTCAATCGCTAGCCAATTATGGATTCAGGCTCAAGGCGTTATCACTACCTTGATCTGGTCTGGCGTGGTTTCCTTCATTGCCTTCAAATTGATCGATATCGTGATTGGTTTGCGCGTTAAGGAAGATGAAGAGCGCGAAGGCTTGGATATCAGCTCACATGGTGAGTCTGCCTACGAGTCTTAATCTGTAGATTTACCCCTCACTGGGCAGTCTTGGTTGGTTGCCTAGTTTTTAAGCGCGGGATCCTTGGATCCCGCGTCTTTCTTTTAAAAATCTTACAATGGTGGAATGGTTCCACATCTCATCACTGCCCTTAGCGGCCCCTTGCTCGAATTAGAGTCCAAGGTCTTAGAAGCTACACCAACTATTGAGCGCTGGTTTAGGCTTGAGTGGCAGGAGCATACCCCGCCTTTTTATTGTTCGGTCGATCTTCGGAATGCTGGTTTTAAGTTAGCCCCTGTAGATACCAATCTATTTCCAGGTGGATTTAATAACCTTTCTCCCCAGATGTTGCCTTTAGCTGTGCAAGCAGCCATGGCGGCAATTGAAAAGATTTGCCCAGAAGCAAAAAACTTACTGCTCATTCCCGAGCGACACACTCGCAATACTTTCTACCTGCAAAACATTGCACGCCTTTCATCTATCTTGCGTCAGGCTGGCTTGAATGTTCGCTTGGGTACTTTATCGGATGAAATTACAAAGCCAACCTGGATCGATCTGCCAGATGGCAATCGTTTATTGATGGAGCCTCTAGCGCGTACTGGTTTGAAAAAACAGCGTTTAGGTTTGAAAGATTTTGATCCTTGCTCAATTTTGTTAAATAACGATTTGTCTGCAGGTATCCCGCCGATATTAGAAAACATTCATGAGCAATATTTGCTGCCTGGATTACATGCGGGTTGGCATGTGCGTCGTAAGTCAGCCCACTTTGCTGCTTATGAAGAGGTCGCCAAGAAATTTGCTAAGTTGATCAATATTGACCCATGGATGATTAATCCTTATTTCACTAGTTGCTCGAATGTCAATTTTCATGAGCGTAAGGGTGAGGAGGAGTTGCAAACAGCAGTAGAGCAAGTTCTGAAGAAGACTGCTAAAAAATATCGTGAGTACGGCATTAAAGAAAAACCGTATGTCGTTGTAAAAGCTGATGCAGGAACGTATGGCATGGGTGTGATGGTGGTGAATGATCCCGCGCAACTGAAAGGCCTTAATCGTAAAGACCGCAATAAGATGAGTGTGGTCAAAGAAGGCCTAGAGGTGAGCGACGTACTTATTCAAGAGGGTGTTTATACCTTTGAGAAAGTCAATGAGGCCGTAGCAGAGCCAGTTGTCTACATGATTGATCGTTACGTCATTGGGGGCTTCTATCGCGTACATACTGATCGTGGGCCAGATGAGAATCTTAATGCACCTGGTATGCACTTTGTCCCCTTGGCATTCGAGCAAAACTCCATGCCTGATATGGGTGCGAAGCCTGGTAGTGCAGCCCCAAATCGATTCTATCTTTATGGTGTCGTGGCCCGCCTAGCCTTGCTGGCGGCGTCCTTAGAGCTTGAGCGCACCGATCCTGACGCAGAAGCTGCATGAGTTTGATGCGCATTCATAGGTAAATAGAACATGGATTTTTTATTCATCGCCGATCCACTAGAGTCTTTTAAAGTAAGCAAAGACTCTACGCTAGCGATGATGCGAGTGGCGCAAGAGGCAGGTCATCATTTGTGGTTTTGCCAAAGCCGTAATTTGCTCTGGAGAGAAAACCTTGCGACCGCGGATTGCCAGTCTTTAGCTATTAAGCCTAGCGGAACATCTTGGTTTTCGTTGGGCGATATTGAAGCTCGCGCTCTGAATACTTTTTCAGCAGTTTTGATGCGCACTGATCCGCCATTTGATATTGAATATCTCAATACCACTTGGTTGCTATCTGCAGCCGTCAGACAGGGTGCAAAAGTATTGAATAATCCTGCAGCCATTCGGGACCACTCAGAAAAATTATCGATCACAGAATTTCCAGAGCTGATTCCTCCTACTTTGGTCACGCGTGAATTAAGTGCTGTTGAGGAATTTCATCGGCAGCATCAAGATATTGTGATTAAGCCATTGGATGGCATGGGTGGCATGGGCGTCTTTCGTGTTGGCCCGGATGGTTTAAATTTAGCAAGCATTGTTGAAACCTTGGGTGAGAACGGCGCAAGAACTTTGATGATTCAGCGTTTTTTGCCAGAGATTGCGCAAGGCGACAAGCGCGTGCTCTTGATTGGTGGAGAAGTGGTGCCATTTGCATTAGCGCGCATCCCTCAGGGTAGCGAGATTCGCGGCAACCTTGCGGCAGGCGGCAAGGGTGTTGCAATGCCTCTTAGTGCTTCTGAGAAAGCAGTTGCAGAAAAACTGGCCCCCATTTTGAATCAGCGTGGTTTATTCTTGGTTGGATTGGATCTCATTGGTGGCTATGTAACAGAAATTAACGTCACTAGTCCGACTTGTTTTGTAGAGATCACCGAGCAAAGCGGATTTGATGTACCCCAATTTTGGTTAAAAGCCCTTGAGAAAGCATTAGCGTAAATATGACTGGAATTGTCATCGTCGCTCATACCCCAGTTGCTAGCGCAATGCTGGGATTTGCTGAGCATACTTATGGAGTGCTGCCTGAGCGTGTGAGGGCTGTTGATATTCCCCCTCATGAGGATACTAAGGTTAGCTTTGATCGCGTTATGAAGGCAGCCTACGGTGTAAATAGAGGCAATGGCGTCCTCATTCTGACTGATGTCATGGGTGCAACCCCAGCCAACGTAGCCTCTAAGCTAGAGGCCCTTGGCCCGCTTTCAGGATTAAATGCACCTGTGATTGTGTTGGCGGGATTAAATCTTCCGATGCTGATGCGTTGCATTACTCATCGTGGCGAGGATTTGGAAGAGTTGGCACAAAAGGCGCTTGCCGGTGGCCAACATGGCATCTTGCGCCTTGGATCAAAAACACATTCAGAAAAAACTGAACAACAAGGTTAGTTATGCCGATTGCTGAGATACAGATTGTGAATAAACTTGGCTTACATGCTCGTGCTTCTGCCAAGCTTTCTCAGTTGGCAGCGCAATTTCCTTGTGAAATACTGCTGTCACGTAATGGGCGTCAAATCAATGCCAAGAGCATCATGGGCGTCATGATGTTGGCTGCAGGCATTGGTAGTTCGGTTACCTTGGAAACAGTCGGCGAACAAGCCGATGAAGCAATGCAGGCTTTAACAGCATTAATCAATAACCGTTTTGGTGAGAGTGAATAAGCATGACTTTTGCTTTGCATGGCATTCCAGTATCAAAAGGCATTGCCATCGGCAAGGCGGTACTGATTTCGCATGCAGCATTAGAGGTAAGTCACTATCTTATTGAGGCAGGCAAGGAAGAGTTCGAAGCTCAAAAGTTACTGGATGCTTTTGAACAAGTTCGCCTTGAGCTAGAGCAGTTGCGCCGTGGTTTACCAAAGGATGCGCCACAAGAGATGGCAGCGTTCTTAGATGTGCATGGCATGATTTTGAGTGATCCCGCTTTAGCTGAGAAACCACTCCATCTCATCCGCACTCAACGCTTGAATGCTGCATGGGCGCTCACCACAGAGTTAAATGACCTTCTGGAACAGTTTGCTGAGATTGAAGATGTTTACCTCAAGGAGCGTGGTAACGATATTCGCCAAGTAGCTGAGCGCGTTCTGAAGGCGCTCAACTCCCAACAAAAAGACCCTCTGACAGATTCAGAGATTATTGCTTCGAGTGATTTTGGTGTAGATGCCATTATTGTTGCGCATGATATTGCTCCACATGACATGCTGCGTTTTAAAGATCAGTTGTTTACTGGTTTTGTAACAGATCTGGGTGGCAAAACATCCCACACCGCCATTGTTGCCCGTAGCATGGAAATTCCTGCAATTGTGGGTGTTCGCCATGCTAGCGAAATGATTCGCCATGGCGATTGGCTCGTGCTTGATGGAGAACGCGGTGTGGTGGTGGTTGCCCCAGACGAGCAGCTACTCTCTGAGTATCGAAAGCTACAAACACAGGCTTTAAAAGAAAGTCGTAAGCTTCAGCAGCTCAAGCATACCGAGACTCGCACAGTTGATAACGTAGATATTCAATTATTTGCCAATATTGAATCTCCCGAAGATGCTACTCAAGCAGTTAAATTGGGCGCTGTGGGGGTTGGTTTATTCCGTTCTGAATTTTTATTTATGGACCGAAATCAAGCCTTGCCTGACGAGGAGCAGCAATATCAAGAATATCGCCGCGTAGTGGATCTGATGCATGGTCTACCAGTCAATATTAGGACGATTGACGTTGGTGCTGATAAAGCCTTAGGTGCAGGCGGTGATCTGTCGCAAACTGGCACTTCGCCTTTAGGTTTGCGTGCAATTCGCTGGTCCTTAACAGAGCCTGAAATCTTCTTGACGCAGCTTCGGGCAATTTTGCGCGCATCTGCTCATGGTCAGGCGCGCATCATGATTCCAATGCTGGCGCATGCTAAAGAGATTGATGAGACCTTGCGCCTCATTGAAAAAGCCAAGCAACAATTGCATGTCCGTGGAAAACCTTTTAATCCCAATATTCAAGTTGGGGCAATGATAGAAATTCCGGCTGCGGCTTTGGTATTACCTCTCTTTATTGATCGTTTTGATTTCTTATCGATTGGTACGAATGATTTAATTCAGTACACCTTGGCCATTGATCGGGCAGATCATGCGGTGGCGCATTTATATGACCCTTTGCATCCAGCCATTCTCCATTTGTTGGCAAGCATTATTGATCAGGCAAAGCGTGCCAATATACCCGTTGCAGTGTGTGGCGAGATGGCTGGCGATCCTTCGATGACTAAGTTATTACTCGCATTAGGCCTAACGGATTTTTCAATGCACTTCAGCCAGCTATTGCTTGTTAAGCGTGAGATATTAGGTGCCGACGTAGGCCAATTAAAAGCACGTATTCCACGGGTGTTAAAGGCTTATGAGCCAGAAGCACAAGCAAAGGCGCTAGAGCGGCTCTTTGCTTAAGTTGCCCCGCTAATCTAGGATGTACTTAGTGGGTTTGCCCACATACAAGACACCCAGTATTGCGGCTAATCCGAATTTCGTCAATTTGAGTATTGCGTGCATTCCAAAGTAGCATACGGCCCACTAAGGGCTCACCAAATCCAATGAGTACTTGTAGTGCTTGGGCTGCTTGCATAGCTCCAATGATTCCTACAAGCGGTGAAAAAATTCCCATGCTCGCACAACTCACCTCTTCAAACTGTTCTTCAGGAGAGAAGATGCAGGCATAGCAGGGAGAGGTTTTATTGCGCGAATCAAAGACGCTGATTTGACCGTCAAACCGAAGCGCTGATCCTGACACCAAAGGAACCTGATGCTTTACGCAAAGCCGATTGATCATGTGTCGCGTGGCAAAGTTATCTGTGCAATCTAAAACTATATTGACCGTCGGTAATAGCTGATCCAGTAAGCTATCGTCTGCCTTTGCTTCTATGGTGTCGACAACCACTCCGGGATTGAGTCTCTGTAGGAAGGATCTTCCGGATGCCGCTTTGTTCTGCCCAATGCTTTCTTGGGTATGCATGATCTGGCGCTGTAGATTGGTAAGCTCAACCTGATCGTGGTCAACCAAGGTAATTTTTCCTAGGCCTGCTGCGGCGAGATATGGGGCTGCTGCGCTTCCAAGCCCGCCGGCCCCAATAACCAGCGCATGTGCAGTCAGAAGTTTTTCTTGGCCTGCAACATCAATGTCCTCAAGAAGCACATGTCGTGAATAGCGAAGCAGCTGCTCATCATTCATTTGTGATCTCGAGGTAGTTTTGAATTACTCGAGCTTAGAGGATGAGCGTTTGACCGGCTGACCATCAATAAACGCCACCGCTTGCGAAAGCATAAAGTCATCGGCGCTACCTAGCTCAGTTGGCTTTTTAGACTTTTCTTTCTCTTTTTCCTCAGGCGTTTTCTTGGCGTTTCTTTCTTCAATGCGCTGCATCTCTTCAAGGCGACGTTGCTCACGATCTTTGATCAACTTATCTTCAGCTGATTGTTTATTGCGTAAGTGCTTCTCGCTATCAATTTCACGGGTGATTAAGACATCATCAGGGTCACCATCTTTATTCTGATCAACCGGGATGTCTGGCTTAACGCCATATGCCTGAATCGATTTACCACTCGGCGTGTAGTAGTAAGCAGTAGTAATTTTCAGTGCTGAGTCATTGGTTAATGGGCGTACGGTTTGAACTGAGCCTTTACCAAAAGTTGTTTTACCCATGATCGTTGCACGCTTGTAATCTTGCAAAGCTCCGGCAACAATTTCAGAGGCAGATGCAGAATAGGCGTTTACTAAAACCACCATCGGTATTTTCTTAAAGAGTGCTGGCACACCAGCCAATGGGTCGCCCGGTTCACTCAGTCGATACATCTCAGGCGTTGCATTAAATACTTGTTTGGAATCAGGAGATTGGCCCTTAGTGGAAACAATCACTGCATCGGCTGGTAAGAAGGCGGCTGCAACTCCAACAGCGCCTTGTAACAAGCCGCCACCATTGTTACGCAAGTCTAGGATGACACCTTTAAGTTTTGGATCTTGTGCTGCAATTTCGCTTAACTTCTTAGCAAGATCTGGCACCGTGCGCTCTTGAAAGCTGGTGACACGAACCCATGCAATGTCGTTATCTAAGATTTTTGTTTTAACTGACTGCACTTTAATTTCAGCGCGGGTAATAGTGACGGGAAAAGTCCGCTCTTCGCTCTTGCGATAAATAGTGAGCGTAATTTTTGTACCAGGCGTGCCGCGCATTGTACGTACAGCTTTATCAAGTGACATCCCACGCACAGGCTTGTCGTCCAGGCGAGTAATTAAGTCGCCCGCCTGAAGTCCCGCACGTGCTGCTGGACTATCTTCAATGGGATTAAGAACCTTAACGAGGCCATCCTCTGATGTGATTTCAATTCCAAGGCCAGCGAATTTTCCCGAGGTTTGCTCTTGCATCTCGGAAAAATCTTTTTTGTCTAAGAACGTGGAGTGTGGATCTAAGCTGCTAACCATTCCCTTGACTGCATCCGTTAAAAGTTGCTTATCTTCAATAGGCTCTACGTACTCCCGTTTAATTTGTGCAAAAACATTTGAGAGAGTCCGTAGCTCATCCAGTGGGAGGGTGGTACTTTGTTGAGCGGTTGCTGACAGCTGAATGGTTGCTGTTACTCCGGCAATAAGACCGACAGAGATTAGGGCAAAGTTCTTAAGAAATCGACGCATGTGTTTGGGTAACCCTAGTCTAAATAAAAATGTTGAATTGGTTTGAGCTGGTCATCCAATTCATATACGAGTGGTACGCCATTTGGAACATTGACTTCCATAATGGCTGCATCAGACATCTGATCTAAATATTTAATCAAAGAACGGATGCTATTGCCGTGAGCCACTATTAAGACACGTTTACCTGCTTTAAGTGCGGGGGCAATGGATTCATTCCAAAGAGGCAAAACTCGCTCGACATTATCTTTAAGGCACTCACCTAAAGGAATATCGGAGGCATTAAGTTTTGCATAGCGTGGGTCATTCTGGGGGTTACGCTCGTCGCCGGTCTCCAATAATGGTGGGCGTATGTCGTAAGAGCGCCGCCAGATATGAACTTGTTCATCACCATATTGAGCGGCTGTTTCAGCTTTATTCAGGCCGGTTAGGGCGCCATAGTGACGTTCATTGAGCCGCCAGCTATGTACAACAGGGATCCACATGAGATCCATGGTGTCTTGAACATGCCATAGGGTGCGAATAGCGCGCCTTAAAACGGAGGTATAGGCAACATCAAACTCATAGCCCGCTTTGCGTAGGTTTTCACCGGCGGAAAGGGCCTGCTCAGCCCCCTTTGGGGTGAGGTCAACATCAGCCCAGCCAGTAAAGCGGTTTTCAAGGTTCCAGGCGGATTCGCCATGGCGAATAAGGACAAGTTGTTTCATAGAGCCATTCTATAATCCGGTGATGAACTTTCTCACGCAAATTGATAATTTAGCGCTTATTGCCTTATTGGTGGTTTCAGGCATAGCACTCTTCCTACCGACATTATCTACGCTTATTAGCGGAAAGGGCTTGTCGCCCACCGAAGCAACCATTTGGATGAACCGCCGCAAGGCACATGTTTTCGATTTGCGTCCAGAAGACGCATTTAAGGCCGGGCATTTGCCAGCTGCAAAACATATCAGTGCCAGCCAATTGGCAGCGGGACTGGAAAAAATGAAATTGGACCGTAAGCACCCAGTCGTATTGGTTTGTGAGAGTGGCAGTCATTCTCGTAAGGCAATTGCCGATGTACAAAAGTTAGGCTTTGCTGAAGTGGCCATACTTGAAGGCGGCGTTCAGGCTTGGAAGGCTGCTGCGCTCCCCTTGGTAAAGTAAGTAGCCCTGGAAAGTTTGAAAGAAATCATGCCCCAAGTGACGATGTACAGCACCCAAGTTTGCCCTTACTGCGTAATGGCAGAAAAATTATTGCAGAAAAAAGGTGTGGCAAATTTAGAGAAGATTTTGATTGATCGAGATCCTGCCCAGCGCGAACTGATGATGACTCGTACTGGCCGACGTACGGTTCCACAAATCTATATTGGTGAAACCCATGTTGGTGGCTACGATGATTTAGTTGCCCTAGATCGCGCTGGTCAACTTGACCCACTGCTAGCCTAATATATTTAAGTAATTTATAGAGAAAGTTTGTCATGACTGAAAAATCCTCCACCGCCCAAGACGGCATTGAAAACTCTGGCGAGCCAGGTTTTCGTATTCAGCGAATCTACCTGAAAGATGTGTCTTTAGAGCAGCCCAATGCACCTCAAATCTTATTGGTAGCGGCAGACCCACAAGTGCAGGTAGAAGTTGATGTAGCCGTGAATCGCCTCAGTGATGAAATTTTTGAAGTGGCCTTGATCTCAACCATTACCGCTAGGGTAGATGGAAAAGTTCTTTTCTTGGTTGAGGCAAATCAAGCGGGTATTTTTGAATTTCACAATATTCCAGCAGAGCAAATTGATCCTATGTTGGGAATTGCTTGCCCAACCATTTTGTATCCTTACCTGCGCTCCAATATGGCAGACATCATAAGCCGGGCGGGCTTCCAGCCAATCCACTTAAATGAAATCAATTTCCATGGCATGTATGAACATCGTTTGATGCAGGCAGCACAAGCTGCTGAGAGTAAAGAGGATGGCGCAAGCGATGAGAGCAAGATTATTCTCCCCAACTAAGCTCACTTAATAGGCCCACAGATCATGAAAGTGACGCTGCTCGGTGCTGGTGCTTGGGGGACTGCCATGGCAGTGCAGGCATCTAAGCATCTTCAAGAGGGCGATGTTTGTTTGTGGTCTCGGAATTCTGAGCAGGCAAGCGCCATGAATAAGACTGGCGAAAACCAGTCTTATTTATCAGGTGTTACCCTCCCAAAAACTTTGTTACTCGAGACTACTTTCGCAGATGCCATTGGCAGACTTTCTTCTGATGATTTATTGGTGATTGCAACCCCGATGTCGGGATTGTCAGAAACCATTGCGAAAGTCTTGGATTTAGCAACGCACCCACTCAATATTGTTTGGTTATGCAAAGGCCTTGAGCCCAATACTGCTTTGTTGCCACACCAGGTAGTAGAGCGTGAGCATCGTTTACATAGCCATGGTTTAAAGCACACCTATGGTGCGCTCTCAGGGCCAAGTTTTGCGCGTGAAGTGGGTGAAGGCATGCCCTGCGCGCTGACTGTGGCTAGTGCCTCAGGCAATCTGTGCAGCATTGTTCAAATCGCCTTTCATCAAGGCAATATGCGTATCTACGCAAGCGATGATTTGATTGGTGTTGAATTAGGTGGCGCAGTAAAAAATGTATTAGCTATTGCCGCAGGCATTGGCGACGGACTTGATCTTGGATTAAATGCTCGTGCAGCAGTTCTGACGCGTGGGCTCGCTGAGATGATGCGTTTAGTAAAGGCAGCTGGCGGCAAACCGGAAACCTGCATGGGATTGACTGGTGCTGGCGATTTGATCTTAACTGCGACTGGTGATCTCTCACGCAATCGTCGTGTTGGATTATTGCTGGCCGAAGGTAAATCGTTGCCAGAGATTTTGCAGGGCTTAGGGCATGTTGCTGAGGGAGTCCTGTGTGCTTCTGCGGTTGGCAAGCTCGCAACTCGGTTGGGTGTAGAGATGCCGATTACCGCCATGATGGGTGAAGTTTTATCTGGCAAGCTATCTGCTCAAGAGGCAGTTAAAAAACTCATGGGGCGCGACCCCAAGATTGAAACTTAAAGCGCTTTAGTTTCCACCTGCGAGGCCATTTTGGCGCCACGCTTCATACACAATGATGGCAACGGTATTCGATAGATTGAGGCTGCGGCTACTGTCTTGCATTGCTAAGCGCATTCTATTGGCGGCGGGAATAGAGTCTCTCACTTCCTCGGTAATGCCTTTGGTTTCTGAGCCAAAAATAAAGTAATCATTTGGCAGGTATTTGCCTTCATGAAACTTCCCAGACCCCTTAGTAGTCAGCGCAAAAAGACGATCTGCAGCAGGCTTTTCGCCGTCTAAAAATGCTGCCCAGTTAGCATGCACTTTGATGCTAGCAAACTCGTGATAGTCCAAGCCGGCCCTACGTAATTTCGCATCCTCCATTGGAAAGCCAAGTGGTTCGATCAAATGGAGTTTGGCACCGGTGTTCGCACACAGGCGAATGATGTTTCCAGTGTTGGGGGGAATTTCTGGTTCAAATAAAACGATATTAAACATGCTGGGCTCTCGGTTGTGTTGGTCTAGATGTTCTTAGCAAGACCCAATTAATCACACGGGATGCACCATTGTCCTTCAGAACGGCTGCAATTTCATTTAATGTTGAACCGCTAGTCATGACATCATCAAAAACAATGATGTTTTGGTTTTCCAGTAAATACCGATATTTTTCTTCGATATAAAACATCCCTTGAATTGCGCTATTTCGCATTGCCCTGTTGCCTGATGCCTGTTGTTGTTCATGATGATGGCGCCTTAAAGCATTTGGCAATTTCTGGATATGGAGCCCGCATTGAATGCGGCGCGCTAATTCCCAGCTTTGATTGAAGCCCCTCAGACAGAGCTTTTGCTCGCTCAGTGGAACCGGCAAGAGATATGCTGCATTGGTATTTGCCAGACTATTTGCAAATAATAGATTCCATGCATTAGCTAGGCCATGAGCGAATGCAAGACGTTTCTGATATTTAAGTTCATGTAAGGCTGGCTGCAATAGTCCGTCGTAGCGATCAAGGCAATACGTTTCATCATAGTTTGGCGGATTGAGTTCACATTGATGGCAATGTTGATTGGTGACTTCTGACTCTTCTAGGGCAATGCCACACTGGCTGCAACATTCGTAGTTGATGAGGCCCGTACTTGCAATATGCCTTGCGCATGCATTACATAGAGAATGATCTTGAAATGCTGCGCAGATGACGCAAGAAGTAGGTAAAGCCCGAGCAATGATTTTTGCAAAAACAGCTTGGAAAGTTTGCGCTAGTGGAGGCATGGGGCGCTGAGTATACTGAGCGAATGACCCAATCCCTAAGATGGCTACAGAGTGAAATTGCAGATCGTATGCTGCAAAAATTAGACATTGTGAAGCTTGATCCAAGGGATGTTTTATTGATCCCCGATTTTCCTGGGGCTCATGCCGAATTTTTGAGTAAGCGATTTTCAGGTGTGGCTTTTCATAGTGTGGCTGAAGAGGGTTTATCGGGAATCGATCTGTGGAGATTTAAGATTGCTCGCAAGTGGAACTCTATTTTTAGAGGGGGTTCCTCCCCATCACTGGAGGTCTTCCGAAAAACCGGTCGCATTGGACTGCCTGACAATTCTGTTGATTTGATTTTTAGTGATTTATTGATACAGGATCTCCCGGACCCCAAACACTTTCTGCAAGAGTGTTGGAGGGTGCTCAGGGAGGGCGGCTTACTGACCTTGAGTTATCTCGGGCCAGATACTGGCAAAGAACTTCGTGCAATAGAGGGCCCAAGCAACCTTGGCATAAGGCCCTTGCTAAGTTCTTGGGATATGCACGACATGGGCGACGCTCTTCTGGGCGAAAGGTTCTCTGATCCAGTGATGGATATGGAGTTTCTGACGCTCGATTATGAGTCTGATGCGCTGATGCTTTCTGATGCGCAAGCACTTGGCTTAATTCGCCCTCTAAAAACCAGTGAGGAATCGTCTGAATTACCCAAAAAACTCACTTTAGAGTTGGTTTATGGGCATGCTTGGGCCCTTGGAAAGCACTTAGCCAAAGCACAAAATCAGGTCGCTTATATTGATCCAAAACAAATCCAACGCAAGACAATTAGTGATTCTGATTGAGTGTGAGTATTCACTATCATTTAAACCTTTATTAGGATTGAGTTGAGCCTAGGTGGTCTTGGTTTGTTGTTGCGCTTAATTGACCCTATAATCAGCCCTTGATGTATTGGCTTGAGACCGCATTTTGAGCATTTTGTGGCGTTATTGCTACTTTGTTCGCGACAATAAACAGAGAATAAGATGAATTTATTTGGAAAAGTCACTAGGGCTTCGCTCTATTTAGTAGCAGCCTTTGGCACTGCTTTTGCACACGCAGTTGAAAATATGCCAGGCGGCCCAGCTGTCATGCAGCTGAATTTCACTGCCCCAGCAACTAAAATCATGCAAGAAATCCACTGGTTACATTGGATGATGTTGGTGATTTGTGCGGTAATTTTTGTTGCGGTATTCGGGGTGATGTTTTATTCCATCCTGAAGCACCGTAAATCACTCGGCGCTAAATCAGCCTCATTTCATGAGAGCACCACAGTTGAGATCATTTGGACGGTCATTCCTTTGCTCATCGTGATCGGTATGGCATTGCCAGCAACTAAAACAGTTGTAGCCATGAAAGACACAACCAATTCAGATATCACCATTAAAACCACTGGCTATCAGTGGAAATGGGGATATGACTACATTAAAGGTGAGGGTGAAGGCATTAGTTTTTTATCCACACTGTCAACTTCCCGTGAAGCCATTAACAACCTCGCACCAAAATCAAATACCTATTTGATGGAAGTGGACAATGAAATGGTTGTGCCAGTTGGCAAAAAGATTCGCTTAATTACCACTGCCAACGACGTGATTCACGCTTGGACTATCCCAGCATTTGGTGTGAAGCAAGATGCTATCCCTGGTTTTGTTCGTGATACTTGGTTTAGAGCTGAAACCATTGGCACATTCCGCGGCCAATGCTCTGAGTTATGCGGTGCAGAGCACGCCTTCATGCCAATTGTTGTAAGAGTGGTCTCAGAAGAGGATTACACCAAGTGGGTTGCCGAGAAGAAGAAAGACTTAGCCGCCGCATCTGATGATCCTGCTAAGGTTTACACATTGGACGAGCAAAAAGAGCGTGGAGCCAAGGTCTATGCGGCCAACTGTGCAGCGTGCCATCAGCCAAACGGCAAGGGCGCGGGTACATTCCCTGCATTGGATGGCAGCAAAGTAGTGAATGGGCCTAAAGCAGGTCAATTCAATATTCTCTTGAACGGTAAAAATGCAATGCCTAAGTGGGCTGGTGTACTTTCTGATGGCGATATCGCTGCAGTCATCACCTACACACGTAATAGCTGGGGTAATAAGACGGGTGAAGTGATTCAGACCCAAGAAATAATTACCGTACGCGGCGGCAAGTAACCCATTCATTAATACAGATAAAACGAAACCGGAGTAATCCATGAGCACAGTCTCTACCACCCACGATCACGCACACGACGATCACGCGCATGATGATCACACGCCACATGGATGGCGTCGTTGGTTGTTCGCAACCAACCACAAAGACATCGGCACGATGTATCTGATCTTCTCGTTTATCAGCTTGTTGGCTGGTGGCACGATGGCCTTGGGAATTCGTTTGGAATTGTTCCAGCCTGGTTTGCAATTCTTCCGCCCAGAGTTCTTTAATCAATTGACCACCATGCATGGTCTAGTGATGGTATTCGGCGCGATCATGCCGGCCTTCGTTGGTTTTGCAAACTGGATGGTGCCGCTACAGATTGGCGCATCTGACATGGCGTTTGCGCGTATGAACAACTTTAGCTTCTGGATTCTGCCGGTAGCTGCTACCTTGTTGTTGAGCTCATTCTTTGTTCCAGGTGGCGCGCCATCCGGTGGCTGGACTATTTATGCTCCCTTGACATCACAGATGGGTCCTGGAATGGACATGGCGATTTTCTCCCTCCATTTGTTAGGCGCATCTTCCATCATGGGCTCGATTAACATCATCGTGACCATCTTGAACATGCGCGCACCTGGATTAACGCTGATGAAGATGCCAATGTTCTGCTGGACTTGGTTGATCACTGCTTACCTCTTAATTGCCGTAATGCCTGTGTTGGCTGGTGCGATTACGATGGTTTTGACAGATCGTCATTTCGGTACCTCATTCTTCTCAGCAGTTGGCGGCGGAGATCCAATCATGTTCCAGCATATTTTCTGGTTCTTTGGTCACCCAGAGGTTTACATCATGATTCTTCCAGCATTCGGAATCGTGAGTGAAATCGTTCCTGCTTTCTCCAGAAAGACACTGTTTGGCTACAGCTCAATGGTTTATGCAACAGCATCCATTGCGATCTTGTCATTCATCGTTTGGGCTCACCACATGTTTGCAACTGGCATGCCTGTAACCGGCCAACTATTCTTTATGTACGCCACGATGTTGATTGCTGTTCCAACTGGGGTGAAGATTTTCAACTGGGTTGCAACCATGTGGAAAGGTTCAATGACCTTTGAAACGCCAATGTTGTGGGCCGTCGGTTTTATTTTCGTATTCACCATGGGTGGCTTTACAGGTTTGATCTTGGCGATGGCTCCAATTGATATCGGCGTTCAAGATACTTATTACGTTGTTGCCCACTTCCACTATGTATTGGTCGCCGGTTCATTGTTCGCAATGTTTGCTGGCTTTTACTACTGGTGTCCAAAGTGGACTGGCTTCATGGCAAATGAAACTCGTGGCAAGATCCATTTCTGGGCTTCCATGATTTTCTTCAACGTTACTTTCTTCCCAATGCACTTCTTGGGCCTGGCTGGCATGCCACGTCGCTATGCAGACTACCCAACTCAATTTGCCGACTTCAATATGGTTGCATCTATTGGTGCACTGGGCTTCGGTTTAGCACAGGTTTATTTCTTGTTCTGCGTAGCATTGCCTGCATACCGCGGCAAAGGCGAAAAGGCAGCAATGAAACCATGGGATGGTGCCAAAGGTTTGGAGTGGACTATTCCATCACCAGCGCCTCACCATACTTTTGAAACTCCTCCATCAGCACAGCAATTGCATGACGCAGGAATTTAATTCAGGATCTAAGCAAGCCCTCGCTGCGAATAATCGTCGCTTGGGGCTTGTGCTGTTGAGCGTGGTTGTGATTTTTTTTATCGGCATCGTGATTAAACGTAGCGTTTTAAGTTAAGCCTTGATGTCAGCAGTTCAAAATCTCAATCGCCAAATCTTACTGAAGCTTTTAATAGCTTCGGTAATGATGTTTGGATTTGGTTACGCTTTGGTGCCACTGTATAAAGCGCTGTGTGAAGTAACTGGTATTAATGTAGTGACCAGTAAGAATGATTATGGTGTGAGGGCTTTTAGTCCTAATAAGGTTGGTAATACTCAAGTAGATTATTCGCGGGTTGTCACGATTGAATTTGATTCAAATAGTCGCGGACCATTTACTTTTAAGCCGGTAAAGAATTTTTTAGAAGTACACCCGGGCGAGATGACTGAGATTGTGTATGAGGTTTATAACAATCTAGATCGTTCGGTAGAGGCGCAGGCAATTCCAAGCTATGCGCCCAAGAGTGCAACTGAGTTTTTTACTAAGTTAGAGTGTTTTTGTTTTCAGCAGCAAACATTAACTGCGCATGAGACTAGAAAGATGCCAGTGGTATTTATGATTGATGCTGGTTTGCCTGAGGATGTGAAGACGATTACTTTGTCGTATACCTTCTTTGAGGTGGGGGTTGGACCACCGCAAGCTCCTAAATCGAAGGTGTCGTCATGAAGAAGAACAGTAGTTTTTGGCAGTCTATGAAAGCAGTAATGTGGGGTTTCTTGGGGGTCCGGAAGAAGTCGGGCTTACAAGAGGATGTGACCTCACTCAGTTTTGTACACATTATCATTGCGGGGGTAGTAGGAGCCTTGATTTTTATGGCGACCCTCTTATTGATAGTGAAAGTAGTTGTTTCCCATTGATTATTTTTTGATTGATTGAATAGAGAGAATAAGATGTCATCCAATTCAACCCCATACTATTTCGTCCCTGCACTATCTCGACATCCAGCGATGGCAGCCATTGGCTTAATCGCTTTTGGATTTGGCATGTCAGGCTGGGTAAATCACACCTCTTGGGGTGGTACGCTGGCCTTGGTAGGCGTGGCATGGATTTTGTTTGTTCTCTACAACTGGTTTGGCGATACGATTGCTGAGTCAAACGCTGGTAAGAACGGACTCAACGTTGACATCTCCTATCGTTGGTCAATGGCCTGGTTTATCTTCTCAGAAATCATGTTCTTTGGCGCATTCTTTGCAGCATTGTTCTATGCGCGCAATATTGCAATGCCTTGGTTGGGTGATGTTGAAAGTAAATTGCTGTGGCCTAACTTCTCAGCAGTTTGGCCAAATGATGGTCCTGCTGGTTTGGTTGAGAAATTCACCACCATGGGTCCTTGGCCAATTCCAACAATCAATACATTATTGCTCTTGAGCTCTGGGGTAACGATTACTTATGCTCATCATGCATTAGTTGCAAACCACATGAAGCAAGCCATTATTGGTTTGGCGGCCACCGTTGCTTTAGGTGCGATCTTCTTGGGCTTTCAGGGATTTGAGTACTACCATGCCTACCATGAGCTGAACTTGAAGCTCACATCAGGTATTTATGGCTCAACCTTCTTTATGTTGACCGGTTTCCACGGCTTCCACGTATTTTTGGGAGGCACGATGTTGGCGATTGTTTTGCGTCGCATGATTCGTGGCGACTTCACTGCTGAGCATCACTTCGCGTTTGAGGGTGCTGCTTGGTACTGGCACTTTGTTGACGTTGTATGGCTTGGTTTGTACATCGCTGTTTACTGGATGTAATAAGCAAGTAAATCGGGGCGTAAAGCCCCGATTTGTTTTTGTTTGTGCGGGTTTGGTTTAAAGCTCTTTAATTCACTCCAACGCGTATGCCGGTTGCTTCGATATAGCCAAAGTAGTGGGCCAGCAAAATGCCAATAAACAAAGCAATCGAAAGCCCAATGCGGAGCATGAGTGAATGAACCATTTTCGAGCTATTGCCCTTGCCCTTCATCATGTAATAGAGCGCCGATCCTAAGCTTGCAACAATCATTAGTAATGCAATCGGAATAATCCACTTCATTTTTAAATCCTCGTTGAATATTTTTTATAGCCTAGTTACTAAGCGCATAGTTGCTACTGTATCAGCCCTGCTGGTAGTGGTAATTGGTTGTGCGGCTGGCTTTTGGCAACTCAGTCGTGCTAATGAAAAGATTGTTCTAGCCGAGCACTTGGCCACTAGACAGCAAATGACTATTCTGAATGCCAATACTCAAGATTGGGGTTTAGAGGAGGCAAATCAGCGCAGGATGATTGCGCGTGGCATCTACCTTCCACAAGCATCAGTTTGGCTAGATAACCGCCCACGTCCTTTACCTGCTGGTGGGGTCGCTAATGCCGCGCAATCAGGGTTCTTGTTGATGATGCCCCTAAAGCTTGAAGGGGTTGATCGCATTCTGTGGGTCAATCGAGGCTGGGCTCCACGTAATAATGAAGATCGCGAGACATTACCTTTAGTGAAGACTCGGGAAGGCCTAGTATCGATTGAGGGCATTGTATTTGCGCACCCAGGAAAAGTTTATGAGCTTGGGAAAAAGACAGGTGATGCGGTTATTGGAGCGCCCCGGATAGAGCAAAATTTTGAATTAGAGCGTGAAGGACAGCTCCATCACTGGGAGCAGAGCCCTTTTATATTGCGTGAGAATGAGGTGGGTGTAGAAGATGGCCTATTGCGTGAATGGGCACCACTGACAACAGGAGTCGATCGCCATTATGCTTATGCCTTTCAGTGGTTTGCATTGGCTTTAAGCGGTTTTTTATTTTGGCTGATTAGTGGATTAATCCAGCAGCGAAAGCATGGGGATCAAAGTGAGTGATAAAGAGTTGTTAATACCAGCATCGGCAGATTCTGTGGCGATTGATGCGCGAACACGTCGCGGCAGAATGCAAATGCTATTTCTTTTGCTGGCTTGTGCTGCCCCAGTGATTGCCTCTTATTTTGCCTATTACGTGATTAAGCCTGAAGGTGGAAAAACCAACTTTGGGGTTTTAGTTCAGCCCGCACAGGATGCAAATGAGGCGTGGTTCAGCGTTCCTTTAAAGGGTAAGTGGACCTTATTAGTTGCTCGTCCTGCTGGTGATTGCCAGATCAAGAATGAGTCCTGCATTGAGGCGCTATTTTTGATGAGGCAATTGCGTGTTGCGATGGGCAGAGAGAGTGGGCGCGTGCAATTGCTTTGGGTGAATCTTGACGGCAAGCCAGTGGACCCTGAAGTCGCTCTTGCCTATGATGAAAAGACGGCAGGCCTTAAGGTGGTTAATCTTCCATCTGATCCAAAGCTTAAAGCCGAGTTTCAGGCATGGTTAGATCGCGAGGGTGCTGGAAAAGCGATTCAGCTAATAGATCCTAGTCCGGCAAAAATGATGTATTTCCCCGTTACAAATTCATCTAAAGAGTTCGCCAACATTAAAAAAGATTTGGAAAAATTGTTGCGCCTCAATCACAAGGGTGAAAGTTTGCAATGAGTCAGTTGGCTTTATTCCTGGAGCTAGCAATGATTGCAATTATTTTTGCAGGCTTACCTTTGGCTTATCTATGGACAAGGCCTGACTATCGTTTTTTCACAAAACTCAATTGGATTTTGGTCTTTATGACGTTTGATCTGATTGTATTTGGCGCATTTACTCGCCTAACCGATTCTGGATTAGGTTGCCCTGATTGGCCTGGTTGCTATGGAACCTCCAATCCATGGCATGCGATTGGTGATATTCAAATGGCACAGTCGACCTTGCCAGATGGACCTGTCACAGTGATGAAGGCTTGGATTGAAATGATTCACCGTTATCTGGCGATGACGGTTGGTGCATTGATTGTGGTTCAGCTGGGTTTGGCACTTAGTAAGATGAAAAGCTTGGGCAAGAAACCGCTTCTCGGAAGTCTGGCTTTGCTAGTGCTGGTTTGTATTCAAGGCGCATTTGGTGCTTGGACAGTGACCATGAAACTTCAGCCCATTATTGTCACCATTCACTTGATATTGGCCTTGGTATTGCTTGCATCACTCACTGCTTATGCGCAACAGAACTGGCAAGAAAAAGAATCCAAGATTCTTGAGCTGCGCAGCAAGCCAATCTCTGCAACATTGCTCACTATCGCATTTGTGGTGCTGACAATGCAGATCTTCTTAGGCGCCTGGGTGAGTACCAATTACGCAGTCTTAGCCTGCCCAGATTTTCCAACCTGTCTTGGTGCTTTATGGCCCAAAGCAAATTGGCAGGAAGGCTTTACCTTGTGGAGGGAGCTGGGACGTAATGCTATGGGCGAATATGTTTCCCCTGCGTCGTTGCAAGCAATTCATTGGGCGCATCGTGTTTTTGCTGTGCTCGTGTTAATAACCCTTTCCTTTTTGGCTTTCAACGCATCCGGTTTAGCCACTAGCGTATTGCCTCAAGTCAGGAAGCTAGCCAAATTACTATTTGCACTTTTAATCCTGCAAGTTCTCACTGGAATATCGAACGTTGTTTTCCAATGGCCCTTATTGGCCGCCTTAATGCATACAGGTGGATCGGCTGCTTTGGTATTCTGTTTAGTCCGTATGACTTACTGGGCCTCGTGGAAGTCACCCATTCAAATGAAGATCGCTAAATTGATATGAGCAGCCCGCAATCATCCACACCCACAGTAATGCCCCGCTGGCGTCAGTACTGGGTATTAACTAAGCCCCGCGTCACTCAGTTAGCGGTATTTTGTGCCGTAATTGGTATGTTCTTGGCAACGCCTGGAATGGTTCCTTACCCAATATTGATTGGTGGGATTGTCGGTATTTGGTTATTGGCTGGTGCAGCGTTTGCCGTGAACTGTTTGATCGAACAAGCGGTCGATGCCAAGATGAAAAGAACAGCCTGGCGCCCATCTGCGACCGGCGAAGTCACTCCTTTCAGCATTGTGATTTTCTCAATCGTACTCGGTACATTGGGGATGATTATTTTGTGGAACTTCTGCAACCCATTGACGATGTGGCTGACTTTAGCTACCTTTGTTGGTTATGCAGTGATCTATACCTGGCTACTAAAGCCTGCAACCCCTCAGAACATTGTGATTGGGGGTTTATCAGGCGCAATGCCTCCTGCACTTGGTTGGGCTGCTGTGACCAATACGCTATCTGCAGAGGCATGGCTGTTGGTCCTGATTATTTTCGTTTGGACTCCTCCGCACTTCTGGGCTTTGGCTTTATACCGGCGTGATGACTATGTTCAATCTGGCCTACCGATGCTACCCGTGACTCACGGTGAGCGCTTTACTTTGCTTAATATCTTGCTCTACACCTTAATATTGATTGCGGCTACTTTACTTCCCTATATCTACGGCATGAGTGGTGTGGTCTATTTGATCTCAGCGCTCATCTTGGGCCTGCTATTTTTGGCATACGTTATTGCACTATTTATTTCTTACAGCGATGCATTAGCTAAGAAAACTTTCCGCTTTTCAATTACCTATTTATCGCTCTTATTCGCAGCGCTGTTAATAGATCACTATTTCATGTGAGATCACTATGAATTTCATCAGATCATGTTTACTTGTTGCGCTATTCCTGGCCTTGGCTGCTTGCAGTCAAAAGCCTGAATTTAAGAATGTCGACATTACTGGCAGCACTGCTTTTGGAAAAGACTTTAGCTTGCTTGATCCAGATGGCAAAACAAGAACCTTAGCCGACTTCAAAGGCAAGGTGGTGGTGATGTTTTTTGGTTATACCCAATGTCCTGATGTCTGCCCAACAACCCTAACGGAAATGCAGCAGGTCATGACCCTCATGGGTCCTCAGGCTGATAAGGTACAGGTACTCTTTGTTACTGTTGATCCTGAGCGTGATACAGCGGCTATTTTGAAGCAATATGTTCCCGCCTTTGACCCCCGTTTCTTGGGCTTGCGACCAGCGGATCAAGCGGCATTGGAGCAGGTGACAAAAGACTTTAAGATTTACTACAAGAAGGTTCCAGGAACCAGTCCTGGTTCATACACCATGGATCACACAGCAGGCAGCTATGCGTTTGATCCAGATGGCCATCTACGCCTATATATCAAACATGCACAAGGTCCAGAGACCTTGGCGCATGACTTGAAAGAGTTACTAAAGTAGGGTGGTAGGGAGAAGCGCTTAGGCTGCTTGCAGCAGGCCGCGCATTTTTTTGAGGGCAGAGGTCTCAATTTGGCGAACACGTTCTGCTGAGATGCCATATTCACTAGCAAGATCATGCAATGTTTTTGTGCCATTGCCTTCCGCATCCATTGCCAACCAGCGAGATTGAACAATGTTACGGCTACGCTCATCTAAAGCCATGAGCGCTTGATCTAACTTAGGGCCCTGCAATGTATCTGTCTCAGCAGCAGCCATCATTGCTGTTGGCTCTTGCGTATTGTCGGCCAGCCACTGAATCGGCGCATAAGCAGATTCATCATCGTTGTCCTCACCCTCTAAGGCAACGTCACCGCCAGCAAGACGCATTTCCATTTCTTTAACATCAGAACCTTTGACGTCGAGTGCTTTTGCTAAAGCTTCAACTTCGCTTGGCGTTAATGCACTCAGAGTAGGTTTATTGCTGCGTAGATTAAAGAATAATTTACGTTGCGCTTTAGTGGTGGCTACTTTGACAAGACGCCAGTTCTTGAGAATGTACTCATGAATCTCGGCTTTAATCCAATGAATTGCATAAGAGACTAAGCGGGCGCCTTGGCTTGGGTCATAGCGTTTTACGGCCTTCATCAAACCAACGTTACCTTCTTGAATAAGGTCGGCATGTGGAATGCCATAGCCTAAATATTGACGGGCTACAGATACGACGAGACGCAGATGTGAGAGCACTAAAGTTCTCGCAGCATCAACATTTTCAGTACGACGAAATTCTTGCGCAAGATGTAACTCTTCCGCAGCGCTGAGCATCGGCACGCGATTAACGTATGAGATATAGGAATCGAGCGTACCAACCCCAAGAGATGGCAGAACTGGAAAGGCAGACATAGCCGCAGCAGTGTGCACTGCTGGCAGTGTTTGCCTTGCTTGCATTAGCGGTTTATTTGCTTTCTTTTGAATCATTTTCTTTTAGTAAATTGGAGGTGTTGATAGAGTTCTATTTTAGCACTCTTGTCAAGCGAGTGCTAATGGTTTTTTAGATCTATAAGCCTATGATTTAATTGAATAATTCTGATGAATACTGACTAGCCGTGAAGGCTACTAAGTCATCAATTCCCTCGCCTTTGCCAAGGGCTAAAACAGCCGGTTTTGGCCCATCCTGAAGGGTATAGGCCAGAGCACAGATGACGCCGCCTTTAGCAGTGCCATCTAATTTAGTGACAATGATTCCGGTAAGCCCCAGAGCCCCATGAAAGGCTTTTACCTGGCTTAAGCCATTTTGACCAGTATTGCCATCAAGTACCAGCAAAGTCTGGTGAGGGGCCCCAGGAAGGGCCTTGCCAATGACGCGTTTCACCTTTTTGAGTTCTTCCATCAAGTGATCTTGTGTAGCAAGGCGTCCAGCGGTGTCAATAATCAGAATGTCGCTCTTGCGAGAGATGGCCGCATGGATTGCATCATGGGCTACCGCGGCAGCATCACCACCCTCTTGGGAAATCACATCCACTTGATTGCGCCCACCCCATTCTTGAAGCTGGTTGCGAGCAGCGGCGCGGAAGGTATCACCAGCGGCGAGTAATACCGACTTGCCTTGTGACTGGAAGAGGCGGCAGAGCTTGCCAATGGTAGTGGTTTTACCTGCACCATTGACGCCAACCACCAGCCATACTTCAGGAATCGTTGCAGGATTACGGGTATAGAGGGGATTGGGTGAAGGCTCTAGGGCGCCAAGCAATACAGTAACTTCTTGAATCAGTAAGGCTTGCAGCGCTTCTGGGCTGGAGGCTTTTTCTGATTTGGCAGCCTTACGTAACTTAGCAATTAATTGCTCAGTCGTAGGCAACCCAACATCACTTTGAATGAGGGAGTCTTCTAAAGTATCAAACCAGGCTTCATCAGTCTGAGTTGATTTGAAAAGGGATCCGAGGGTTTTACGTAGGCCGAACATAGTCGATACAATTTAAAACATGCATCTTATCAATTTAATCTAAGAATATGGTGAACTCACAGATGCGCTCTATTTTGTTGCAATTTTTCTTCTTATTGATCACCTGCTCCCAATATGCTTGGGCAGCCCCGGCCGGCCAATCAAGTAATACCCATGAATATCAGTTTGCCAATGGGCTCAAGCTCATCGTTCAAGAAGATCACCGTGCGCCTACCGTTGCCCATATGGTTTGGTACCGTGCTGGCTCAATGGATGAAATGAATGGGCGCACTGGAGTGGCGCACGTACTAGAGCACATGATGTTTAAGGGTACGGAGAAAGTAAAAGCTGGAGAATTTTCTCGTCTAGTTGCTGCGCTGGGCGGACGTGAAAATGCTTTTACCTCTCGTGATTACACGGCGTATTTTCAGCAAGTGGAAAAATCAAAGCTCAACGAGGTGATGAAGCTTGAGGCAGATCGCATGTCTAACCTGAATTTTGATGATGCAGAGTTCTTAAAAGAAATTCAGGTTGTAATGGAAGAGCGTCGTTTACGGACAGAAGACAATCCCAACAGCCTCTTAAATGAATCGCTGATGGCTACTGCTTTTATGAGTTCGCCTTATCGGCACCCCGTGGTGGGTTGGATGAATGATTTAGAAAACATGAAGGCTACAGATGCGCTTGATTGGTATCGCAGTTGGTATGCTCCAAACAATGCGACTGTAGTGATCAGCGGCGATGTTGACCCAGAGCAAACTAGGCGGGCAGTAGAAAAATATTATGGCGTGATATCTGCCCATGAATTACCAGTGCGTAAACCTCAGATTGAGCCTGTGCAAAAGGGTATTAAACATGTTGAGGTGAAGGCGCCTGCAGATAGCCCCCAGCTGGCAATGGCTTGGAAGGTGCCGCGTTTACAAGTGGGAGCGCGGGACGATGTTGAGCCCTATGCACTAGAGCTGCTATCAGCTGTCTTGGATGGTTACGATAATGCGCGTTTAAATCGCGTAATGGTTAAACAAGAGCGCGTAGTCAATGATGTAGGTGTTTCGTATGACATGATTTCTCGTGGACCAGAGTTATTCCAGATCAACGCAAGCTTGGCAAAAGGCAAAACTGTTGCACAAGCAGAAGCCAGTATTCGCAGAGTCTTAAATGAGATTGCACAAAAAGGCGTTTTGGATTCTGAGCTCAAGCGTATTAAAGTCCGATTACTATCAAGTCAAATTTACAAGCGTGACTCTATTTTTGGTCAGGCAATGGAAATTGGCGGTATGGAGATGGCTGGCTTTTCGTGGCGCGATATTGACCCCATGTTGGAAAAGATGCAGACCATTACCCCAGAGCAGGTACAAGCGGTAACAAAAAAATATCTCCTAGACGAAAGCCTAACAATTGCCGTGTTGGATCCTCAAGCCCGTAAGTCAGTAGTAAAGGAGGGCAAATAATGAGACTCATCAAACAATCTTGCTGTGCAATCATTTTTGTATTTGGATTGTTGCAATCTGCCCAAGCTATTTTGCCGATTGAGAAACTCGATTCAGTTAAAGGTGCCAAGGCCTATTTAGTCCAAACTCAGGCCTTGCCCATGCTGGATATCGAGATCAGTATTGATGCGGGCGACCGCTTCGATCCGACTGGCAAGAGTGGACTTGCGTCCATGACCGCAGAGTTGATGAACTATGGTGCCAGATCATCAAAGGGCGCTTTAAGCGAAGCGCAAATTGCCGATGAAATCGCTGACTTAGGTGCTAACTTTGGCATATCGGTTGGGGGTGAGCGCGCTGTGATTCGGATTCGGAGTCTGAGCCGCAAAGATCTGCGTGATCGCGCCGTGCAATTGGCATCAGCGATGCTCAGTGCGCCAACATACGATGCCAAAATATTAGAACGTGAAAAACAGCGTGCTATTACCGGTTTGCTTGAAGCAGAAACGAAGCCTGAATCAGTGCTTGAGCGCCGTTTCAGAAAATCTGTTTATGGGAATTATCCGCTGAGCGAATCTCCTTCTGTCAAATCGGTTGGCTCAGTAAGCATTTCTGATTTAGCAAGATTTCATCAACAGTTTTATCGCGGCGATCGCATCATTGTGAGTATTGTTGGCGATGTGAGTCCAGCGGAAGCTAACGAGATCGTGGAAGTCTTACTAAAGAATGTGCCGCAATCAGGGGCGGCTATTCCAGCTCTTCCACAGTTTGAACGTTCACCGATCGAGCCTCTAGCTAGCCGTCAAATATATATTCCGTTTGATTCTCAGCAAGCCCATATCGCCATGGGTATGACTGCCATTACGCGAAGTAATCCAGACTACTTCCCGCTGATTGTTGGTAACTACATCTTAGGTGGCGGGGGATTTGTGTCACGACTGATGTCTGAAGTAAGAGAGAAACGCGGCTTGGCCTATGGCGTCTTCAGTTACTTTGCGCCCGGCAAGGACACTGGCATTTTTCAAGCGGGCTTGCAAACGAAGGGTGATCAAGCGACCTTAGCGCTTGAGGTGATGAATTCAACCATTGCTAATTTCATTGCAAATGGAGCTACGCCCTCTGAGCTACAAGCTGCTAAAGCCAATTTAGTAAATGGTTTCCCATTGCGGATTGATAACAATCGTAAATTACTCGATAACGTTTCCTCTATTGCTTGGAACGATTTGCCTTTAGATACGCTGGAAACTTGGACGACCAAAGTGGATGCAGTGACCTTAGAGCAAGTGAGTGCCGCTTTTCAGAAGTACCTTGCGATGGATCGCATGAAGATTGTCGTATTGGGAGCATCCAAATAAAGAAATCCGCAAATAAGACTGCCACTATGGGTCAGCGTTCAGAGCTCCCCAAGAAGATTCGCATTATTGGCGGGACTTGGCGCAGTCGTTTGTTATCGGTTATGGATTTGCCTGGGCTGCGCCCAAGCACAGATCGCATTCGTGAAACTTTATTTAATTGGTTAGGCCAAGATCTAACAGGTTTGCGTTGTTTGGATTTATTTGCTGGTACTGGAGCTTTGGGTTTTGAGGCGGCTTCAAGAGATGCAGAGCTAGTGGTATTGATCGAGCGAGATAAAAAAGCCCATGCAAATTTGTTAGCCACCTTCAAACTGCTTCAATCTTCACCTGCATCAGGCTATGTCGAGATATTGCATCAAGACAGCTTGGAGTTCTTAAGTCAGCAGCCAAATCTTTCAAGTCATCTGATTTTTATCGACCCGCCTTTTCAGGAAGCGGCTTTGCTCGATAAAGCGGTCATACAAGCCGGTCGTATTTGTGATGACAGCTCTGGAGGTGGTATTTACATTGAATTTCCCTCTAGCCGGACTCTTGGGGAAATAGAAGCCCTATTGCCAGACTGGCATTGTGGAAAATACTTAGAGGCTGGACAGGTAAAAGCTTGTCTATTTCGCAGCAGAAGGGGCTAAACTCTTGCCTGTAGCTGATAAAGCCTTAGGAGCGTTATGACTGTTGCTGTATACCCTGGAACATTTGATCCCTTTACGCGTGGACACGAAGATCTGGTTCGTCGTGCGTCTAGTATTTTTGGTGAATTGATTGTGGGCGTTGCGGATAGCCGCAGTAAGCGCCCATTCTTTACTTTAGATGAGCGTATCGCAATCGCCAAGGAAGTGCTTGGTCACTACCCCAACGTCAAAATTGTTGGCTTTACTGGCCTGTTAAAAGATTTTGCGCGTGAGTACAACGCTCGCGTTATCGTGCGTGGTTTACGTGCTGTCTCTGACTTTGAGTATGAGTTTCAAATGGCGGGTATGAATCGCTATCTACTGCCTGATGTGGAAACTTTGTTCCTAACGCCATCTGATCAGTATCAATTTATTTCTGGTACCTTTGTGCGTGAGATTGCATCAATGGGTGGCGATGTGAGTAAGTTTGTTTTCCCATCAGTCGAGAAGTGGTTAGATAAAAAAATTGCTGCCGCCAATCAAGTTAAAGAGTAAGGCCAATAGCTAAATCATGGCCTTAATGATTACGGACGAGTGCATCAACTGTGATGTGTGCGAGCCAGAATGCCCTAATGATGCCATTTACATGGGGCTGGAAATTTACGAAATTGATCCCGACAAGTGCACTGAATGCGTGGGGCATTACGACGCCCCTCAATGCCGTCAAGTGTGCCCAGTCGATTGCATTCCATTTAATCCCAGTTACACCGAATCACCAGATCAGTTAATGGCTAAGTACAGATTGTTAACTGCAGCCGCCAAGGCAAAAATAGCTTAAGCCTCTTAGCCTTTGGAGTGCAATTCCAACATAGCCGTTTGAGAATCACCCTTGAGAAATAGCGGCAGAATTTGCAAGCCATTTTCAATGCTGCTCTCAATGAGTTTTTGCTCTACGAGTAAGGGCCTTCTCAAAACATAGTCAGCCACATCCATTACCCGTCCATCACCAGCTAAATCGCGTGGATGACCGATACCAAGGCGTAGACGCCAGTACTCCGGCGTACCAAGGTGTGCCTGAATGTCTTTAAGGCCGTTGTGACCGCCTGTCCCGCCGCCCAGCTTGATGCGAGCCGTGCCTGGCTTAAGGTCGAGCTCATCTTGAACTACCAAAATCTCTTGAGGCAACATTTTATGAAAGCGACAAAGCGCGCCTACAGCCTGACCACTTAGATTCATGTAGGTAGTAGGTTTTAGTAAGAAGAGGTCTTCCCCCGCCCATTTAGCCTTAGCCACTTTTCCATGAAAGCGCTTTTCAGCTTCAAAGCGGACGCCTAATTGCTTTGCTAAGGCGTCAACAAACCAGAAGCCGGCATTGTGTCGATCTACTTGGTGCTCTTCGCCTGGATTGCCCAGGCCAACGATTAATTTAGTCATGATGTGGGCTAAGGATAAAAGCTTTTCTACAAAAAAGAAAACCCGCGATTAAGCGGGCCTTCTCGTTTGCATAAAATGCAGCTTAAATCATTAAGCCTTATCTTTTGCAGCATCGGCAGCTGGAGCAGCAGCGGCTGCAGCTGGAGCAACTTCAGTATCGGCAGCTTTAACTGCTGGGATACGTGCATTAGCCAATACTGGGTTTTCTTGCTCAACATGCAATACCAAAGAAACACCTTTTGGTAATGTCAGGTCTTTAGCGTGAATGCCATGGCCGCCAACTTCAATGCCGCCTAAGTCTACTTCGATAAACTCTGGCAAGTCTGCTGGCAAGCAGGAAACTTCAATTTCAGTTGTGATGTGACTTACAACTGCGCCTTGCAACTTCACTGCATTTGAATTTTCAGCATTAATGAAGTGCAATGGAACGCGCATATGAACTTTCTCAGTCGCAGATACGCGCTGGAAGTCAATGTGCAAAACCAAAGGCTTGAATGGATGCATCTGATAATCGCGCAACAACACTTTCTGTGCTTTGCCGTCGATTTCGAGATCGAGGATTGACGAGTGAAATGCTTCCTTGCGGAGAGCATGGAACAGAGCGTTGTGGTCCAACTCAATTGCTACAGCTGGATTTTTGCTACCGTAGATAATTCCCGGAGTTTTACCGGAGTTGCGCAGACGGCGGCTCGCACCCGTTCCCTGTACGCTTCTTTCAAAGGCTACTACTTTCATATTGAATTCCCAAATTAAGGTTAATTTCCGTTCGCGACCAAACAGAAAAGCCTTCGATTATATCGTGGGATTGAGTGTTTTTGCCTACTTAGGGCTAAAAACTGCTAAAAATGGGGATAAAACCGCTATTTTTAGCTTATTCAGCAAACATCGACATCACGGAATCACCCTTGCTGATGCGGGAAAGGGTTTCAGCCAGGATGGGGGCAACGCTCAGTTGACGAATTTTGCCCACTTTCATGGCTTCTGGAGTCAAAGGAATGGTATCGGTAACGACGAGTTCATCTAATTCCGAAGCAGCAATTCGAGCCACGGCACCGCCTGATAGCACTGCGTGGGTACAGTAAGCCGTAACACCCTTAGCACCACGTGCTTTAAGCGCCTCAGCGGCCTTACAAAGCGTGCCACCAGTATCAATGATGTCATCCATGATCACGCAATGGCGACCTTCTACTTCACCAATGAGGTGCATCACTTCAGAAACGTTCGCCTTAGGACGACGTTTATCAATAATTGCCAAATCGGTACCCAATTGCTTCGCCATGGCGCGGGCGCGTACAACGCCACCGATATCTGGGGAAACAATGATGAGATCCTTCTTAGCCTTCTGTGCCTCTAGGTCAGCCAGTAAAACTGGTGAGGCATAGATGTTGTCTACCGGAATATCAAAGAAGCCCTGAATTTGGTCTGCATGCAGATCCATGGTCAAAACCCGCTCAATTCCAGCAACTGATTGGAGCATGTTGGCGATGATTCTGGCAGAGATAGCAACGCGTGCTGAGCGTGGACGACGGTCTTGCCTAGCATACCCGAAGTAAGGGATCACTGCGGTTATGTGGCTTGCTGATGCTCGTTTCAGGGCATCAATCATGATCATTAATTCCATCAAATTGTCATTCGTTGGCGCGCAGGTCGACTGAATCACAACAACGTTTTTACCCCGAACGTTTTCCTGAATTTCAACCTGAATTTCGCCATCTGAGAAGCGACCAACAAAGGCCTTTCCGAGGGGAAGATTGAGTTCTTTAGCGACAGCTTGAGCTAAAACGGGATTTGCATTACCGGTGAATAGAGTCAGTAAATCAGCGTTCATAGGAGCGGACATGGGCTATTTGAGAAATTTTGGTGTGGGTCGAATGGGTGTCTTTAGTCGCATCTACAGTTGTTGGCAGGGGAAGAAGGATTCGAACCTTCGCATGCTGGAATCAAAATCCAGTGCCTTAACCAGCTTGGCGATTCCCCTACAGGTCAATCTGAAGAGATCAAATTGTAAGCGGGATTTTTATTTAGCCCCCGAACAATTCGACCTACCCATCCTTTTGGAAGATTTTGCAAAAGATTTTCTAGTTTTGCGGTATCTGTTTTGGCCGCTAAGGCTGTAAATACGCTACTTCCAGAGCCAGACATACGAGGCTCCGAGTTCGGTAACGCCACGCTAATCCAATCTAATGCTTGCTTCACTTCAGGACATATCCGCATCGCTACCGCCTGACAATCGTTCAAATGATTTGACAATGGCGATGCAAGAAAGCCATCTATTGTAATCGGAGCGTGATCTCGGGTCAATTTAGAGTCTAGAAAAATACTAGCAGTGGCTATGCCCTTGTTGGGAAAAATGACCAAAAAATCTCGATTTTCCAAGGCAATACCTTGTATTTGCTCGCCAATTCCTTCTACAAAGGCGTTATGGCCAAAGATGAAAAAGGGGACATCAGCCCCAAGCTGTAAGCCTAACTGACTAAGGCTCGCTTTATCTAAATGGAGATTCCAAAGCTGGTTCAGACCGATCAGTGTCGAGGCGGCATCTGAGGAGCCGCCACCAAGGCCAGCCCCCATGGGGATTTCTTTTTGGAGATGAATTTCAACGCCACTTGAAACCTTGCCAAATTCTTTGAGCAGTCTGGCGGCACGAACCACTAAATCTTGCTCTGGTGGGACGCCAGGAATTGGGTTACTCCGACGCACTTCATTTTCAGGGATGGTTTTAAGGGTGACCTTGTCGCACCAATCGATCAACTGGAAAGCTGATTGAAGGAGGTGATAACCATCGGATCGACGTCCAACAATATGTAGGAAAAGATTGAGCTTTGCTGGGCAGCTTAGCTCCAATGTGGCTTGCTTTACTTCAGTCATTCGGGGAATCAAATACCAAGCGAATATCAATCGACCCAATATTGGAGCTGCGAGTCATGACGAGTTTTTCTAGGCGATTGGATTCGCCCCAGTTGTAGTTCAGAGTCCAGCCGTCTTGAATAATTTTGCTGACCTGACCTTTTGTATTTCTTTCGACACTGGCATTACCGCCTGGACGTACTTCGCCGCGCAACCAATTTGAAAGACCGCGTGCGGGCAGTGGCAAGCCTAAAGCATTCTGAAGTAATGTGTCGGCATCAATCGCAGTAATCGTTTCACCATTGCGTTCAAGTGTTGCCTCACCAGGTGTAATGGTGATTTTGGCAATCGAACCACCAATAGGATTACGAATTTCTAAAACGTCTTTGAGTGCGTCTTGCGTTAAGGTAAATCCGCCTGATCCACCTTGATTTTGGCTGTCAGTGAGGCCGGTGATTTTGACCGCAAAACGACCATCCCATAAGCCGTTAGGGGCCTGTACTGCAAGTGACCAGTCTGGTTTCAAGCGCTTTAGAGTCTCTTTCAGCGTCGCGTTATTCGCATCGAGTTTTTGCCCCTGACGCCATACGTCTTCAGCCTCGGCGGTGCGGTTCATTGTCCAGAGTACTTCGCCTAAATGTGCCGCAATATCTGCTTCAGGTTTCTGTGTGAATGCCTGTTGCAGCTGCTCTAGGGCAAGTGCGTTTTTACCTAAGCGAAAGTTAACCCACCCAAGACTATCTAAGATGAAACCATCACGTGGTGAGAGTTGGTGCGCTTTATTAATAAGCGTAAATGCTTCAGGTAATTTGAGATTACGGTCTGCAAGCGAGTAACCCAATGCATTGAGGGAGTTCACATCGTTAGGGTTCTTGCGCAAAATTTGACGCAATATTTTTTCCATCACATCCATATGCCCAGATTTTTCAGCTGACATGGCATAGGTGTACAAAAGATTGGGATCTTTTGGTTCAGGCTTTACTGCTGAAACGATTTCATAAAAAGCTTGTAACGCTTGTGTTTCATCATTCGCCTTGCCCAACAAGGATTGCAATTGCAATAAGGTATTTTCTCTTTGCGCTAGGGTTTGTTGATTGAGAAGCTCAATCGTTGGCTTCACTAGATCTGGCCAGCGCTGACTTAATGCCAGCAAGGTAATCAACACTTCTTTTGGCTTAGTCTCAGATGGTGGGGTGAGGGTATCCCAGAGTTGAGTGGCTTGTAGTGCTAAATCCGGCGATCCGGCGGTGATCGCAATTTCCATGGCCCGCTGAGCCAAACGGGGATCTCGGTACTGCCGAGCCATCTCCATGTAGGTGTTGTATGCCAAGCCTGGCTCACCGCGCTGCAAGGCAATCTCCGAGGCAAGGACTTCAAATACACCTTCGCCGGTATCTGGACGATTAGCCTGCGCAACAGCAAGAGTTGGCAAGCATGCTCCAGCACCTAGTATTGTTGCGATGAATAAACCCTGAAAATATGGCTTAAGCGTAAATTTGGTCATAAGCACATTCTAATCCGCGAATCTACAATCCATTTATGCCAGAACTTCCAGAAGTAGAGGTCACCAGACTTGGGATTCAACCACACCTTGAGGGGCGCAAAGTGAGCGCTGTTCAGGTCATTGATGGCCGTCTGCGTTGGCCGGTCCCCAGTAATTTAACCAAAATACTTCCAGGCCAGAAAGTAAACTCCATCAAACGTCGTGGCAAATATCTGCTGCTCGAGATGGAGACTGGCTATCTATTGCTGCACCTAGGTATGACTGGCACATTGCGAGTGCTGCCTAGTAGCGATCCACTCAAAATACATGATCGCGTGACATTTGAATTTGGAAAGCTCAGCTTGCGCCTGCATGACCCCCGCAAATTTGGCGCAGTGCTATGGCACCCTAAATCAAAAGGTCCCGTCGAGAACTATCCATTACTACTCAAATTAGGAGTAGAGCCTTTCTCCCCAGAATTTTCAGGAGAGCTTGGTGCCGAGGTTTTGTATCAAGATTCGCGAGGCCGCAGCGTTGCTGTGAAGCAATTCTTATTGGCAGGTCAAGCCGTGGTGGGTGTTGGTAATATCTACTGCTCAGAAAGTTTGTTCGAGGCTGGCATACATCCTGCAAAAGCAGCGGGTAAGTTAACTCGGCCCCAGTGCGCTCGTCTAGCCGCTGCAGTGAGATTGATTTTGAAGCGGGCCATTGATGCCGGTGGCAGTACCCTAAAAGACTTCGTCAATAGTGAAGGTGACCCGGGCCACTTCATGGTGCAAACGAAGGTCTATGATCGAAAAGATCAACCATGCAAAGTGTGCAAGGTGCCCATTAAGCAAATTGTCCAAGGGCAGCGCTCCACGTATTTTTGTGCGCAATGTCAGAAGCGTTGATATGAGTTTGATCAAAACCTTTTCGAAAAAACTCATCGCTTGGCATGGGGTAGACGGTCGTCAAGGTTTGCCTTGGCAAAACAATCGTGATCCTTACGCAGTGTGGGTTTCAGAAATCATGTTGCAACAAACACAAGTTGCTACGGTCTTGGAACGTTATCCACGTTTTATGAAACGCTTTCCAACGGTCAAGAGATTGGCTGCGGCTGATATTGATGAAGTTCTCGCTGAATGGGCCGGACTAGGCTACTACTCAAGAGCCCGAAATTTACACGCTTGCGCAAAGCAAGTCATGGAGCAATTTTCTGGCAAGTTTCCAAGTGATCCCGTCTTACTGGAGCAGCTCAAAGGTATTGGGCGTTCTACCGCAGGCGCAATTGCTGCATTTGCCTTTCATGAGCGTGCACCGATCTTGGACGCCAATGTGAAACGCATCCTCGCGCGTTTATTTTGTATCGATGGCGCCTTGCAAGATAAAAAAGTGAATGATCAACTGTGGAGCTTAGCGAGCTCACTGCTCCCCATCAAGTCAGAGGATATGCCAATTTATACCCAAGCCTTAATGGATTTTGGAGCGACTTGGTGTACTGCCCGCAAGCCGGTATGTTTGACCGGTGAGAGAAAATGCCCTTTCGCAAAAGAATGTCAGGCCAACTTAAGTGATCAGGTGCTGTTATTTCCGCAAAAGACCATTAAAGCAAAGTCACCTGAATTTGATTGCGACATGCTACTACTGCGCCATGGCAATCAGGTCTTATTACAAAAGCGTCCGAGCAAGGCAATTTGGGGTGGTCTATGGTGTTTGCCAGAGTCTGCTTGGGTGGCTAAAGCAAAAGTCAGCAAAGTGGGTGCCACTCCGAAGTTAGAAGATTTACTGGCGCTGACTTTATCTAATGAGACAGCAGGCCCCTTGCTAAAACTGGGTAAACAAGTTGAACGTGGAGAAAATATTAAACATATCTTTACCCACAGGCGTTTATGGATACAAATTTGGAATGTTCAAACAAGCAAAGCGTATGCATTCGCAAGTGGGGATTTAAAGTGGGCGCCCTTGGTTAAGTTAGGGCAGTATGGCTTGCCGCAACCAATCAAACTACTTTTACAGGGATTGAGTCTAGCTCGCGGTGACGATCTAAAAAATTAATCTGTAATTCGGCAAGCTTCTTTTGTGAGTGAAAGTATTCGCTAATACGATTTACAAGGTATACCGATCGATGTTGTCCGCCAGTACAGCCAATAGCAATCGTTAGGTAGCTACGGCCATCGGCAATGTAATGGGGCAACCACTTTTCAATAAATTGAATGATGTCGCTTTCCATGCTAATGACTTCTGGAATATTTTCCAGAAACGCTATAACCGGTTTGTCGTTACCACTGAGCGGGCGCAAAACCTTGTCATAGTGAGGATTTGGAAGGCAGCGCACATCAAAAACCAAATCTGCATCACTTGGCACACCCTTTTTAAAGCCGAATGATTCGAAGACAACTGTTAAGCCCAATGGTTTGTCTTTAAGTAGATCCTGAATCCAAGAGCGCAGTGCGTGCGCTGTCAGGTTGCTGGTATCAATACTGTGCGCTTGAGTTCGCAATGGCTCTAGTAAAGTCCGCTCTTTATCGATGGCCTCGATTAATGTGGCTGATTGAGGATTGTTAGCATTGTCTGAAAGTGGGTGGCGCCTGCGAGTTTCTGAAAAACGTTGAACCAGAGTCTCTGTGCTGGCGTTCAAAAAGATAACCCTTACCTCATGTTGGCGGCGGAGGCTTTCAAGAATGAGTGGGAGATTGACGATGGATTCTCCGCGACGCGCATCAATTGCTACCGCGACTTGTTCGCATTTTTCACTCTCTAGAGTGCTGACGAGATTTTCAAGCAAGGACACTGGCAAGTTGTCTACACAATCATAGCCAGCATCTTCAAAGGCTCTCAGTGCAACTGATTTACCTGAGCCCGAGATTCCGGTAATCAGATTAATTTGCATATTACAGAAGGCGCCCTTGAGTTTTGCTTGACTCAGCCTCTGCATTCATTTGAATGCGCTGACGTTCAATAAACTCTTTAAGGGTGTCAATACCCCGTAATTGCAAGATCGTATTACGAACAGCTGCTTCAACGAGAACTGCCAAGTTGCGCCCCGCAGCCACTTGAATTTTTACCGTCCGAATTGGAATGCCCAATACATCAATATGTTGGGCTTCCAGGGGAAGGCGCTCAAATTCACCATCGTTACGGCGCACTAACTGCACAATCAAGCGTAGTTTTAGTTTGCGGCGTACTGCAGTCTCGCCAAAGATGGTTCGAATATCCAACAGACCCAGGCCGCGCACTTCTAGGAGGTTGCGCAAAATGACTGGGCAACGACCCTCAATGTAGTCTGGTCCCAGGCGCGCAAAGTCAACTGCATCATCAGCCACTAGACCGTGGCCACGGGAGATTAATTCAAGACCTAATTCGCTTTTACCTAGCCCAGATTCACCGGTTAATAAAACACCAAGGCCCAAGATATCCATAAAGACACCATGCATGGTGATCTGAGGGGCGCCAATCTTGGTCAGATAGGTGCGCAGGTGGTCAATCACCTCGGCTGCAGAAACGGCAGTGGTGAACAAGGGGGTTGATGAGCGCTGGCAAAAAAGCTGTAGGTCAGCATCGGCTGCCTTGCCATCAGCAACAATCACGCAGGGAGGCGTTTTAGAGATGAGGCTGGAGATTTGCTCTTGCCGCTGCTTAGGCTCTAATGCTGCGTGGTAATCGACTTCTTGCTCACCAAAAATCTGGATACGACTAGGGTGAATCAGATTTAAGTGCCCAACTAAATCTGAGCTCGCTGCAGCAGCTTTAATGGCTTCTGGGGGAAACGTGCGGTCTGCACCTTCCAACCCACCGATCCAAGAAAGTTTTAAGTCAGAAACGTTGTCATCAAAAATCTGCTGGGCGTTCACGCCCTCTAGGAGCAAGGGTTGTGTCATTACTGGGAACCCCATTGTTGCAAAAGCTGACACACCTTTTCTGGATTACTTTCCGTCGCTAGATGTTTACGTGCATCTGAATCCGATAAAAGCTGTGCGATAGACGACAGAATTTCGAGATGTTGCTGAGTTGCTTTTTCAGGGACCAATAAAAAAATCAAGAGCGATACTGGCTCGCCATCTGGCGCTGCAAAATCAATCGGGTTTTGCAGGTTGATAAAAGCAGCTACCGGATGTTTCAGGCCTTTGACTCGACCGTGCGGTATTGCAACTCCTGCGCCAAGTGCGGTTGATCCTAAATCTTCTCGAACATTTAAGAAGCCAACAACGGCTGCAGCATCAATACCAGTATGTTTTGCAAAGAGATCGCCTGCGACAGCAAATGCATCAGAACGGTTTTTGGCCGGATTATTTAATGCAATGCAGTCGAGGGCGAAAAGATCTATCAGGGCAGTCATATCAAGTGATTATAGGTGTCCTGAAGTCAGCACTTACTCAAAATGCTTATCGTGATAGTGATCTTGAATTTTTTCTTTGTGTTTCACGACTTGACGTTCCAACTTGTCAACAACTTGATCCATCGCATGATAGAGGTCTGCGTTATGCGCCTCAGCGAATAGCTCCTTACCTTTAAGGTGAATCGTAATCTCCGCTCCCTGGCGAAGATCTTTCTCTTTAGCGTTATCGACAATCAAAATGGCTGAGGCATCAAGCACGTGGTCAAAATGCTTACGAATTTTGGCTAGACCGGCTTCTAAGTGGCTGCGCATGGCAGGTGTCACTTCTACATGGCGGCTATTAATCTTTAAATTCATCTTCAGCTCCTTTTTGTGTGCATGCGCATACATATTCCTGGGGTGCGCAGCATGCCCCGTAATTTTTATACTTGTCTGGTACTTGTATCTTTGGAATGAACTTCATGAACCTCCAGCGTATCAGCGATTTTGCTGAAATCCAAGAGGGTAAACCGCTTTATTTCAGAAATACCCCCTAAAAAGGGAATTCTTACATCCTGAAGTTTTCGCCTAGGTAGACCCTACGGACAGCATCATTTTCAATAATTTGGTCTGGTTTACCTTCAGCCAGAACGCTACCTTCGCTAATGATGTAAGCGTGATCGCAAATACCTAGGGTTTCACGAACGTTATGGTCGGTGATCAAAACGCCGATTTGACGATCGCGTAAAAAACGGACGATTCTTTGAATTTCCCCAACAGCAATAGGGTCAACACCGGCAAATGGCTCATCTAACAGGATAAATTTAGGTTGAGATGCGAGCGCGCGCGCAATTTCCACGCGTCGGCGTTCGCCACCGGAAAGCGATAGTGCGGGATTGTTTCTGAGGTGGGTAATTTGCAACTCACCTAAAAGTTCATCTAGGCGTTGGGCAATCTCAGCCTTACTTAAGGATTTGCCATCCTGAACTTGTAGCTCTAGTACTGCCTGAATATTTTCAGCAACATTGAGTTTTCTGAAAACAGATGCTTCTTGCGGCAGATAGGACAGGCCCATTCTGGCGCGTTCATGAATCGGCAGATGGGTAATATCGGTGCCATCTAGAACAATGTTGCCACCATCTAACGGGACAAGACCAACAATCATGTAGAAAGAAGTAGTTTTGCCTGCGCCATTCGGGCCAAGCAGTCCAACCACCTCGCCGCATTTCACTTCAATCGACACATCGCGCACAACGGTTCTGGAGCCGTAGCGTTTTTGCAGGTGATGCGCGCTAAGGGTTGCAGGACTATTATTTTTGCTTAAATCTGCTGTCATTTCTCTAATGTGGCTTTTCGTCTTGGTGAAAGAATGGCTCTAGCCAAAGGCAAGTCATCTACTTTTGCATCTGTTGGAGGTGATACGCGATAGTACAGCTTAATATCATCGTACTCAATTTTCCAGCCACGCAATTGATCTAGCATCTGCATGTTGAGTAGTCGTTTTAAGCTGGCATCACCTGTTAGCGTCAGAAACTCCGTTTTAGCGTTGTAGTTGATATTGGTAGCGCGGCCTTGCATAAATTCGTCAGCAGGTCCCTCACGTTTCTGTCTAAAGCTCGCGACTTCTTCGGGCGTGCCTTTCATATCAACATATTCGTAGCCTTCAGGATCTACTTTGATATTTCCTTGTTCACCCGTAACAACAATCGTCCCTTTAATCAGGAGAATTTGGCCATTTAGCTCATAGGTTTGTTGCACATCGTTTACAGAAACTTTTTCTGCCTCTAGGATGAGAGGTTTATCTTGGTCTGCTTTTTCGGCACGAGCCAGCGGCATGATAAAAATACTCAAGCCTGTTAAACCTAAAACAATATTTCGAAGAGGGCGCATAGCAATCACCTTACTGCGCCTCTCGCGGTAGACGCTCAATGCGACCTTTTACCTGTCCTGATAACACCATACTTTGGTCTACATTATTAAAGGTGCCACCATCAGTAGAGTTCATGACTGACATTCCTTGCTCCAGTCTGATCGGCCTATCGGTTTCAATGATGTCGTCATTAATGAGTACTTTAAAGTAAGGCGATCGTGCAAGCATACGCAATGTTGCTGGTTCGGTAGCAGTAGCTGCTTGTGCTGGACGAAAAATTTCAGCATTGTCGACGAGGTCCAGAATGGTGAGATCACCGTCGAGATGACCCGTATCTGACTTTACTGTGACTGGTGCTTTATCTGCTTGAAATAAACGCATGCGCGGCGTAAGGATATCGATTGATGCGTCATCGTCGTAGTGAGTTACTTTTTTACCCAGCACTCGATATTTTGTATTGCCAAGTTCATTGAGGGCTGATAGCGCACCATTCTGAATAGTGTAGTCGGGCTCATGAAGTCGAACACGTTCAAGTAATGAGCTTTCTGGCGGCGTATTTTTTTTAACAAGCCAAAAAGTAATCAGGGTAATTGTGCCCATCAAAATCAATGGCATTAGGCGCAATATGGTGCGACCTAAACTAACTTTGATTTGCTTGGGATTGAGTTGCATTACTGATTGCTTAATTGCGAGCTTGGTTTAGCAGTTCTTCATAGCGGTTTTGCGCTTTGAGAATGAGATCGCATAACTCACGTACTGCGCTACTACCACCAACGCGACTGGTGACAAAATGCACGCTCTCCTTAACTGCTTCGTGTCCTTGGGCGGGGCAAACTGTAAAGCCAGCTTTACGCATCATTTTAAGATCTGGCCAATCATCACCCATGACCGCACAGTCTGAGTGAGTTAAAGATAAAGACTTCAAAATTTTCTCGAGCGCAATTGCTTTGTTATCAACACCCATGTGGACATGCTTAATGCCCAACTCCTCGCAACGAGCTAACACCATTTTGGAGTTGCGACCAGTAATAATGGCGGTGGGAATGCCGCATTGCTCTAGCAACTTGATGCCTAGACCATCTTGAATATCGAAAGCTTTTAAAGATTCTTTGCCGTCAGCGCCAATGAATACTTGCCCATTGGTCAACACCCCATCCACATCCAGAACTAAGAGCTTGACTTTGCCAGCGCGTTCCCATGCTTGTGGATATTGGCTTAGAGGATTTGTATTGTGAGTATTAAAAGCGCTTGGCATGAAGTAAATAAACTACCTTAAATAACTTTGGCTGCAAATAGGTCATGCAGATTGAGGGCGCCGAGTAGAGTGCCGTTGTTATCGGCTACTACTAAATGGTTAATGCGATATTTCTCCATCATCTCAATGGCTTCTTCAGCGAGTAGTTCTGGTGGAATGGTTCTCGGTGCCGAGGTTGTCGCTTCCTTCAAAGTCACACCATCCAGATTGGTACTCTTCTCTAGCAAGCGGCGTAAATCACCATCAGTAAAGATGCCTGCCACCTTGTTACTGGCATCAAGCGTGATGACCATGCCCATCCGTTTAGCGGTCATCTCTAACAAGGCTTCTTGTAGAGAGGCTTGGATAGAAATCTTTGGTGTTTCATCAATACTGCGCATGACTTCGCTCACGTAACTTAATTGCTTGCGACCGAGTCTGCCGCCCGGATGTGAGCGAATAAAATCTTCAGCCTGAAAACCTCTGGCATCCAAGAGCGCAACGGCAAGGGCATCACCCATCGCTAAAGCTGCTGTGGTGCTGGTGGTGGGCGCTAAGTTAAGAGGGCAAGCCTCTTTTTCTACGCTGGTGTCTAAATGCGCATCCGCTAGCTTTGCCAGAGAGGATTCGGGCGCGCCAGTGAGGGCGATTAGTTTTGCACCAGTGCGTTTAACAATCGGGACGATTGTCAGCAATTCATCAGTTTCCCCAGAATTCGATAGGGCAACAAATACGTCTTCACGAGTGACCATCCCCAAATCACCGTGACTTGCTTCAGCAGGGTGCACAAAGAAGGCCGGGGATCCAGTGGAAGCAAAGGTTGCAGCAATTTTGCGGGCAATATGACCAGATTTGCCGATGCCAGACACCACAATCCGTCCTTTGCAGTCATGCAAAAGCTCTACCGCCCGCACCAGGGCGTCTGCATTAGGCCCCTCAAGGCGATCACGCATTGTTTGCAGTGCGGTAGCCTCAATAGTGAGGGTATCGCGCGCAAGCTTTAGGGTTCGTTCACGAGTCTTAGCTATCATCGAGTAAGTATATGCCGTCAGTCCTTCAATTAACTCTCATCTTGTTGGCCTCCGCTGTGGCCGGAGTGGTTATTTTCCGCTATTTTGGCCTGCCCCCTATTTTGGGCTATTTAGCCATTGGTGTCTTGATTGGTCCTAAGGCCCTAGCTCTAGCAAATGATTCAGCCACCGTAAAGTATTTAGCTGAATTTGGGGTGGTTTTCTTAATGTTCTCGATAGGCCTGGAGTTCAATCTCCATAAGCTTCGGGCAATGCGGTCTATCGTTTTTGGCCTAGGCAGTAGTCAGGTCGTTTTAACGATGCTCTTGGCAGTGCCCGCTAGCCTTTTTATGAACTGGATTTACCCCATTTCTTGGCAGGCGGCTATTGCACTGGGCGGTGCGTTAGCGATGTCTTCGACGGCAATTGTGACTAAGCTGATTTCCGATCGCTCTGAATTTGAAACTGAACATGGTCGCAACGTAGTCGGAATTCTGTTATTCCAAGATTTGGCGGTGGTGTTCCTATTAATTCTGTTGCCGTCCCTGGGTAAAAATCCTGGTGACCTGATCCTGGCCTTAACGGCAGCCTCCATCAAAATTGCTGTGGCTTTGGGACTCATTTTTGTCATCGGTCAAACCTTGATGAGTCGCTGGTTTAGCTTGGTTGCCAAATTGCGCTCTCAAGAACTCTTCATGCTCAATCTCTTGTTGATTGTGTTGGGTATGGCAGCGCTTACTGAGCACTTCGGCCTGTCTTTGGCGCTCGGTGCATTTTTGGCCGGGATGTTAATTTCAGAGACGCCCTATCGGCATCAGGTTGAAGAAGATGTGAAGCCTTTTAGAGATGTCTTGCTAGGACTCTTTTTTATTACGATCGGGATGCAACTTGATCTTGAGGTGATTTATCAACAGTGGATGCTAGTGCTGCTTTTGTTAATTGGACCGCTGATCTTTAAGTTTGGTTTGATTGCTTTGCTGTCCCGTGCTTTTGGATCAAGCCCTGGTATCTCGATTCGGACTGGCTTATGCCTAGCGCAGGCTGGTGAATTTGGATTCGTTCTGCTCAATCAGATTGACGGTTTAGATTTGATTAACCATGCCTTAAGTCAGGCAGTGTTGGCGGCAATGCTGATATCAATGTTTGGCGCACCATTCTTAATTCAATACAGCGATCGTATTGCGATGCGCTTCTCTAGTAATGAGTGGCTATTGCAATCATTGGCATTGACGCGTGTCGCTGCCAAAAGCGTCCGCACTGAAAACCACGTGGTGATTTGTGGTTTTGGTCGTTCAGGCCAAAGTCTTGCGCGCATGCTGGATCAAGAAAAAATTGCTTATATTGCTTTGGATATGGACCCCGACAGGGTGAAAGAGGCAGCCGCTGCTGGTGACAACGTCTCGTATGGAGATGCCAGTCGTGAGAATTATTTAATCGCAGCAGGCTTATCTAAAGCCAAGGCCGTCGTCATTACTTATGCAGATACGCCGGCAAGTATGAAGGTCTTATATCAAGTGGAACGCTTACGACCAGGCATGACGATCCTGGTTCGTACTAAGGATGATGCAGATTTAAGTAAGCTGCAGGCAGCAGGTGCAACTGAGGTGGTGCCAGAGTTGATTGAAGGTAGCTTAATGATGGCATCACATGTCCTACTGATGATGGGCGTACCCATGCGTAAAGTGGTCAGAATTGTCACCAATGCACGCGAGGCAAGGTATAGCTTATTGCGCGGATATTTCCGCGGGTCTGAAGTGGATGACTTTAATGCAAATGAATCTTGGCGTTTACATTCCGTGACCCTATTGCCTGAGTCAATCAGCATTAACAAGACGCTAGGTGAACTCAATCTGGAAAATGACGGTGTGAGTGTACAAGCCGTGCGCCGTAAAATCAGTGGTGCAGATTACGTCAAGCTAGACCTTAGCCCTGATTTGCGTTTACAGGCAAATGACATCTTGGTGCTATCAGGCAATCCAGAAGCGACCGATTTGGCCGAATCTAAATTGCTCTGATGCGCTTGTCGTACTGACTGTTATTTTTTCTGGGTTTTTGTTGCTGGTTTACGAGCTAGTAATGGCGCCAAGTAATGGCCGGTAAAGCTCGCTTCATTCTTAGCCACATCTTCTGGAGTTCCAGTAGCAATAATTTGCCCACCACCAGCACCGCCCTTAGGCCCTAAATCAATAATCCAGTCGGCGGTTTTAATGACATCCAAGTTGTGTTCAATGATGACAATCGTATTGCCTTGTTTCTTCAAGGTTTGAATGACAGTGAGCAAGAGTTGAATGTCATGAAAGTGTAAGCCAGTCGTCGGCTCATCCAAGATATATAAGGTTCTACCGGTGTCACGCTTAGAGAGTTCAAGGGATAGCTTTACACGCTGTGCCTCACCGCCTGATAGCGTAGTGGCGCTTTGTCCGAGTTTGACATAGCCAAGACCAACATCTAGCAGGGTTTTGAGTTTGCGTTTCACCACAGGTACTGCTTCAAAGAATTCATGGGCTTGCTCGATCGTCATCGAAAGCACTTCATGAATGTTTTTACCTTTGTAGCGAATATCCAAGGTTTCACGGTTGTAGCGTTTGCCGTGGCAAACATCGCAAGGCACATAAACGTCTGGTAGAAAATGCATCTCTACTTTGAGAACGCCATCGCCTTCACATGAATCGCAACGGCCACCTTTGACGTTAAAAGAGAATCGGCCAGCCTCATACCCACGTTCGCGGGATGAAGGAACACCAGCAAACAGTTCCCTAATCGGGGTGAAAAGGCCTGTGTAGGTTGCCGGGTTAGAGCGTGGTGTTCTGCCAATTGGAGACTGATCAACGCTAATAATTTTGTCGAAATGCTCTAAACCTTTGATGGCATCGTGAGCAGCAGGTTCTGCAACTGAGCCATAAAAATGTTGGGCTACCGCATGATGCAAGGTGTCATTAATTAAGGTCGACTTACCTGAGCCCGAAACGCCGGTGACACAAGTTAATAGACCTACTGGAATTTTGGCATGGACGGATTGCAAGTTATTACCGCGTGCACCAATCACTTCCAAGAAGCGATCGCCAACTGGAATACGTTTTTCAGGAATTTCAATACGTACACGTCCTGCTAGGTAGGCGCCTGTAAGCGATTTAGGATTCGCTTCAACTTGGGCAGGTGTGCCTTCTGCAACAATCTCGCCGCCATGAACGCCAGCGCCAGGACCAATATCGATGACATAGTCGGAGGCGCGAATCATGTCTTCATCGTGTTCAACGACCAACACGCTATTACCTAAATCACGCAAATGCTTGAGTGTGCCAATTAAGCGATCATTGTCGCGTTGATGCAAGCCGATTGATGGCTCATCTAATACATACATGACGCCCGTTAGACCAGAGCCAATTTGTGAGGCTAGACGAATACGTTGGGCTTCACCGCCAGACAAAGTATCGGCACTACGTTCAAGCGAGAGATAGTCGAGGCCGACGTCGTTTAAAAAACGTAAGCGTGCGCCAATCTCTTTAACAATCTTATCGGCAATTTCTCGTTTGGCACCCTTTAGTTCAAGGGCTTCAAAATATTCTTTTGCTTCTTTGAGTGGCAGGGCGCTGATTTCATAAATCGCACGTGATTGTTTTTTCTCGCCTACCTTTACAAAGCGCGCTTCTTTTCGAAGACGGCTGCCACCACAATCTTTACAAGTTTGCATATTTTGGTAGCGTGCTAATTCTTCGCGGACAGTGGCTGAGTCGGTCTCTTTGTAACGCCTCTCAAAATTGGCAACGATGCCTTCGAATGGGTGCTGACGCACACTGAGTTTGCCGCGCTCGTTGATGTACTCAAATGGAATTTCAACATCGCCAGAACCCAAGAGAACGAGATCTTGTTGTTTCTTGCTGAGAGTCTCAAAAGGCTTCTCTACGTCAAAACCACCATGCTTAGCCAGGGTCTGCAAGAGTTTGAAATAAAACTGATTGCGGCGATCCCAGCCCTTAATAGCGCTGGATGCTAACGAAAGATCTGGATGGGCAACGATCCGTTTTGGATCAAAGAAAGATTGATGACCTAAGCCATCACACGAAGGGCAAGCACCCATCGGGTTGTTAAACGAAAAGAGGCGTGGCTCTAGTTCTTGCAGCGAGTATGAGCAGACTGGGCAAGCAAATTTGCTGGAGAAGATCATGTCTTTGCCTGTATCCATGTCGACGATCATGGCTTTGCCATCGGCAAGACGTAAGGCAGTTTCAAATGATTCGGCTAAGCGTTGCTGAATATCAGGGCGTACTTTGATGCGATCCACTACAACCTCAATGGAATGCTTATCGTTTTTCTTTAACTCTGGTAGTTGATCTACTTCAAAGATTTCTGCTTTAGCGGTATTGGTGGTGCCACCACCGGAGCGCACTCTAAAGCGCACAAAACCTTGGGCTTGTAGATCTTGAAAGAGATCTACAAACTCGCCCTTACGCTCGCTCACAACGGGAGCCAAGATCATCAACTTGGTATCTTCAGGCATTGCTAAAACGGTATCGACCATTTGAGAAACGCTTTGAGCTTCTAATGGAAGATCGTGATCGGGGCAGTGTGGCGTACCAGCACGCGCAAATAACAAACGTAAGTAGTCATGAATTTCTGTGACTGTGCCAACGGTAGATCGTGGATTGTGGCTAGTCGCTTTTTGTTCAATGGAGATGGCGGGCGATAGACCCTCGATCGTATCGACGTCAGGCTTTTCCATGAGTTGCAAGAATTGACGGGCATAGGCAGAGAGCGACTCCACATAGCGACGTTGACCTTCGGCATACAGGGTGTCAAAAGCCAGCGAGCTTTTGCCGGAACCAGATAAACCAGTCAAGACGACTAACTTCTCTCTAGGAATGTCTAGATTGATATTTTTGAGGTTGTGCGTGCGCGCACCGCGGATCTTAATTTCGTTATTCATGATTTTTTAGCGTAACTTGTTAATATAGCCTTTTCCTATGAATCCTTCCGAACTTCGCTCAACTCTGGCCTTAGCAGGCATTTTTGGCCTCCGCATGCTGGGCCTGTTCTTGCTTTTGCCGGTTTTTAGCATTCATGCACGTGGCTTACCAGGCGGGGAGCATGCTTTATGGGTCGGCTTGGCTTTAGGAATCTTCAATATCGTTCAGGCTTGTTTCTACATCCCTTTAGGGCGACTATCTGACCGAATTGGCCGAAAACCAGTAGTTTTCTGGGGACTTTCTCTATTTGTTGCTGGAGCCTTGATTTGCGCGGCTCAGGATGATTTGCTCTGGATTGCGATTGGGCGTGGCGTGATGGGTGCCGGGGCTATTTCAGCGGCGATATCTGCTTGGGTTGCTGATCTCACGCGTGAGCAGGTGCGTACTCGCGCCATGGCTCTGGTCGGTGGCAGTATTGCGCTCTCATTTGCTTTATCACTTGTGATTGCTGCACCGATCTATCGCATGATTGGTTTGAGCGGTATTTTTGTGGTGCTGGCAGTACTTGGTGTGATCGCGATGTTGGTGACCTACTTTGTACTCCCTACCCATAAGCCAGAAATGAAAGCCCCTCAAGCTTCTTTGAAAGAAGTATTTTTCCGTCCTGAGTTGATGCGTCTCAATGCTGGCGTGTTTGTTTTGCATGCAACGCAAGTGGCAATGTTCTTAGTGGTGCCCCGTTTATTGGTGCAAGCAGGTTTGCCTTTGTCAGACCATTGGCAGGTTTATCTGCCGGTAGTGCTCCTTTCTTTCTTTTTGATGGCCCCTTTGATCATTATTGGCGAGAAGAAACAGTGTCTGAGACTCATTCTTCTAATTGCCATTGTTTTGCTGTTTATTGCTGAATGCTTCTTTACTGGCACTTCATCGGTACTGGGAATTGCTTCTGCCTTATTGATTTATTTTGTCGGTTTTAATTTACTAGAGGCTTTACAGCCCTCTTTAGTTTCTCGCTTTGCAAAAGAATCAAAAGGCACTGCGATGGGCGTTTACAACACCACTCAGTCGATTGGGCTGTTTTCAGGTGCTGTAATTGGGGGTTGGTTGATGGATAGCCATGGTGATTTGTCGGTCTTTGCTGCAGGTGCAGTACTGCTTCTTTGCTGGCTTATAATCGCTTGGTCGATGCGTGAACTGCCTGCAAAGGTTGTAGATTCAACGGCTGCAATTTAAGATTTAATTCACATTACATTTTTCTTCGGGAGACAACATGGCTTCGGTAAATAAGGTCATCATCGTAGGTAACGTAGGACGCGATCCAGAAACACGTTACATGCCAAGCGGCGACGCCGTTACAAATATTTCAGTTGCGACATCTGACCGCTATAAAGATAAGCAAACTAATGAAATGAAAGAAACCACTGAATGGCACCGCGTTGCATTCTTTGGCAAGCTTGCTGAGATCGCAGGACAATATCTCAAAAAGGGCTCACAAGTTTATGTTGAAGGTCGTTTGCGTACTCGCAAATGGACAGATGCTAGTGGTCAAGAAAAGTATTCCACTGAGATCGTTGCAGAAACCATGCAAATGCTTGGTGGCAAACCAGTAGGTGGTAGCGAAGGTGGCGGTGAAAGCTACAGCCGCGCAAAATCTACTGAACAGTCCGCACCTGCAGCATCTTCTAATGCCGCTTCACTCGGTGCAATGGATGACGATATTCCGTTTTAAATAGTTTCTACTGTATTAATAAAGCCCTTCTAGGTTTTCCTACAAGGGCTTTTTCTTTGGAATTTTTTGCTGAAGCTTTTACTGTCGTGCGTGCCGTATATTTTCAGGCCATGGTGAATTGTGATCGGTACGGAAGGGGTTAATGTCTAAGCCGCCACGTCTTGTGTAACGAGCATAGACGGATAATTTATCGGGTTTACATTGGCGCTTGATATCGCAGAAAATCGTTTCAACACAATGCTCATGAAACTCCCCGAGTTGTCTAAAGCCAATCAAGTAGCGCAGTAAACCTTCTTCCAGGATCGGGCGTCCTTGGTAACGAATTTGTACGCTTGCCCAATCAGGTTGGCCTGTGACAGGGCAGTTCGATTTCAGTAAATGGGTCACCAGGCATTGTTCAATTGGCCCGAATGAGTCATTCACTTCGAGCAGCGATGGATCAGCTGGCAAGTTCGGATCAATCTGAATATCAAGCCGATCCATTAAGACTCCGCTCATTTCTTGCATACCCTTTTTGGAAATAAGCTCAGGCGGATTGATGCGAGTGGAAATTTTGCTGCCAGCAACTGCCGATAAATCAGCAATGAGTCTTTCGCGAACATCTTCCTCATTTTTAAAGCGTGCGCTATTGAGGCTATTGAGATACAGCTTGAACGATTTGGACTCAATCATATTGGGTGAGTCAGCAGGAATCTGAAACTCTGCCAAAGCAATTTGTGGCTTGCCTTTTGGGTTAAGCCAACTCAGCTCATAAGCATTCCAAATATCAACGCCAACAAATGGCAAGGCTTGATTCGATTGGATGTTGAGCTTGAGGCGATTCTCAGAGCGTGGAATTGGAAACAACACACTCGGATCGTATTGATCTGGATATTGCGTAGCTTGACCGAGCGGAAGTATTGCCATGATAAATGGTGATTAAGTTGTGGGCGCTTAGCTCTTAGGCCGATTGGATACGCCAGATACTACGTGACCAGTTGGCGCAACCGATGCAGCGGATTGGCAATGACCAGTTTGATCATCAAAGAAAAAGTCGGGCTCGAATTCTCTGAGGAACTCGCTCTTGGATAAGCCGCCCAAGAACATGGCTTCATCTACATCAATGCCCCATGCCATCAAAGTACGAATAGCGCGTTCATGTGCTGGAGCCGAGCGTGCAGTAACCAATGCGGTACGAATGCGCATGCCTTTTTCGCTGGTAGAGCGTTGTAGACGATGAAGCGCTTCAAGCAAGGGTTTGAAGGGTCCTGGTGGTAATGGAATGTCTGCATTTTTGCTTTCGTGATCCACAAAGGCTTCAAGACCTTTACTCTGAAAGACTTGCTCAGCTTCATCTGAAAACAGAACTGCGTCACCGTCAAATGCAATACGAATTTCATTCGGATGAGACTCAGCGGTTTTGCTGGACTCTGGGTAGACGCGCGCGGCAGGAAAGCCTGCTTCGATAGTGGCGCGAACGTCATCTTCGTTTGCTGACAGAAAGAGATTGGCATGCAATGAGCGAAGGTAGTGATAGGGAGGGCGACCTCTAGTAAATACACCGCGCTCTAAATGCAGTCCATGGTGCTCTGCTGAGCGGAACACGCGTAGGCCGCTGACCGGATCATTGCGAGACAGAATCACTACCTCAACCCGCTGTTCATCACCCTCGTTAAAGGCTAATAATTTTTTGACTAAAGGAAAGGCTACACCTGTTTGCGCTGCTTTACCGAGACGTTCAAGCTGTAACTTCATATACGCACTGTCATCACTCGACTCGAAAATGCGATTTTCTTCTTCGAAGTCAAACAGGGCGCGCGAAGAAATCGCAACAACGAGTTTTCCAGTAAGTGTGTATGACATCGGATGAATTACATCTTATTTAAGGAAGAGTCGATACGCTGGGTTCTTGGTCTCATCCCAGTGAGGATAGCCAAGTGTAGCTAAAAAGTTTTGGAATTTCTTCTGCTCATTTTTTGGCACTTGGATACCAATGAGGATGCGGCCATAGTCAGCGCCATGGTTGCGGTAATGAAAGAGACTGATATTCCAGTTGGGAGCCATGCTGGTTAAGAATTTCATCAAAGCACCTGGGCGCTCTGGAAATTCAAAGCGATAGAGCAATTCATCTTTAGCTAGTGCAGAGTGACCGCCCACCATATGACGCAGGTGCGACTTCGCCAGCTCATCATGGGTCAGGTCGATTGTTGCAAATTTTGCTTTGGTGAAATGCTTTGCAATCGCAGCGCTATCACTAGCCTTTTGTGTGCCAATGCCAACAAAAATGTGTGCTTGGCTACCATCGGCAATGCGGTAATTAAATTCAGTGACATTACGGTTGCCGAGAAGTTCACAGAAGCGTTTAAAGGAGCCGCGCTCTTCTGGGATCGTGACCGCAAATACTGCTTCACGGTATTCACCGACATCAGCGCGCTCAGCTACGAAGCGTAGGCGACTGAAGTTCATATTGGCACCACAAGCAATAGCTACCAAGGTTTTCTTTTTGGTTTTATTCTTTTCGACGTATTTCTTCATGCCTGCAATGGCTAAAGCGCCTGCAGGCTCGAGAATACTGCGGGTATCGGTGAAGACATCGTTGATTGCTGCGCAGATCTCATCGGTATCAACCGTGACGATCTCATCCACTACGCGTTTGCAAATACGGAAGGTTTCTTTGCCAACCAATTTGACAGCAGTGCCATCAGAGAAGAGGCCAACATCTTTCATTTCAATGCGTTTATTGGCTTTGAGTGAGCGCCTCATGGCGTCAGAGTCAACGGATTGCACCCCAATCACTTTAGTCTTTGGGCTAACAGCTTTGACGTATTCGCCAATACCGGAAATGAGTCCACCACCACCGATAGCAACAAAAATAGCGTCGATAGGTTCTTGGTATTGCTGAAAGATTTCTTGGGCAATCGTGCCTTGACCGGCAATGACATCTGGATCATCGAAGGGGTGAACAAAAGTAAGTCCGCGTTTTTTCTCCAAGAGCTCTGAGTACTTGAAGGCATCGCTATAAGAATCGCCATGCAGAATGATTTCTACCCAAGGGCCACCACGAGCTTTAACGGCATCGATTTTGAGGCTAGGAGTCGTCGTCGGCATCACGATTACTGCTTTGCACTTCATTTTGGCGGCTGACAGGGCAACCCCTTGAGCATGATTGCCGGCAGAAGCGGCAATGACCCCGCGTTTTAAGGCTTCGGGGGGTAAATGAGCCATTTTGTTATAGGCACCCCGGAGTTTGAAGGAGAAAACCGGCTGGTTATCCTCTCTTTTGAGCAATACTTGGTTGCCTAAACGCTTGCTGAGTTCGGGGGCTAGCTCGAGCTCAGTTTCCCTAGCTACATCGTAGACTCGGGCAGATAAAATTTTCTTTAAATAGTTCGTTGCCATCCAATGAGCGTACCACGGATGGCCTCTAAGCCCTTAGATTTGCAAGGGTTTATCCCTTCCGCCAACATCTTTCCCTATTTCCTGCCAATATCAAGATTGCTCAATTAAAATACATATTTACCAAATATGACGCTATGAACGCACCCCTAGCTTTAAATCAGTTGTTGGACGCCGAGGCCGCTTCGCCCCGTTTGCGTGAAATACCTTACAACTACACCTCCTTTTCTGATCGAGAAATCGTGATTCGTCTCTTGGGCGAGGAGTCATGGCGCGTTCTGAATGATTTGCGTGGCGTTCGCCGTACTGGCCGCTCAGCCCGTATGTTGTTTGAAATCTTGGGCGATATCTGGGTCGTTCAACGCAACCCTTTTTTGCAAGATGACTTGCTTGATAACGCTAATCGTCGTCAATTATTGATTGATGCTTTATGGCATCGCTTGGGCGAAGTCAAAAAACGTTCTAGCGGTGATTCAGCTGGCCAAGTTGAAATTCTATTAAGTGCTGCAAGTCGCGCTGTAGAAAACTTCGAGAGCGGCTTTAAAGAAGTTGAGCAGGTTCGCAAACGCGCTAAAAAAGTATTGGGTCGCCATACTGCCGCAGACAATATTTGTTTCGATGGTGTTTCTCGTGCAGCGCATGTGACTGATGCGACAGACTGGCGCGTTGAGTTTCCATTGGTTGTACTGAAACCCGATTACGAATCAGAAATTCCTGGTTTGGTGAAAGATTGTGTTGAGCTTGGCTTAACGATCATTCCACGTGGAGGTGGCACAGGCTACACCGGCGGTGCAATTCCTTTGTACGCGATGTCTGCCGTGATTAATACTGAAAAGTTACAAGATATCGGTGGCGTAAAATCTCAGCATTTACCTGGCGTTGATCATGAAGTTTCAACGATCTTTACTGGTGCAGGTGTGGTGACTCGCAGAGTATCTGATGCTGCAGAGCATGCTGGTCTTGTGTTTGCGGTTGATCCTACTTCGGCTGATGCCAGTTGTATTGGCGGCAACATTGCCATGAATGCAGGTGGTAAGAAGGCTGTTCTCTGGGGTACTGCACTCGATAACTTAGCTAGCTGGAGAATGGTTGATCCACAAGGCAATTGGTTGGATGTTGAGCGCCTTGATCACAATCTCGGCAAGATTCATGAAGTAGAAAAAGTTCGCTTTCAGTTAACCTGGTCAGATGGTACAAGCGAACCGGGGGAACGCATTCTAAAAACAGAATTGCTCGAGGTGGAAGGCAAGCGTTTCCGAAAAGAAGGTTTGGGCAAAGACGTTACTGATAAATTTTTATCGGGCTTGCCGGGTGTTCAAAAAGAAGGCTGCGACGGTTTAATTACCAGTGCTACTTGGATATTGCATCGCATGCCAAAGTACATGCGTACAGTCTGCCTGGAGTTTTTTGGGCAAGCGCGTGAAGCGATTCCTAGTATTGTGGAGATCAAAGCTTATCTTGACGGCTTGAGCAAACAAGGCGGTCCAATCTTGGCTGGCCTTGAGCATTTGGACGATCGTTATTTAAGAGCGGTCGGCTATTCAACCAAGTCAAAGCGCAATAGTTTGCCAAAGATGGTTTTGCTTGGTGATATTGCAGGCGATGATGAAGAGGCGGTTGCTGCAGCAACTAGCGAAGTCGTACGGATGGCCAACTTGCGTGTAGGCGAGGGCTTTGTAGCTGTGAGCGCCGAAGCACGTAAGAAGTTCTGGCTAGATCGCGCTCGTACAGCGGCGATTGCCCGTCATACCAACGCGTTCAAGATTAATGAAGACGTCGTGATTCCATTGCCCCGGATGGGCGAGTACACCGATGGTATTGAGCGCATCAATATTGAACTCTCCCTCAAGAGCAAATTACAAGTTCTGGATGGCTTAGAGCTTTTCCTGAAAAAGAGCGCTTTACCTTTGGGTAAGAGTGATGAAGAGTATGAGATTCCTACTGCTGAAATTTTGGGTGATCGTGTTCAGCAAGCACTCGACTTAATTGCAAAGGTGCGGGCACATTGGTCTGGGTGGTTAACTCAGATGGATACGTATTTCCCACAATTACAGAACTACAGCTTGCGTGCCTCTTGGAAAGAGGAAGTGCGCTCTGAACTCAGAATTATTTTTGGTGGATTGGCTTTTGAGCCCATTCTTAATGAGCTTGAGGCTATTCATAAGAAGATCTTGCGTAAGCGAGTGTTCGTTGCTTTGCATATGCATGCAGGTGATGGCAATGTCCATACGAATATTCCAGTCAACTCCGACGACTATGAGATGTTGCAAGATGCGCATCACGCAGTCAATCGGATCATGGCTTTGGCGCGCTCTTTGGACGGCGTGATCTCAGGTGAGCATGGCATTGGTATTACTAAGTTGGAATACCTCACCGAAGCAGAGTTGAAGGATTTCCGCAGTTATAAAAATCGCGTTGATCCAGAAGGTCGCTTCAATAAAGGCAAGTTGATGCCGAACGCCGATCTCAGCATGGCCTATACGCCAAGTTTTGGTTTGATGGGACATGAGTCGATCATCATGCAGCAGAGTGATATTGGCGCGATTGCGGATAGCATTAAAGATTGCTTGCGTTGCGGTAAGTGCAAGCCAGTGTGCGCAACGCATGTACCACGTGCGAACTTGCTGTATAGCCCACGTGACAAGATCTTGGCGACATCATTACTGATCGAGGCCTTCTTATACGAAGAGCAAACTCGTCGCGGTATATCGATTCGTCATTGGGAAATGTTTGATGACGTTGCTGCGCACTGCACTGTTTGCCATAAGTGCTTGACGCCTTGCCCAGTCAAAATTGACTTTGGTGATGTGACCATGAATATGCGTAACTTATTGCGCAAGATGGGTCAGCAACGCTTTAACCCTGGCACGGCTGCATCGATGTTCTTTTTAAATGCAACCAGTCCAGACACGATTAACTTGGCGCGCAAGGCGATGATTGGCTGGGGCTACAAAGCTCAGCGGCTTGGCAATGACTTATTGCGTAAGTTTGCCAAAAAACAGACTGCGCATCCACCGGCAACAGTAGGTAAGCCTAGCGTTAAAGAGCAGGTCATTTTCTTTGTCAATAAGAAGATGCCTGGTAACTTGCCAAAGAAAACTGCCCGTGCGTTGCTAGATATTGAAGATGCCGATTACGTTCCGATTATTCGAGATCCTAAAACCACCTCTGCTGATACTGAGGCAGTGTTTTATTTCCCGGGTTGTGGCTCCGAGCGCTTGTTCTCTCAAGTAGGTTTAGCTACCCAAGCGATGTTGTGGAATGTCGGTGTTCAGACAGTCCTGCCACCGGGTTATCTGTGTTGTGGTTATCCACAGCGTGGCAATGGCGACTTTGATAAAGCCGAGAAGATGATTACAGACAATCGTGTGCTGTTCCATCGCGTTGCTAATACCTTGAACTATCTTGATATCAAAACAGTGGTTGTGTCTTGCGGAACTTGCTATGACCAATTGGCTGGGTATCAGTTTGAACAAATATTCCCAGGTTGCCGCATCATTGATATTCATGAGTATTTGCTGGAGAAGGGTGTCAAGCTTTCCAATGTCACCGGCGTCAAATACATGTATCACGATCCATGTCACTCTCCGATGAAGTTGCAAGATCCGATGAAAACCGTCAATGAGTTGATTCAAATGGAAGACGGTAAAGCGATTAAAAAGAACGATCGTTGTTGTGGTGAATCTGGCACGCTTGCCGTGACACGTCCGGATATCTCTACCCAAGTGCGCTTTCGTAAGCAAATTGAGATGGAGAAGGCTGCCAATGAATTGCGTCAGGGTGACGAGGCTGCGGATGTTAAGGTGCTGACCAGTTGCCCATCATGCTTGCAAGGTTTGGCTCGCTTCAACGCAGATAGTGATACAACTGCTGATTACATCGTTGTTGAAATGGCGCAAAAACTATTGGGTGAAAACTGGATGCAAGATTATGTTGCCAAGGCTAACCAAGGCGGTATTGAGAGGGTATTGGTTTAATGATTCCAAGCAATGTTGTAGTTCATCAACAATCCAGGGTATTGGAACTCTCTTACGAGAATGGTAATACCTATCGCCTCCCGTTTGAGTTACTCAGAGTGCTATCACCTTCAGCCGAGGTGCAAGGTCATGGTCCTGGGCAGGAAACCCTGCAAACAGGCAAGCGCGATGTATTGATTGCTAATATCGAGCCAGTGGGTCACTATGCGTTAAAGCCAAGCTTTTCTGATGGCCACGATTCTGGTTTGTACTCTTGGGACTTCTTGCAATATTTGTGCGAAAACCAAGAGCAATTATGGAAAGAGCATTTAGATAAATTGGCTGCTGCTGGTCTTGATCGGGATGCGCCGATGACAACAAAAGGCCATTCGCATGACCATTCCTGTGGAAGTCATTAATGAGTAAAACCCATTTCGGTTATCAAAGTGTTGATGAGGCTGAAAAAGCCGGCAAGGTTGCCGAAGTATTCCATTCGGTAGCCAGTAAATATGATGTGATGAATGACTTGATGTCATTTGGCTTGCATCGCCTGTGGAAAAAAATCACGATTGCCCGCGCACAAGTTCGCCCAGGTCAAAAAGTATTAGACATTGCCGGTGGTACTGGTGACTTGGCAGCAGCTTTTGCTAAGGCCGCAGCATGGGGTAAAAATCCTGATGCTCAAGTTTGGTTAAGTGACATCAATGCATCTATGTTGGGTGTTGGTCGTGACCGTTTACTAGATCGTGGCTTGGCCTTACCTTGCGTCCAATTTGACGCAGAGAAAATTCCTTTTCCAGCCAATCATTTTGATGTGGTGACAGTAGCCTTCGGTTTGCGCAATATGACGCATAAAGATGTGGCTTTAGGTGAGATGTGCCGGGTGATTAAACCGGGCGGTCGTGTTTTGGTATTGGAGTTTTCCAAGCCCGATGCTTTTTTACAGCCTGTTTATGACGCCTATTCATTCAAGGTATTGCCTTGGCTGGGCGAAAAGATTGCCCAAGACTCAGAAAGCTATCGCTATTTGGCCGAATCTATTCGGATGCACCCAGATGCTGATGCCTTAAAAGAAATCATGTTGGGAGTAGGATTTGATGAGGTAGAAACCCATAGAATGTCTGGGGGTATCGTTGCCTTACATATTGGTATTAAATACTAATTGTTTTGTAGTTTGAAGCGCTGAAGTAATGCAGAAGTTAAGAAGTTATATAAGGGGATAAATACAATGAATAAGCATTTTTTCAAAGCAGTACTGTTAAGTCTGAGTTTGTTATTTGCTTTGGTTGGTCAAGTTGATGCTGCTCGTCTAGGCGGGGGAAGAAGTATTGGCAGGGCGCCTAGCGCACCAATGCAAAAACAGGCTGCACCTGTACAAAAACCAGTTCAGCAAGCTCAACCTACGGCTCCAGCTCCAGCGCCACAAGCGCCGGCACCAAGTCGCTTTGGAGGGATGGGCGGAATTTTGGGCGGCCTAGCAGCTGGTCTTGGAATCGGCTATCTCTTATCTCACTTTGGTATGGGTGAGGGCGCATCATCCTTCATCACTGGTTTGTTGATTGCTGTATTGGCTGGCTTTGTCATTATGTTTGTGATTAGAAGATTGCTTCCAGCGTTTTCTGGTGCTGGACAGGCTTCAGGTGCCCCCATGCAGCGCGCTCCGCTTGAGCAAGCCCCCAGAAGTGAGCCTGGCTTTAATCCTGCCTCCAATGCTTTTGGCGGCACAAGCGCAGAGCCAGAGCCATTTAAGTCGACGCTACCACCAGGATTCGATGAATATGCATTCTTAGAAAATGCAAAACAATATTTTGGGAGCCTGCAAAGGGCCTGGGATCAAGGCGATTTGGTTGCTTTAAGAGAATTTACTACCCCTGAAATGTTTGCCACGATTCAGCAAGACTTAGCTGGTCGCACGGATAGCGCCAATCAAACCGACGTTGTAACTATTAACGCGGAACTTTTGGGGATCGAAATTTTGGATAACGCTTATTACTGCAGCGTCCAGTTCGGTGGCATGATTCGTGAACAGCAAGGTGCTCCCGCTAATAACTTCTCTGAAATCTGGAATTTGAGTAAGCCGGTCGAGGGTCCTGGAGGCTGGGTACTGGCGGGTATTCAACAGTTGGTTTAAGCTTAAGGTACTTTCCATTGGAAACCCGCACTAGTGCGGGTTTTTTACACTCATGAATGCAGTTTCTTCAACCCACACAATTGCAGCTGGCGCCGCCTGCCGGGGTATTAACCATGTCTTATCGAGTGAACCATGGGCCACTGGTGAGTTAGCACGCCATGCTGGTAAAACAATTCTTTTAAAGTTGCCTGTAGGCGACCTGTGTTTTGAAATCACACCTGCTGGCTTGTTGGCTGTATCGGAGGCTTCCGATACAAGCAGCTTAGTTTTAGAAGTATCAGCTAAGGCGCTAAGCGAACTTGCGGGTAGCACAGGCTCATTACGAGAGCAGGCTTTCAAGGCAGTCAAGATTACGGGCGATGCTGATTTAGCACAATTGTTAGGACGTCTTGTTGGTCAAGTCCGATGGGAATACGAAGAAGATTTAGCGCGGCTAGTGGGAGACGCCCCTGCAAATTTCGCAGTGCGACAGGGTAAGAAATTTGTGTCTGCGAGTAAGTCTGCTGCAAGCGATCTATTAAGTAATGTTGTGGAGTATGTCAGCGAGGAAAGAAAAGTCTTGCTCAATCAGCGGGATTTTATGGCTCATAAGAATGAATTAAACGAATTGCGTGATGCGGTTGATCGCATGGAAAAGCGAATTCAAATACTAGTGCAGAAGGTTCAATAAATCGTGCGTCGACTTGCCCGTCTTTGTTTTATTTTCTTTACGGCATGGCGCTATGGCCTCTTGCCTTTATTGCGCGATAACTTAAAGCCTGGAATTCGCCGTAGCTTGCTTTCTATTCTGTGCTGGACTTCACCTAGCTCTGATTTACCTAGAGGTGCTCGTATCCGCCTGACCCTAGAAGCGCTTGGCCCCATTTTTGTAAAGTTTGGACAGGTACTGTCGACTCGCCGTGATTTATTGCCGGAAGATATTTCTGATGAGCTTGCAAAATTGCAGGATCAAGTCCCACCATTTTCGAATGAAGAATCGCGCCGCTTGATTGAAGAAGCGCTTGGTCAGCCAATTGAAGAAATATTTGTGAGCTTCGATGCCAGCCCTGTAGCTAGCGCCTCCGTAGCCCAGGTGCACTTTGGGATTTTGCGTGCAACAGAGAAACATCCAGAGTGGCATCATCGAGCGGTTGCCATTAAAGTTTTGCGCCCCGGTATCTTGCCGGTGATTGAAGGCGACATTGCTTTGATGTATGACTTGGCAAAAATTATTGAGAGAACATCTGAAGATGGCCGTCGTTTAAAGCCTCGTGAGAACGTAGCGGAATTCGATACCTATTTACATGATGAGTTAGACCTCATGCGTGAAGCAGCCAATGCAAGCCAATTGCGCCGCTATTTCAAGGATTCTAAAAAGCTCATGATCCCCGAAATGTATTGGGATCTATGTCATACCAATGTCATTGTGATGGAGCGTATGGAGGGAATCTCCATTGGACGTTCTGAAGAATTACGTGCGGCGGGCGTTGACTTCAAAAAGTTGGCTGCAGATGGCGTAGAAATATTTTTTACACAAGTGTTTGAATATGGTTTTTTCCATGCCGATATGCACCCAGGAAATATCATGATCAGCTTGGAGCCGGAAACGTTCGGCAGATTTATCTCTTTAGATTTTGGAATCGTTGGCGCCTTGAGCGAGTCTGACAAAAACTACTTGGCACTCAACTTCCTAGCGTTCTTTAATCGTGATTACCGCCGAGTGGCTGAGTTGCATATTGAGTCTGGTTGGGTTCCCGCCAATACGCGTGTTGAAGAGTTGGAGGGCGCGGTGCGTTCTGTATGTGAGCCTTACTTCGATCGTCCTTTAAAAGAGATTTCGCTTGGTATCGTGTTGATGCGTTTGTTCCAAACCTCGCGCCGTTTTAAGGTAGAAATTCAGCCACAACTTACTTTGCTACAAAAAACACTCTTGAACGTTGAGGGGCTTGCCCGTCAATTGGACCCCGATTTGGATCTGTGGAAAACAGCCAAGCCGATTTTGGAGAAGTGGATCAGTCAGCAATTAGGTTGGCGTGGCTTGTTAGATGGCCTAAAGTCTGAGGCGCCTGCATGGGCCAAGATCTTGCCAACCTTGCCTCGCTTGATTGCCGAAAGCTTAGCGCAGGGGCAGAAAAAAGAGCAAAACGGGGAATTAGAGGTTTTAAAAGCCCTTTTGCAGCAGGAAAGACGGACTCACCGCTTAATCATGGGCGCATTGCTCTTTGCTGGCGGGTTTTTGGCTGGAATTTTGATAATCGGCTTAGGTATTTATTAGTCTCTCGCCGAATGGCTTCTAACCCGCTAAAATAGCGGGTTAGGCAAAGCGCAAGCACTAAGCACATGAAAAAATACTTTATCGCAGGCATTCTCGTATGGGCCCCCATGGCCGTCACTATTTGGGTGATTACTTGGGGCTTGGATCTGCTCGACGGGGTTTTTGGGTCGGTGATGCACGCCATTATTGCGGTCTTCCCACGAGAGTTTGCTTCAGATCTCCAGCATTTCCGCGACTTGCCAGCTGTTGGGATTGCGATAGTGGTTGCGGTCATTATGTTGACTGGCTTGATTGCTATTAGCTTTGCAGGTCAGTGGTGGATGAAGGTTTGGGATAGCTTGATGAATCGCATCCCAGTGGTGCGTTCTATTTATTCCAGCGTGCAACAAGTGTCATCCACTTTATTTTCAGGAAGTGGTCAGGCCTTTAGTAAAGCGCTTCTGATTCGCTACCCACATGCGGACTCTTGGGTCATAGCATTTCAGACGGGAGTGCCGGCGAAAGAGGTTACGGCGAAATTGGGCGAAGATTATGTCAACGTCTTTTTGCCAACGACCCCAAATCCGACTTCTGGTTTTTTTATGATCGTGCCGCGTGCGCAAACGATTGAATTAGATATGAGCGTGGAAGAAGCGCTCAAACATATTGTTTCTATGGGATCTGTTCCTCCCAATAGCCCAACTGGTCTGAATGCTATTCAGTCACCAAATCATTTTTGATTTATAGGAAATTGTTATGTCGATGCGAAGCCATACCTGCGGTCAGGTAACCGATTCACTGATCGGACAAGAAGTCACTCTCTCTGGGTGGGTTAACCGTCGTCGTGACCATGGTGGCGTGATCTTTATTGACTTGCGCGATCACCAAGGCTTTGTGCAGGTAGTCTGCGATCCAGATCGTCCTGAGATGTTTGCTCTGGCTGAGGAAGTGCGTAATGAATTCTGCATCCAGATCAAAGGTCTGGTGCGTGCGCGTCCAGCCGGTACTGAGAACGTTGATTTAGTGAGCGGCAAGGTTGAAGTGCTTTGTCATAGTCTCACAATCTTGAATGCCTCAATTACACCTCCATTCCAATTGGATGATGAGAATTTATCTGAGACCACACGCTTAACTCATCGCGTTTTGGATTTGCGTCGTCCACAGATGCAAAAGAACTTACGTTTGCGTTATAACGTGGCCATGGAGTGCCGTCGCTATTTGGACACTGCTGGCTTTATTGATATTGAAACGCCGATGCTTACCAAGAGCACGCCTGAAGGTGCGCGAGACTATTTGGTTCCTTCACGCGTGCATGATGGCCACTTCTTTGCCTTGCCACAATCTCCACAACTGTTTAAGCAATTGTTAATGGTCGCTGGATTTGATCGCTACTACCAAATTACAAAGTGCTTCCGCGACGAAGACTTGCGCGCAGATCGTCAACCTGAATTTACTCAGATCGACTGTGAAACAGCCTTCTTGAGCGAAGTTGAGATTCGTGATTTATTTGAAAACATGATTCGTCATATTTTCAAGGTCACAATGAATGTTGAGTTGCCAAATCCATTCCCAACCATGCCTTACTCTGAAGGTATGGCACGCTTTGGTTCTGATAAGCCTGATCTGCGTGTGAACTTTGAGTTCACTGAATTGACTGATCTGATGAAAGACGTTGATTTCAAGGTGTTCTCAGGCGCAGCTAATCAAGACGGCGGACGGGTAGTTGGTTTATGTGTACCTGGCGGCGCAGGAATTAGTCGTAGCGAAATCGATGATTACACGCAATTTGTGGCGATTTATGGCGCCAAAGGTTTGGCATGGATTAAGGTGAACTCTGTTGCTGAAGGGCGTAATGGTTTGCAATCCCCAATCGTGAAGAACTTGCATGATGCTGCGATCGAAGGCATCTTGAAGCGCACCGGTGCTAAAGATGGCGATATTATTTTCTTCGGCGCCGATAAAGAAAAAGTTGCAAACGATGCTATGGGCAATTTGCGCTTACGCATTGGCCATTCCGCTTGGGGTAAAGAGCATGGTCTCTTTACTGAGGGCTGGAAGCCATTGTGGGTGGTTGATTTCCCGATGTTTGACTATGACGAAGGCGATGCTCGCTGGGTTGCTTGTCATCATCCGTTCACCAGCCCCAAAGACGAACACATGAAGTATCTCGAGTCTGATCCAGGCAAGTGCTTGGCTAAGGCCTATGACATGGTTCTCAACGGCAGCGAAATTGGTGGTGGTTCAGTGCGTATTCACCAAGAGGCAGTGCAGAGCCAAGTATTCCGTGCTTTGAAGATTGGCGCAGAAGAAGCGCAAGCTAAATTTGGTTTCTTGTTGGATGCCTTGCAATATGGCGCCCCTCCACATGGCGGCATTGCGTTTGGTCTAGACCGGATTGTCACGATGATGACTGGTGCTGAATCGATTCGTGATGTGATTGCATTCCCTAAAACACAGCGTGCACAGTGCTTATTGACGCAAGCTCCTAGCCCAGTGGATGAGCGTCAGTTGCGTGAGCTACATATTCGTTTGCGCCAAGCAGCTCCTGCTGCTTAATTCACTTAGGTCAGTAACGCCAGTATCTTGAAAATCCCTATTTCGGTTTTAGTAGTGATCTACAAATCGAATGGGGATGTCTTATTGATTGAGCGGGCGGATCGCGCTCATTTCTGGCAGTCCGTTACGGGTAGCCTAGATTTCCCTGATGAAGATTTGCCTTTAGCTGCGGCTCGCGAGGTATTGGAAGAGACCGGTATTGATGTCTACCTCTTGCCACCAGATGCATTGCAAGACATGCATTACCAGATCGAATACGAAATCTATCCTGCCTGGCAACATCGCTACGCGCCGGGAGTCGTCAGAAATACTGAGCATTGGTTCTCCTTGGAAGTGCCGGACAACATTGAAGTTGTTCTTGCCCCGAGAGAGCATGTTGCCTATCAATGGCTACCTTATTGCGAGGCTATCGAAAAGTGTTTCTCGCCCAGTAATGGTGAGGCAATACTTCAATTGTTTTCAGCGCGCTAGTGAAGAAGTCACTAAGATAGCAGTATGAGACATTCATCTGGGCGCCATCATGCTGGCGCTGAAGTAAAAACATTTCAACGTGGCGATTGGCGGGTCATTCGTGACTTATTGCCCTATTTGTGGGAATATAAATTTAGAGTAGCCATCGCTCTTAGTTGCCTAGTACTTGCTAAGGTGACCAATCTTGGTATCCCTATTTTGATGAAGCGCCTGATTGATGCGCTCAATATCAAAACAAATTCCCCAGAAATATTATTAGTGGTGCCGGTGGGTTTGTTGCTCGCCTATGGAGCACTGCGCATCTCTGCCTCACTTTTTACTGAGTTACGTGAATCACTGTTTGCCCGCGTGACCCAAAATGCTGTGCGTAAAGTGGCACTCCAAGTGTTTGAGCATTTGCACTCATTGGCTTTGAGTTTTCATTTGGCCCGTCAGACAGGGGGCGTGAGTCGGGATATTGAGCGTGGTACACGCGGTATTCAGTCACTAATTGCCTATTCGCTCTATAGCATTTTGCCGACCCTGATTGAGTTCTGTTTGGTACTGGGCTACTTTGCCTATTCATACGATATTTGGTTTGCTGCGATTACCTTAGTGGCCTTGGTTTTATATATTGCCTTTACTGTCATCGTGACCGAGTGGCGCACCCACTTCCGCCGCACCATGAATGATATGGATTCCAAGGCGAATCAAAAAGCCATTGATTCCTTGCTCAACTTTGAAACCGTTAAGTATTTTGGTAATGAATCTTTCGAAGCTGGCCGCTACGATGAAAATTTGGCGCGCTATCAAGTAGCCGCCGTGAAGTCGCAAAAGTCTTTAGCAGTTTTAAATCTGGGGCAGCAGATTATTATTGCGGTTGGTCTAGTGCTGATCTTATGGCTGGCCACACTTGGTGTTATCGATGGGAGCATGACTTTAGGTGATTTTGTTCTGGTCAACACCTTGATGATTCAACTCTACATCCCTCTGAACTTCTTGGGCGTGATGTATCGGGAGATTAAACAGTCCTTAACTGATATGGACCGGATGTTCGCTTTACTCAATACCGAAAAAGAGATTGCCGATACACCCCATGCAAAGCCATTGCATATTCATAACTATTCACATGGCCCAGATGTTCGTTTTGAGAATGTTTCTTTTCATTACGAGGCAAAGCGTGAGATCTTGCACGATGTGAGTTTTAACATTCCAGCTGGCACCATCACTGCGGTTGTTGGACAAAGTGGTGCTGGCAAAAGCACTTTGGCAAGATTGTTATTTCGCTTCTACGATATTCAGTCTGGAAAGATCTTGATTGACGGTCAGAATATCTTGGAGGTGCAGCAAGCCAGCCTCAGAAAGGCGATTGGCATTGTTCCCCAGGATACGGTGCTCTTTAACGACACCATTGGTTACAACATTGCTTATGGCAATCCAAAGGCTTCGATTGCGGAAGTGTACGAGGCTGCGAGGGCGGCTCAAATTGATAGCTTTATTAAACATTTGCCTGATGGCTATGAAACTCAGGTTGGTGAGCGCGGCCTTAAATTATCGGGCGGTGAAAAGCAGCGCGTTGCAATTGCCCGTACTTTGCTAAAAAAACCGGCGATGTTAATTTTTGATGAGGCCACCTCTGCTTTGGATTCCAAGACGGAACGCGCATTCCAAGAAGAGCTGCTCAGCTTGGCTAAGAATAGAACCACTCTCATCATCGCTCATCGACTCTCCACCATCATCCATGCAGACCAAATTTTGGTCATGGAGCATGGGCAAATAGTGGAGCGTGGCACTCATCATGAGCTACTTGCTGCAAATGGCCGCTATGCTGATATGTGGCATATGCAAGAGCGTGCAGCGCTTGATTAGAATAGCAATATGAATAAGCAAGAGACGATTTTGAAAAAAGCCTTTGCTACAGCAGTAGCAGTAGCCGATCCTCAAATCATCGTCCCAGAATATTTAGCTCGGATTTTTCCTAAAGGACAGGAGCCCAAGGGGATGTGTTTGGTAGTGGGGGCTGGTAAGGCAAGTGCCTCTATGGCTAGTGCTTTAGAACGCCATGCCCTGCTCAACTGGCCAGATGCAAAACTGGAAGGTACGGTTCTCACTCGCTATGGGCATAGCGCGCCAACAAAACATCTTCAGATCATTGAAGCTGGCCACCCTGTGCCAGACCAGGCGGGCATGGATGGTGCAAAAGCAATCTTTGAATCGGTCAATCGCTTGGGTATGGGCGACGTTTTAATCGCTTTAGTCTCTGGTGGAGGATCTAGTCTTTTGACCTTACCCCAGAATGGCATCAGCATAGAAGACATGCGTAAAACGACGGAGGCTTTATTGCGTAGTGGTGCTCCTATTGAAGAGATGAATGTTGTTCGCAAACACTTATCTGCCATTCTTGGTGGAAATTTGGCTAGACTTGCCATTGCCAGAGGTGCTCGGGTAGAGGCCTTATTAATCTCTGATGTCACAGGTGACTTGCCGGCAGATATTGCTAGTGGCCCATGTGCGCCAGACTATTCAACTTATCAAGATGCGCTTAACATTTTGGCCAAATATCATTTGAATGAAGAAACGATTCCAGCATCGGTTTTGAATCACTTGAACAAAGGGCATTCTGGCGAAATTCCTGAGACCTTGAAGGAAGTTGATTTACAAGATGCCCAAGTCAAGAACCATGTGATTGCCACTGCTTATAAAAGTTTGGAAGCTGCGGCTGATTATGTTCGCACGCAAGGCTACGAGCCAATCGTCTTAGGCGACACGATTACTGGCGAGGCTCAAGAGGTTGCCATTGAGCAAGCTGTCATTGCACGACAGCATCTAGGCAAGTCAGTGGCATTGATTTCTGGCGGAGAGTGTACTGTCACCTTGCCTGTTGGTATAAAAGGGCGCGGTGGACGCTGTAGTGAATTTTTACTTTCGCTATTTTCTGCGACCGATGGCCTGTCAAATATCTCTGCTTTGGCCGCAGATACTGATGGTATTGATGGTAGCGAGAAGAATGCAGGTGCTTGGTTTACGCCTGAACTTCGACAGGCAAGCAAAGACCAAGGCTTATTGCCGGCGCCATACTTGGCAGCACATGATTGTTATGGATTTTTTGCACAATTGGATGCTTTAGTGGAAACTGGCCCTACACTGACTAATGTGAATGATTTCCGCATCATCCTGATTGATACTGAATAACTATGGCAACGAACCCAACTCAAATTGAACTGATCCAGCCAGATGACTGGCATTTGCATATTCGTGATGGCGAAGTCATGAAAGATGTGTTGGCGGATACGGCGCGTCAGTTTGCCCGGGCCATCATCATGCCGAACTTGAAGCCACCCGTTACAACAGTAGATTTAGCAAATGCTTATCGCGCTCGCATTGAGGGGCAATTGAAAGCATTGGGGGTGAATAGCTTCACACCTTTAATGACTTTGTATCTCACCGACAATACGTCTGCAGATGAAGTACGTAAAGCCAAAGCCGAGGGGATCGCAGCATTCAAACTCTATCCTGCAGGCGCTACAACCAACAGCGATGCTGGCGTGAGTGATCTGAAACATTGCCATGCTGCCCTAGAGGCAATGCAGGCTGTGGGTATGCCGCTGCTAGTGCATGGCGAAGTGACCAGTTCTGAAATCGATATCTTTGATCGTGAGGCGGTATTTATTGATCAGGTTCTCGAACCTTTGCGTAAAAACTTCCCTGAACTCAAGATTGTGTTTGAGCACATCACTACTTTACAGGCTGCACACTATGTGCGAGATGCCGCCACTGCTGGAAAAAATACCATCGGCGCAACTATTACGCCCCAGCACTTATTAATGAATCGCAATGCAATTTTTGCTGGCGGCATTCGTCCGCACAACTATTGCTTGCCAGTTCTCAAACGTGAAGAGCATCGCATTGCACTACTAGAAGCTGCTACTAGTGGCAGCTCTCGTTTTTTCTTGGGTACTGATAGCGCACCTCATGCCAAAGGCGCTAAAGAAACAGCCTGTGGGTGCGCTGGTTGCTACAGTGCATTTAATGCTTTAGGTTTGTATGCTGAAGCATTTGAGAGTGTTGGCAAGTTAGATAAGTTAGAAGGCTTTGCGAGTTTCTTTGGTCCTGATTTTTATGCATTGCCGCGCAACACCAAAAAAATTACCTTAGTGAAGCAGGCTCAAAGTATTCCAAATGAGCTACCTTTAGGTGATGCCACAATTGTTCCGCTCCGCGCAGGCGAAACCATCGCTTGGTCGCTGGTTTAATCTCACCCCTACTGTTTTTACAAGCCAATTTGCTCTGACTGCGTTAGACTGCAGGCGCAGAGTCAATTGGGCAATCGCCGCCTCTTTATTGAGGGGGAGGAAAGTCCGGACTCCATAGGGAAGGGTGATGGCTAACGGCCATCCACGGCGACGTGAGGAATAGGGCCACAGAGACGAGCGTATTTAGTTACGGTGAAACGCGGTAACCTCCACCCGGAGCAATCCCAAGTAAGCAGGCGATGAGGCGTCCCGCTGAGTCTGCGGGTAGGGAGCTTGAGCCGTCAGGTAACTGCCGGCCTAGAGGAATGATTGCCCCTAGATGCAAATCTAGGCGACAGAATCCGGCTTATCGATTGACTCTGCACTTATTCCGAAATGACTTCTACGGTGTAAGTCAGTTCCGCTGTTTTAGCGAGCATGGTGGTTGCAGAGCAGTACTTCTCGTGAGAGAGTTTGACG
>Ga0364886_10007_pt1 | contig 153621 bp, 97 predicted proteins | sample ExccelJu500001D3_4_FD_206926 | JGI IMG/M metagenome (GOLD analysis project Ga0364886, IMG submission 206926) | Enriched cells from Trout Bog Lake Hypolimnion, Wisconsin, USA - BchlTB.July23.5000.01.D3 | ecosystem: Environmental > Aquatic > Freshwater > Lake > Hypolimnion/Profundal zone | place... | reverse complement strand
ATCCGCTGATTAAAAAGACTGAGTATTTCTCCAAGAACTTTAATTTATTGTTAAAGGATTTTTTTAATAACTCTGCTTCGCAATTCGCCTCCTTCTTTACAAATGAGACACATCTAAGCCTTTCTGAATTAGAAGAGCTTAAGCGACTTGTAGAAAAAAAGATTGAGAATCAACAAAAATAAGAATGTTATGATAGAATTTGTAATTAAATCAACTATATGTCAGATTGTATTATTCGGATTTTATCATTTTTTTCTTCAAAATGTTAAGATCCCAGTCTTTAATAGGTTTTATTTGCTTTTTTCGCTGATTTTCACCCTATTAATTCCTTTAATAAACATCAGAATGAATTTGAATCTTGCTGTAAGTCCAAATATTCACGGATTTTCGAATGCCACAGGGATTCTTATTCAGGGTGATAAATTAACTACGATGCCGATCAACAAGATTACATTTCAAAGCTTGATGACAATATTGTACATTTTTGTTTCATCCCTCCTGTTATTACGCTTCATTTTAAATATTTATAAAATTGTAAGACTAATTCGTACAAGTACAATACTGAAAAATTCAAAAACTCATATTGTACTCGTGGAAGGGAAAACATTACCATATTCCTTTTTTAGATACATATTCGTAAATCATTCAGATTATGAGAGTGGTAGAATTGAAAAAGAATTAATAATACACGAACAAACGCATTGTATACAATATCATTCAATTGACATATTGATAATTGAATTTGCTAAGATCATTTTTTGGTTTAATCCTTTTTTATGGCTTTTCCATAAAGCAATTCAATTGAACCATGAATATTTAGCAGATAACAAAGTTTTGTTAACATGTGATTTAAATGATTATAAAAACACCCTATTAAAACTTGTATTGCGCAATAATTCAACATACTTGGCCAGTAATTTTAATTATTCATTAACAAAAAAGCGATTAATTATGATGACCCAAAGAACCTCTTCAAATGTTACAATTTTTAGAAAGTTAGCAACTGTTCCGTTGTTCCTGATCTTGATAATTACTTTAGCCGTTGGGCAAAATAATAAACCAATAATTAGCAATGTAATGTCTATAGAAAATGAATGGTGGTATCCAATTCTAAAAAAACATAATATTGAACCTAGTGGATTCAATAATTATGAAAAAGTTTTCGAAATGGGTACAAAGAATTCAATAAATAACAAGGTAGTTACTTTAGAAAACGCTTTCTTCCTGATAAGAACCAATGATGATAATTACCATATTTTAAAATCACCATTAGCATTTCATGATTTGGACAAAAATATCATCAGCTGTGATGATGGAATACTTGAAACATTTAGTTTCAACTCAAATAATATTAAACCTCTACATAAAAAGATCTTCAAAAAACTTATATTAAAAATAGGTGATACCAATCTATTCTACGAAGCTGATTTTGTTAATTTAGATCCAAAATAATTATCTTTTGTACCTAATCAAAAGGAGATATTCAAATTATTTGGTGATTGTTTTTTTGCCTACAAGTGCGCCTATTTTGCCTAAATGCTAATGGTCATAATATTAGGAGGAAATTGTCAAATTTGTTTCCTTGGGTGGGTAGGAGATCGCTATTATTTTTTGATTCTTTGCTCGTCGAGGTTTGACTGTTTCAGTATTTTCAATTTCGGAAATAACTGGATAAAGCTCTGCTTTGCCTTCGTCTGTAATTTCAAGATATGGGAACCCATCTTCATAAAGCGCCTGAATGATTCCAATGCCGATGTTGTCGGCACTGAAATCAATCTCTCCATAGAGGGTGGTGATCACTCTCCCAGGCTTTAGCTTTACAAATTTGAAGTAACGTTTCCACATGGAGGCCAAAATTTAAACTATGGCATCAGTGAGCGGAATATTTCCCTCGTAAAGGTAGATGTTCGCCGTTTTATAGGTGAATTCTGCTGACATCCCTGCCCGGGCAGCAGTTGTTTTTCCGGTACCGGCACCATCGGGCGATCCTGCATAAACAGCCGGACGAAGTGCATCACCCATCAGGAACTTATTGTCGTTGCTATCGACAACTATGAACACCAGGTTTTCGTTTTTGGCTGCATTCATAAACCCGATGATCTTCTTTTGCAGTCCTGGATGGAATAGTGTCAGGTGCGAAACGAACGATTTTCCATCTACTTCCCCAACGGGATCAATCTTGAATTCACCCGTGTCGTCGGTGAGGTACATTTCAAACATTCGTTTCCCTGCTTTCATTGTCAGGTCACCTGTAAGCGCAGCAGCTGTTTCCAGCGTGGCAGGTGCAACCGGCTTAGGTGGAAACGTTGCCACATCGGCATGATATCCAAAATACACCTTTTGGGTTATCCCGCCCATATTCTCTCCGTTTGGGAGATTCTTCTCAATATCTGTAAAATCTATCATGACTGGTCATTTTATTTAAGATGGATCAATATCATCCCGGCTGCTTGGTCCAGCGAAGGATCAGCAACGAGGAAATTTATTTTAGTATTAAGCCGTCGGACGGATATTGGTCCAGACCGCTTCATTGATTCCAAATCCCAGACCTTCGCTCCAGTCTGCCATTACAGCAACGGCACGTTTGGCCTCTTCGAGTTTAAACTGGTTTTTGGTAAGCGTTGCCGGAGAAATGTGGATAAAGTTTTCTACCGGTGTGCAGAAAATATCACCGGTCCCAACCATGCAGGCAAGTGGCTTCACATCCAATGGTGTGAAATCGATCTTCCCATCGATATCCTTATCCGATGTTCGCTGGTAAAAGCCCTGGGCACGTTTATCCTGCATGTACTTTTTGTACCAGTACCGGCTCATAAATACATTCATCTTAATACCCTGATAAACTTCTGCAATTGAATCAGTAAACGATTCAACCTGATCAAAAATAGTGGCCTTATCAAGTGCACCCAGATTAACCGAATTGATCTTAAAAGCATCAACACCTGCCTGAAGTTGTTTTTTCAGTCCGTTCATTCCTGTTCCGTCAGCACCGGCAGTACCGGCAACGGGTGCAGCATAGACCCCTTTGTAGTACTCGTTCAGTTCCATGTCCTGGTCGATCTGCCGGGCATAATAAACCTCAATGAGCCATTTTACAAAAGGCCAGTCTTTGCGGTCAACACTTTTCTGGGTTAAAAAGCCCAGCCAGGTTGCATACAGTTCGTCCGGCATGAATTCATCATCAATTTTAAAACGGTACTGACGGATTTCATTCGGAACAATTTCGACACCTCCTTTTTGAGTGAATGTCTTTTGAAAAGGTTGCACCAACGTGCGGAAGGTTGCATTTGCCAGACGGAAGATGGTATCATCCGTTTTGATGGGTGTTGCAAAATCAGTGATTTCACGTCCCTGGGAAAGCATGGTCAGAATCCTTTTTTTATTCTGTCCTGCGTCGATGTAAAACGCGCCATACTCCTGAACGATCGAAGTAGTAGTAATTGACATGGCTATAAATATTTAAGAGTTTTTATCCACTAGTTTGTTGTGCTCCAAATTGTTGATGGCTTCCCAGTCAACTTCATTGGTTGCAATTTCGTCCTGTTGTTCAAGCGCCTGAACCGGTGTTGCTGCAGGACGTGCAGCAAGCAATGCCCGAATAGCTGCAGCTTTGGCTTCCGGGGTTTCAGCGGTTGCTATGGCAGGATCAATTTGATTGAACGGATCGAAAGCTGAAGCCAGATTTGCCTGAGCAGTTCCAAGGTCTGTCGTTGCCGTATCACGTTCCAGAATTGCACCATCGCGTTCAGAAACGAGTTGCTGATTTGCATCAAGCCTTTCCTCTAACAGCTGCAATTGTGCTTCATTGAGAAAAGCACCCTCATCAGTTCCTTCCAACTCCTCGACACTTAGTGCGCTGTTTAAATGGATGAATTGTTTTTTCATTTCGACCTTTGTATTTTTAGGAATTACTTCTTTCTGCTTTTTGATGATCCGGTTCCATATCCGGTCAAAGAATGAATCTTCATCCGGTTCGACAATTTCATGGACCGCAACCATCGATGCTTTTTTTATAGACATACGGGGAGGCTCAGGGAAACCATTTGAGGTGATCATGGCAACCATTTGAAGGTTGTCCAGGAAGTTTACAGCAACCTCAGGGGCAAAAACTTCGTCAACAAAACCCCAGCTTTTTGCTTCGTCTGCCGTGAGCCAGGTTTCCTGCTTCATCAGGCCGGTAATCTGGTCAAGTGTCTTACCCGTTTTCTTCACGTACATTTTAGCCAGTTGGAGTGTAATCTTGGCCAGTTGTTGTTTTTGAGCCTCCAGTTTTGCAATCAGAGATTCTATTTCGTCCTCGTTCATCGTTCCCCATTCATCCACCCAATTCATGGCTTTATGAATCAGGTAAAAGGAATTCTCGTTCATCCGAACGGTTTTGGCTCCAAGTGAAATAAGCGTCGCAGAGCTGGCAACAAAAGCGGATAGTTCAGCCGTTACATTGCCATGCTCAACAAATTGGTCATAGATATTCAGGGCGTCGTCAACCGATCCGCCCAGACTGGAAATTTTAATAGTCACGGAATTCTTAGATTGACCGGCCAGTTCATTGCGGATAAACTGCTTTGAATATCCATAAGGACCAATATACCCGTCAATAACAATAATCTTTGCCGACATAACCTATCTTTATTTTCAGCAAGGTTACGGCATAAAAAAAGCGGCCAAAAGGACAATTGCCGCCTATTCAGGCAGAAAATAGGGGTTTATCACATTGAGACGGGTTTAAAACCTTTCTTTACAGAAAAGGGTTCTCAATAAAGATTGCCCTTTTCAATTGCTGACCGGCAAATGTAATTGCGTAGTGATTCAATCCTGCTGCACCGGTGCTGGTTGTTGCTTTGGCCGTAAAACGGAGCGGCACACTGGTTGTGCCTGCCAGTTTATAGGCTCCGTTGCCATCCATGTAAATCACCAGGTATTTGCAGCGATGTTCCATCTCGGCAATCAGTTTTAAGGTATCCGGATTATCGCACGGTACGACAGCCGAGATGTCTACTTTATAGATAGACCCGGGAAATGACTTCGACAGCTCTTCCGAGAAAGTAGCGGAGTCTTCTTTGATATAAATGTCCACCATGTTCGCATCCGAAAGGATGGTCACCACATCTCCGGATACGGTAATATCCGTTTTGGGGATTGCCCACAACCGGAGAACTCCCCCCATATTCTCGGTCTGCTTGTTGATTGTTTTCATTGCTATTTATTGTCACCCGAATCTGTCTCCGATCGGGGACAGATTCCGCGGAATTATTATTGAATTTTAATGTGATTGGACCATAATTTTGTCATGATTCATGATTATATGGTTGGTAATTGCTCCTGCACTGGACATATTAAGCAGAATCAGATGTTCGAGATGCTGATAGGCGAATTGGTTAAAGTCAATTTCGTTGTTAACCTTAAACCTGAAAAAGTCCTTTTTTATGGAATCAAAAGGCCAGTACTCTTCCTCCAGTTGAAATCTGGTCTGGAACTTTATAATTGCAACATTGATTGGGATACCAAAAGAAATATAGGTGCTGACCACTGAGCGCATCAGCCATTTGGCGTTTTTCTCGAAGTGTTTGCCGAAACTAACAATATCGGTTTTGGATACCTCCCAACCATGACGGTAAAAGTCACGTTCCGATATTGCAATTTCAACAGCATGTTTATGCAAACAGAGATCCTTTTTATACTTGTTCTCATGGTCGTAGCATGGCTTCTTAAGCATACGTTTAAACATCTCGCTTTCCCTGGGATGGTTACGGAAATCAACCGGATTACCGTAACTGTTCTCAAGGAAACGTTTGACGTATGGCTTAACAGGAACTGTGATATTGAATTTCATAGGAGATAAGGGTTTCATGGTTAATGAATACCCATCTGGCAGCAGGAAGATCAAATGTAACTATTTTTAATAACATAACAATAAATTCTACAATCCTTAAAGTAAAATATTTTTGAGATTTTTTTATTGAATCGCACATTTATGATAGTATTTATACTATCTTTACATTATCGAATAAATCGATAGAAGCTCATGAAAAAATTGAAGGTAATTGAAGTTTTAAAAATGCTTGAGGATGCCGGATGGTATTTGCATGATCAAAAAGGTAGCCACAGACAATATAAGCATCCAACGAATAAAGGGAAAGTTACAATAAACGGTAAACCAAGCGATACTTTAGAGCAATTTATTTTAAATAACATTTTCAAACAAGCGGGTTGGCGATAATGACGACTCAAATAAAAATTACTCAAATGGGAAAATTAAAAGTACAAATAAGCTGGTTGGATAATTATGGAGCTTGCAGCGATGAAGTGCTTGGCTGCGTTGCCACCCATAAATCATTGGAAGGTGTGAAAAATGCATATTCTGAATCATTGGAATTGCACCTGGAAGCAATGCGCGTTGATAACGAAGAAATCCCCGAAGCGTTACAAGGAAATTACGAATTAGAATTTGAATTGAATACCCAGGCATTACTTCATTATTTCGAGGGTATTCTTACCAGATCTGCCTTGGCTCGCGTTACGGGAATTAACGAACGCCAGTTAGGCCATTATGCTACCGGTCATAGAAACCCACGTCCGGCTCAACGTATGAAAATCATAGAAGGAATTCATCAAATTGGCCGTGAATTTAATTCTGTTATTTAGTATTGATTAATATTCCAATAGAGAAAAACACAGTGTTAAATCAAAGGCAGTCTTCTCTATGCTTTGGTCGGTGCATGGCTTCTTTAACATTCGTTTAAGCATCTCGCTTCTCCAAGAAAGAATACGGAAATCGCAGGAAGCTAAACGCAGAGGCGGATTGCAGGCGATTTCCTGCCAAGCAGGTATGCTGCCTGAGCGGAAAGGTACACACCGAAAACCACCGCTGCCGCACTTGACGCATTACTTTTCGTGTTTAACTAATTGGTAAAGCATCTCTTTGTCGTCTTTTTCTCTTATATCAATCTTTTTCACTGATTTGTCGGGATAAACAAGCAGCATATGAGGTATTGAACCTGCATCGTATTTGTCTTCAATTTCTTTCACACGACCAACAGTTATAAGACTTCTCCAAAGAATGCTTTTTTCTTTTACTAATTTCTTCCAATTATTCACCGTTTTACTCTGATCTATCGAAACGTAAACCATCTCCAATTTCCCGTTCAAGTCTTTATAGACATCCATTAGCTCTGGAATAATTTTGTAGCAAGGGCTACACCATGAGGCCGAAAAGATTATTAATGTGAATTTTGTTGAATCCCTTATAATTGGCTCCAATGTTCCAGTATCTGAATTTTTTAATAAAACATTTTCAAAACCTGATGAATACAGTTTTTTATAATTTGCTATGTAGTTGTCGCTTTCTTTACCAAACCATGTAGATTTATTTTCTTTTGAAAAGTTGTCATAAATCTTTTTTGCATCATCCATATTTTTAAAGGAGCTACGCATAAAATAAAATTGACTCATCAGATATTTAGAATTGGGATATAAATGAGAAATTGAGTCCTTTTCTGCCAATGAAATATCATAATGTTCCATATCAATAAAAGGGAACGAACGAAACTTCATACTTAATTCGAGTTCGATATCTTGCTTGTTAAAATTAACGCTAAATATGTCCCTTGAGCGGGAGGGTCCATCAACGGCAAAAGTGTCATTTACCGCAATAAAGTCTCCTTGACCAGGTATTCCTTTAACTTGTTTTGTCTCAATATAAGTAGCTTCAATAACTGGATTTTTTTCATCATAAACATATGAAAAGAATTGCTCGTTTTTTGATAAACCGGCGAATTTGATTGTGTAAGATGTATTTGTTTTAAAATCAAAAGGTCTTGTCAAGATCCCATAAGAATCAACCATTTTGTTGATCGAATCAGGAATAATAAATGTCCATTTGTGACCATCTTCAGATTGTCCTGAAAAAATCTTAATATTTGTAAAATGACTGGGAACTGGCAACATTGCTTGTAAATATAGTTCATCATATTTTTTCCCATTCAGTTGTAGAATCATTTTTTTGATCTCTGATTGTTCAGTTTTTACATGTCCATTTCCACAACTCATTAAAATAATTGTGAGAATCAAATAATAAACAATTTTGGTTTTCATGATTTATTTTTTTCAGTTAAGTTCGTTCTTATGTCGCACTTATAATAGTGCACAACGGTTTGCGCTATGAGCATGTGGCGGGTTTCGGAGAACTTCACTATCAAAATACTTGCAAATTTTAATTATTAGCAGTTCGTTGTTTTGTCTTTCGTTGTTGTCGGCTGTCCTGTTACTGTCTGAGGAGAAGCTGATGGGATAAGAGTCACTTTCCGTTATTTGTCAATATCTAAACTCCCATAGTTCCTGTCTTGACTTTCCCGGCTCGTTTGTAATTTGCCACAATCACTCCAGTTGGTGTAACCGAACTCTCTGTTAATGTAAATGCTGCTGGCATAGTGCCATTGTTAAACAACTTTTTTCCTTTACCAAGTGTCACCGGATAAATTTTGAGCCAGAGTTCGTCCACTAAATCATTCTTAAGTAATAGTTGAGAAAGCTCACCACTGCCCCAAACTTTAATCTCAGAACCTTTTGAGTTTTTGAGCTTTTTAATATCTGCTAAGCTTTTGAGGAAAACTGTGTTTTTCCAATCTGACTTTTTCATAGTCTTGGACATGACATATTTTGTGACATCATTGATACCTGGCCAATAGTCAGCATGTTCAGGCCAGTAGGAAGCAAAAATCTCAAACGTTTTTCTGCCTAATAGAAGGTCGGCAGGCTTCATTTGTTTTTGCATTATTTTACCACCAACTTCGTCAGAATAAGGTGCCGACCAACCGCCATATTTGAAACCGTTTGATGTATCTTCCTCTGGTCCTCCGGGTGCTTGCATAACTCCATCTAATGAAATAAATTCTAAAACGATAATTTTTCTCATGCTGTTTGATTTTTAAATTGTGATTATTTATCGTTGTTTTTCATGTCTACTTGGTTGTCTGCTACAATGACCGCTACTTGTTTATTTGAGCGGAAATCCGCATAATACTTCCAAGAATGGTAGGCTATATAAGGTTATTGCTGTTCATTATTTTTGACAAGGTATGGATATTATTTTTACAAAATGTTAAACGACAGTGATTTTTTTCCGGATTAACGTCTCTTATTCATCTAATTTCATTTTCATCAAGAATTTGAGTTTTTAAAAAGTTTTTCTCAATGTCGCTGACAAGGCACAAGGTTCATTTAAATTGCTATTATAGAATAAAATACATCGGACTCGAACCTTGTAACCAGATTTTCTTTGTAATACCTTGTAACCGCCTTGTAACCGGATTAATAATATTTACTTACAAGGTCTATTAATTTAATTATCAATTATTTGTGGCAGTTATATTTAGTTCCTTGTAACCATGTAATCCAATAATGATTTACGATTTCTTTTATTAGTTTTTAAATAATAGAATAAATATTCTATTATTATATTGATTAATAGACAGATATAGATCAGAAGAGCGGAACTATATTGTAGCCATACCTTGTTGTTCCGTTACTCCACTTTCCAAAACGAGAGTACCCTAGTTGTTTCAAAGCTATACCGATATTAATCTCCGAAACTGTATTCATTGATGAATTAATCTTGTGAGCCTTACGAAGATCCTGAAGGATCTCCATCGGTTGACGGAACATGGTCACCTCTTCTTCTCCAGGCTCAGGTACACGGTAGAATTCTTTTATCAATTTGTAGGAGGATGTCTGCACAATAAACCTTGAATTGTACTGTCCAAACTCTTTGAAGTCTTCGGGGTTCCAGGTATACTGAAAATCCTGACTCAGGAGCATTACAGCTTCTGCCCAGATCTGGTCAATTTCGACCTGTTTGTTGTATTCCCAGTCGATTGAATCAATATGGTTGATCGCAAAGCGCCGTGTTCCCATATCCGGGATCAGAAAGCCACCATGCTCCGCATCCTTGTTTGATGTTCCGCAGGTTGAAGCATAGCGCTGTTTGGTCGTTGTGAACCGTCTGGATACATTGATATGTCGCGAAGATAGGATGTTCTTAAACTCTTCGGCGGTGGATCGGGTAAGACCGATCATTTCGTCAAAGTTGATCAGCAGGTTTGAAGTGAACATATCCGGGTAATTCATATCCTTTTGCGATTTGGAGTAATACCCCTTAAGTATTTCCGGAACCAGAAATTCAAGCAGTGTCGATTTGCCAATCCCTTCCTCATTATTGACAACCACAAACATCGCATCGTTTTCTTTTATTCCCATGGCACATGCTACACAGGCAACGATCCACTTGCGAAAGGTGTAGATTAACCTTTTCTGATAATAACTCTCTTCTTTGTCTCCGTAATCGCGTGCCTTCAGGTAACTGCACAGCTTTTCAATGTGAGATTCTCCGGAGTACTTCCCCTCCAGGCTTTCGAAGTATTCCTTGATAGGGTTGTAGGGTTTGGTCTGGTTCGGACTGGTGATGATCTTTTTGAGGATTGAATCACAACCACCGATGCCATCTTCAAGCATATGCAGAGAGATATCCTCCATGCTGATCTGCTCTTCGTATTGTTTGGATTTTGCTGCAATCGTCACCTTACTGTGATCGAAGATATTTATTTTGATGTCGTAATGCTGATCAAGGAACTCTTTAACAAGCGCAACACGGTTTGATCGATTGGCGGGGATCTTTGTTTCTGCGAATTTTCTCATGGTCCGGGTTAAAAAAAATTAATCCGTCGGTTGACGGATGTTTTTAAAGCATTATTTGCCTTGTTTTTATCTTCTGACCTCATTTTTTATCCTACGGCTTTCTCCAGTAAGCGGTACATAAGTCATCATCTCTTCCATCCGGGAACGGATAAATTCCCCGTAGAATTTATCAAATGATTCATATTTGAAATTAGTCGTGGCATAAGTCCTGGCACCGTTCTCATAACGTAGTGCAAAAAGATCGATCACCGGTTTTACCACATTCCCGTAATCCTTTAGCTCCGACTCTTCTCGTCCCAGCTCATCGATGAACAACGGGCGTCGGGAGTACTCTTCAACACTGGAATGTTTGATCATCATGGCCAGCGTTTTGGCATGAATACTGGTTGTTAGTTTTCGACTGTATTGATCGGAGATCCGCAGGTAAGCCATCATCAGAATTGATTTCCCACAACCTACTTTTCCGGCAAAGATCAGCCCGGCATTCAGGTTCCATACACAATCCGGATGATTGGTAAAGTATAGATAGAGTTGCCGGATAACCGGACTGTTGTCCTGATCAATGACATACTTTTGAGTGACCGAACGCTGCAGCATGATTTCAGCAGCATTGGCTGACAGCAGCTCCTTGAAATCATCGTAATTCATCCGAACGAATGATTTGTACGCCAATAAATTATTCTGCTTCTCACGAATCTGTTCCTGCAGTCTGACTGAGTTAACCGCAAAAAGTGCGTTGTTCTTCAATAGGTTAGTAATCGCTACCATTCTTGTTTGGTTTTGGTGGGATTGATTTATCCTTTGGATCCACTTTAAAAAATGACTTGTAACCGTTAGCCATTGCAAATCGTAAATAGCCGATAGCCACATCCGGATTGTTCTCCGATATCTCAGCCAGATAATCTAGTGACATCTGCTCCATACGGCTTCTCATCAGCCGGCCATGCTGTTCTGAATTGTATTCTTTCCAGGTCTTCCAGATGTAACGGAAATCATCCTGGTCGAATGGTGATTCGACGGTGATCGGATCAACCGGTGAAAGAAAACGATCAAAATCTTCGGCCATTGCCTTGGCTTTGTTCCATTCCCCGGTAAATTTCTGAAGTTTTTTGAGTTGCGAGGCTGAAAGGCCGGCTTTATCTATAAACTCAAAGAGTTTGAATTCACAGAGTTCAATCTGCTTGCAGATTTCATTCCAATGGGTGATCATAAGTTAAAGGATGGATTGATGAATTGTACACCGTAACTGTACTTCGAGCTTAACTCTGCGATATATTTATTACTCCGGACTGAAACGGCCTGGTCAGGTGTGACACGGATCGTTTTATTCGTTCTGCCAAGTGTGAGACCAAAACCGTCTTTACGCACGCGTTGATGCAAGTAATATTTACGATTGTAGCTCATGGAATTTCAAGATGGGATGTATCGATCCATTTTCCTGTATGGGCAATTACCTTTACCAGCTCCTGGGTATCATCTTCCATGAAGATCCGGTAACCGTTGTTCCTGGCATGGTAATACTCTTCCATTGCCCCTTTGCTGGAGGTCCAGTCATCAAGCATGAGTATTGCGTTGGCCTTTTCTTTGAGTACTTTCATACAAAGCTCCATTGCGTCAGTCCAGGTCCATGTTTCAGGTATTCCCATGTTCATTGGGTTGATCACCGTATCAACCCCGAGTTTTTTCAGTTTTGCTTCCATGGAGACAAATTTCTTTTTACAGGCTTCATGCTCTTCCCCTGTAATCTTTCCCGAGATATAAACAGATAATTCCATGACTATAAATTATTTGAAAATAATTCTGAATAGGATTACACAAGTCTAAATGCGAGGGATTCATCTTCAATTTTCAATGAGACTTCATCCCTCTCCTCCCTTTTTATCAAATCAAATGGTTTAATTCGATGGCCCTCGAACGTACATTCACCATGTTGATCCCAATTTACAGTGATCAATCTTCCGAGGTTAGTGCGGATAGCTCCTTGTGCCCTAACCGGATATCCTGGTTTTTCATCAAAAAATACTGATGTGATCACGAAGTAGCATTTGCAACGAGTGTCACTTGTCTCCATTTCAGAGACAGATAAGCGAGGTTTTGAATTAAGGGGAATGGATAGTATGTTTTTCATAAGTATACCAGTTAATTAATCATGTTTCGTTTTTACTTTTAATGGACCGGCGAAAGAGAGTTCAGTCTCTCCCGCCGGAAACCATTTACCCTGCCGCAAGCGGGTTTAATTAAGATAAGAACGTCGGCATTTTATTCCCTCGCCGTAGGTTAATGTTTTTGATCAGGATCATTGGAGTCTTTTAGCGAATCTTTTGCACTATCATTTTGTACGGACCAGGAGTCTTTTTGTAGCCAGTTTTCGAAATCTTCGCGCTTGATCCAGATATTGGTTCCTTTAAGAACAAACTTTAACCGGAGCGTTTTAATCGCTGTGTCTATCTTTCGGCGCGATGCCAATCTGTAACACTCAGCCTTTGTCATCATTGGTTTGATTTGTCCAGTTTGCATGAGAACTTCCCTGGCAGTACGTTTGGCAGTATCTTTCGATATTGCATATACAAACCGACTGAGCTGAGACTCATCTTCAATAATCAATGGGAAAGTGATTGGTTCCATATATCTTTGTTATAGTGTTCATTTCTTTACTTCTTCCTGATATTATTAGCCCTAGCTATTTTGGTTTGGCTCCCCACTCAACTGTTATTCCATAATTTTTAAAAACCTGCTCGATTGCCGTAGCTTCGCTGATCTTTGGTTCTGTCCGACCTGCAATTCTGTCATAAACAGCCTTGTCGCTTTTCACATTTAGGATTGCCTTAATTTTATGCCTCACTTCACTCATCTTGTTTTTTGGCAGACAATCGTAAGCGCATCTGAAAGAATATTCGTTCTCATTTAATTCAATAAATTTATCTTCAATATTTGTTATCATTACATTTTGAGTTACATTTGTTACCGATATTGTTATTAGATTTACAGCAAATTTATAGGTTTAATACAGAATATATCTCTGTATTATATCATATAATTCGGTATTACCTGTAATTTATAGTCAGATTAAATAAATTAAAACGATATACAATTGATATACTGCATGATAGCACGAACAAGCTTCAATACATTCGATTATGACAACCAAGGAAAGACTCATTAAATTTTTAGATCACCTGAATATAAGTCAGGGTAAATTTGAAAAAAACGTTGGTTTATCAAATGGCTATGTGAATAATGTGGGGGAATCGATACGTCGGCTGCAGCTGAACAAGATTTCCAATGTCTATCCAGAACTTAATATTGCCTGGCTTTTAACTGGTGTTGGTGAAATGTTGACAACTCAGACCATTGAACCAGTTGTGAATAAATCCAATTCATCCTTAGAGCAAATTATTGAACAGCAAAAATTACGAATGGCATGGCTGGAAGAACAATTGATAATAGAGAGGCAGAGATATACAGAGGTTACCGAAGAAAAGGCGGTACTGAAATACCGATTAAAAGAGTATAAAGACACAGATTTGCCCAGAGCAACGAACGAAAATTTGCACTTAAGGAACAATGACAAACATTAAATTAATAATGATCCAATAGTATCTTAATTCCTAATACAAAAAACTTTTATCTAAATGTCTAATATTGATATGAATGGACTTAAACCCGAATGGGATGAAATTAGTTCCCGGCATGAAAGGATGATAATCGAGAATGATGCCATAATTGAAAGTCAGGAACTTGAACTTAAATTTCTAAAGCGTAAGAATAAGCAGGCTATTTTTGAAATTGCCACCATGTCCGTTGAGCTTGATAAAGTTCCAGAGAGAAAGTTTTACCTGCCATACAGAATTGCCTTTATGAAGGGGATAACAAATCCCACCTATGCCATATCAATATTGCCAATGTTTAAAGTTGTAGCCGTCGTCCGGATTATTCAAACGCTATTGCACATAATGTTTTTCGGGAAGCATTTTTAAATTTGATTATTTTGACCTCCGGAGACCGAAATGCTGCTTTACATAAAGTCAATATTTGGACTCATTCAATTTTTTTAGTTTTTAGAGTGTTTGCGAATAGTTTTTTTGCCTATTTTTACAGAGACATAAAGCACTGAATAATAAATACTTAAATGTGCTTCACTTACGATTCATAATCATGAGGTCACCGGATCATCCCCTGTTCTCGCTACTTAAAGATCAGACAGTTACAAGTAATTTGTGACTGCCTTTCTCTTTGTGCGCCGTGCATGGCGAATAACTTGACGGTGGAAGTCCGTTATGGGGGTATGTAGTTGCCAACCATTAGCCAATAGCAAGGGTGTCCCTCGTGAGGTGGAATCTGAAGGAAGCTGGCGGCAAAGTTCCGACCCGAGGAACACGAACATTATCAGGCATATCCGGTGGGACGAGTTTGCAAAACAAAACGAAGTCCTAAGAGCTACACGGACACCGGAGTGTAAATGATGCGGGTACATGGAATGAAGGTTATTTGTCTTACCACGGGAGATCTCACAGACGTGTTGAAGCGAAGTATGATGCACGGTTGAAAAAGATTTACTGTGAGAAGTCAGCTGAGATCATAGTACCGGATTACGACAAATCCGGGAAGGATCGAACCTTAAGAAGTGAAAGTAAATGAAAGTTACCGGATGCAGGGAAGAAAGCAGAAAATATCGAAAGATACCTGCCAGCAGAGAGATAGGGCGGAACCCGAAGCGTATGCAGGAGGGCAGACTTACATTGGGATAACTGAAAACAACTTCACTAATGCAGACCAAACGAATTATGGACTGCTGGATCAAATCCTGTCTCCAACCAATATGAATCAAGCCTATAAAAAGGTAAGGAGTAATAAAGGAAGTGGAGGAATAGACAAGATGGAAGTCGAATCCCTGCGGGATTATCTTGTAACCAACAAGGAAGAGCTTATCCAGTCCATCTTGGATGGGACTTACCATCCGAATCCCGTTCGTCGGGTAGAGATACCCAAGGAAAACGGGAAGATGAGAATGCTTGGCATCCCCACAGTAGTGGATCGTGTTGTCCAACAGGCTATAGCCCAAATTTTATCTCCAATTTACGAGAAACAGTTTTCAACAAACAGTTACGGGTTCAGACCCAAACGCAGTGCGCACCAGGCATTGAACAAATGCAAAGACCATATCACCGAAGGTTATAAATATGCTGTTGATATGGATTTGGAAAAGTTCTTTGATACGGTCAATCAGAGCAAACTGATTGAAGTATTATCACGGACGGTAAACGATGGGCGGGTTATTTCACTGATCCATAAATACCTTAATGCTGGTGTAGTAGTACGGAACAAGTTTGAAGATACAGGAGCAGGAGTTCCGCAAGGAGGTCCATTGAGTCCGTTGCTGAGCAATATCATGCTCAACGAACTGGACAATGAACTTGAAAAGCGAGGACACCGCTACGTTCGTTATGCCGATGATACGGTTATTTTTTGCAAGAGCAAACGAAGTGCAGAACGGACCTTAACGAACATCATCCCGTATATTGAGGAGAAACTTTTCTTGAAAGTGAACAGAGAAAAGACGGTTGTAGCTTATATCCGAAACATTAAATTTTTGGGTTATTCTTTCTATGAAAATGGGAAAGAGGGACGACTACGGGCGCATCCGAAAAGCATCTCCAAGATGAAGGCGCAAATAAAAGCGCTTACGTCAAGGAGCAACGGATGGGGATATAAAAGGCGGAAGGAATCCCTCAAACAGTATATCACTGGTTGGGTTAATTACTTTAAACTTGCTGATATCAAGAATCTTCTGTTACAAGTAGATGAATGGTATCGCAGACGTTTACGGATGGTGATCTGGAAACAATGGAAACGGATTAGAACCCGTCTGCGGAATCTGATCAAGCCAGGTCTGGATAAGAACAAGGCATGGGAATTTGCCAATACAAGAAAAGGGATTTGGCGTACCGCAGGCAGTCCAATTTTAAATAGAACTATCACCATCGACCGCCTTAGAAAAGCAGGTTACATCTTCTTTACAGATTACTATCGAAAGGTCATTGCGTAAATTAAGGAACCGCCGTGTACCGAACGGTACGCACGGTGGTGTGGAAGGACGAAACGGGAATTAATCCCGTTTCTCCTATCCGATTGATACATACCAGATACATACAAATCTGCAAATCAAAAGTCATCAAAGGAGATGAAAAGAAAGTAAAGTTCAAGGCAAAGAGTAATGGTTGAACTTTTTCTGTCAGAAGTAAGTCCAGAAGTATTAATCAATGAACTACTTTATTGACAACATTCTAAAGGTCCATAAAAATCTGTTTTACAGACATTACAGACACAGAAAGGATCATCATCAGAAATACAGCAACCACCAAGAATAATCTTCCCTTCATTGATGTCACTCTCAAGTTTCTTGGACATTATAGGCATTCCCCAGAGATAAGAGGCAATTTTATCTGAACCACATACAGGACAATAATTGGGTTTTGAATTTAATCTGATTAATTTAGAATCATTCTTTGGAAAGTTTTCACTCATTCTTGTAATAACCCAATGCTTGTGTAGATTTGCCCAATCCAGACTACTGTTACCCAAATTACCAGCTTGTCTTGGATGAACCAAAGGAATTACTTGGTAGGTTTTCCCTCTGATTATTATTGGAATAGATTTCCCATATTCTTCAGGAGTTTTACCAAAATCCGATAGTTTTTCTTGGTCTGCAAACTCAGAGAGGAAATGTTTGATTGGTAAATCTCCAAGCAGGATAATTGTTTCTGCCTGTGATTGTTCTAACTCAGATATGATTTCTTCAACTCTTGATGGTACTTTCAATTCAGCAGCACTAAATAATGGAATAGTGCAGTCTGGTAGATTAAATTCTTCCTTTTTAGTATTATACTTTTTATTTATTGCCTCTTGCTGATTTGGATTAATCCTGGAATATGGCAACAAATCACACAGCCAGGCATGATCTCTGGAATACCCAAGTGGTGTAAGAAATAAATCATCAAGTGCTTTACCAGATGGTCCATTAAATCTTTCATCTGCCGGAATCAGTTTCCCTAATTCTGAAGGAATACTGATTTGATCAATAATCTCTTCTGCATCCTCTCCCTTCCAAAAGATATTTGGTTCACTTGCAACAGCAAGAGCTGTTACCTTGACTTTACCATCAGTACCAATCCATTTAGCATGGACAGCACTGGCATAAACACCAAGGACAAATACTTTCTTAGGTGTTTTGTCCTGCTGTTCTACTTTCTTCAACGCTGAACCAAAAGGAAAGATATATTTCATGGTTTTAAATTATTCTTTTTCAGCAAGCTGATAATAATTTGCACAGTGTTGTTAAGCTGTCAGATTTCAGTAACCTTGATTTTATTGAGATCCGGATAAAAATATTTCTCCGGCAGACTCGATTTTGAATTAACAATTGAGCTTCTTTATCCTTTTTAACAAGGCTTTTTCCCGATCACGCCAATTTGCTGCCGCTTCAAAATTAGGCTTTTTAATTTCCTTAAGTTTGGCCCTGGTTACAGCTTTTCGCCCGAGCATTAACCGCATTAATCTTATTCTTCCCCCAAAAGAACTTCTGAAATTACTTTCTTTGGCACCCTTGTTAACAATTCCAATGATTTGAAGCGTTTTTAATTTAATCTTTCCCATGTTGTTTTAAACAAAGAGATCTGCCGTGTCAGTCAAAGGATATCCGGATGAAATCCCGGGCGAAAAGAAACAGTAAATTTTAAAGATCTTGTCGTAACGTTGGAATAGCTCCAAATAATGAAAAAAATCAACAGAGCCCAGTCACAACTAAACATTAATGCAAAATATTGCATTAAACAGATCAGTGAAATTGCTGGGCGACTAAGAATCTTCAAGTTAATGGTGAACAACCACTGTGAATCGGATGAGTTTAAGCAAGAAATAACAGATGAGGTCTCCTCTATTTCGGATTGGTGACTATACATTCCCGGTTAGGGGATATAAGTAATCAGAAAGCTACAATATACTATCTAAAATTCTGATTTTCTCCTTTTTGACCTCCATAAATCTCCCGCATACCGTACAATACCTGCCTTTTAATCCACTCCCTCCCCCTCCTTTGGAGGGGTTAGGGGAGGTCCAAAGAGGAAATAAATAATTACGACATTATATTGTTCTTATTACTTAGCTGACGGAAAATTATTGTCGGAAGAAAAATTCAGGAATATAACACCAATGAAAGAATTAACCAATGGCGGAACCAGGGAAGAGATGCTTTTAATGTTGGAAAAATGGAGTCCACTGCGGTTTCTGGCCACTATTTTCTCTGGCATTATTGCCTGTGTAAACGGAAAAGGGAATCGGAAGTTACATAGGATATTTTGAACAGTAGGGTGCAGTGATTTGCAATCGCTCAGGAATAACCAAATATACTGCGATTAAAAAGCGCAGTACCTGACGCCTCAGGAAATTCATAAAACTTCTTAAATTTACACCTGCTATTTCACCGGTTTAATCCGTTGATTAGAGTGGATCACCATTATTTTATCAGTAGAAGAACTACCTGTCTGCATTTATTACAAAAGATTAAAATGAGAACTATCCTGATTTTCATGCTCCTTGTGGCTTCCATTGGACTCAATGCCCAAAACTCCAAACAAATAATTACCCGAATGGGTGATTCAAATGTTGAGTCGTTTGATCAGGGGTGGCTGTATAAACGTTACGGTCTTCAACCAGAAGGGACCACAGTTGCCGAACCGGCGAATCAGCAATCTGTTCCATTAACCGATTCATCCTGGCGCAAACTCGATCTGCCACACGACTGGGCCATTGAAGGACCTTTCAGGCTGGAGCTCACAGGCGAAACCGGTAAACTACCCTGGAAAGGGATCGGATGGTACCGGAAACATTTTGTTGTACCTGCCGCAGATGCCGGAAAACAGATCTTTCTCGATTTCGACGGGGCGATGGCCTATGCTCAAATCTGGCTTAACGGTCACTACGTCGGAACCTGGCCTTATGGATACAACTCATTTCGGATGGATCTTACTCCATTTGTTCAGTACGGGAAAGAAAACGTCGTAGCCGTCCGCCTTGACACAGAAAAATGGGATTCGCGGTGGTATCCCGGTGCAGGAATTTACCGCCATGTATGGATTGTAAAAACCAATCCGGTACATATCGGACATTGGGGTACTTTCATTACCACTCCCCAAATCTCCGATGGTTCAGCAACCGTTAAGATGGATATAACAATCGAAAATCAGGGAAAAACTAAAGCTGCAGCGACTGTACATACTGCTGTGTTTGAACTTGACGAAAAAAACAGACCCGGGGCAAAAGTGGCATCCTTCAATCTGTTATCCATCAAAATTGAACCAGGTAAAGACAATTCAATCACAACAAAAACCAATATTCAAAATCCAAAGCGGTGGGATATTAAGTCACCCAACCGCTATGTTGCAAAAACTACGATTACCGTTGCAGGAAATGTTATCGAAACGTACAATACCCCATTTGGAATCCGCACCACCGAGTTTACTGCCCGCAATGGCTTTCTGCTGAATGGTCGCCGTGTCGAAATCCAGGGTACCTGCAACCATCATGATTTAGGCTCATTAGGCGCGGCAATCAATACAAGCGCCTTGCGCCGTCAATTATCAATTTTGAAGGAGATGGGTTGTAACTCCCTTCGAACCTCTCATAATCCGCCGGCGCCGGAATTGCTGGAACTGGCTGACCAGCTGGGTTTCCTTGTGTGGGACGAGGCCTTCGACTGTTGGAAAGGTGGAAAGAAAAAACTGGACTACAACAAACTGTATGATCAATGGCACGAAAAGGATCTCAAAGCTCTGGTTCGTCGCGACCGGAATCACCCTTCAGTATTTATCTGGTCAATCGGAAATGAAGTGCCGGATCAGAAGGATGTGGAGATGACCCGGCACCTTGCCGCGATTGTTCGCAGCGAAGATCCGACCCGGCCGGTTTCAAACGGTTACAATGATCCCGACAGGAGCCGTGAAGCAGGATCTCCGGTTTCATTGGATATCATGGGGGTCAACTATTTTTTCAATCAACAACCTAAATGGGACGCCGATCCACGTTATTCAAATAAGCCCACACTGGGTAGCGAAACATCCTCTTGTGTGACATCGCGTGGTGAATATTTCTTTGGAACCGAATATAAGAACTGGCAGATCTCCTCATACGATTATGCAAAACCAGACTGGGGCTGCAATCCGGATGATCAGTTCCGCACCAATGCCCGGTTTCCGCATCTTCTGGGTGAATATGTGTGGACTGGTTTTGATTATCTGGGCGAACCGACACCTTACAACTCAGACGAGACTAATCTGCTGAATTTTCTCAATAATCCGGCCAAACGCGCTGAACTCGAACAGAAGATGGAAGAACTCCGCAGAAGCAATGCACCATCGCGAAGCAGCTATTTTGGCATCGTTGATCTTGCCGGATTTCCCAAAGACCGCTTTTATCTCTACCAGTCCCATTGGCGTCCCGATTTTCCAATGGCACATATTCTCCCGCATTGGAACTGGAGCGAACGTGCCGATTCAATAACCCCTGTTCATGTTTATACTTCAGGCGATGAGGCTGAATTATTTCTAAACGGAAAAAGCCTGGGCCGGAAAATTAAGAAGGCGGGAGAGGATTTCCGCCTGGTATGGGACAATGTAATATATGTCCCCGGTGTTGTTAAAGTGGTTGCCTACAAAAACGGAAAACAATGGGCCACTGACGAAGTTAAAACTACCGGTGCAGCCTCAAAGTTAAATCTTACGACCAACCGAACCTCGATCGTATCGGATGGATCCGATCTGGCCTATATCACCGTAAAGATTCAGGACAAAGACGGACTAACAGTACCCCGCTCAAAACCGTTGATTAAATTTATTATTGAAGGTCCGGGTGAAATAGTGTCAACCGATAATGGCGATGCGACAAGTTTTGTTTCGTTTCAGAGTCACGAGAGGGAAGCCTTCAATGGAATGGCGCTCGTGATTGTAAAAGCTGAAAGAGGGGCCCGCGGGAACTTTACCGTTAAAGCAATCAGCGATAATCTTGAAAGCGGGAAAGTTATCATTCAAACCATTCCCTGATCTGAAAATTAATCGATTATAACCCGGGATCTTGAAATCCAGAAAAGAAAATAATCCAAACCCGCTTTGGGTAATCCTGGTCCTTATCGCAGGAACTGTTGTAATTATCGGCTTCGCTCCCGGAATGGCGATCCTTGCGGCACTAAATTACTATGCCCATTTAAATCTTGACAAATTGCATATTTGGGGCTTCTCAACCATAACAAGTTTGATAATCTTTTTTGCCTTCTATATGACCGGCAAAAAAGGGTTTAAGCCTGCGCTTTTGAACTATGTGCTACTTTCATTTAGTGTAATCGGTTTAACGATTTATCTCGTGTATCGTTATGGGGCTCCGCTTTATGAGGTAATCTATGCTGACTTTTTTGGGGTAGTGAATAAAATTTGATACTTAAAGTCTGCAGAAAAAAATCAAACCACGATGTAGTATCCCTCAATAGAAGAACTAATCCTGCGGAAAAGGATAAAAGACAATATCAGCTCCGGGAAATTTAGGACTGAATGGTAAGTTAAATTGTTAATATTGATATTCGTTACCATTGTGGGTACCGGATTTCACTGAGTTCTTTACCCCCTGTTTCGTTTCACAAAACTGGCCGATATTAAGATTAAATCCTTACTGGATCGCAAAGCATTAAAGTTACGCAGATATCTCTGCGTAACTTTAATGCTTTGCGTTTCTGCGCAGTTAGAAGACTTTTATCAGATTTTCCCTTTACCTGATTGAATATTTATATTTATACTTCTCAAATAACTGCGATTGCTTATTGTCGAGGTTGATTGCCCTTCCCTGAATAAACGCCTCAGTTACCTTGCTGGTTTTCATATCCAAAAGGTCCCCTTCACTGATTACAATATTGGCATCTTTCCCTTTTTCGAGGGAACCCGTAAGGCTATCGATCCCCAAGATCTTAGCCGCATTTAGGGTGATCGACGTAAGCGCCTCCTCTTTGGTTAAGCCGTAAGCAGCCATGGTTCCGGCAAGGAATGGGATATCACGTTGCTGCCAGTAACCAAATTCCTGATCCTCGCAAATCGTAAACAGCACGCCTGCCTTTTGAAGAGCAGTGCCGTTTTTATAGGGCTGATCCACATCATCATCTTCAGTCGAGGGTAAGCTGTGGGGTTGAGCCAGGATTACAGCCACATTATTTTCTTTTAATATCTCCGGAATGATCCAGCTGTCACTTCCACCAACGATAACCAGTTTAAACCCAAACTCCCTTGCAAAATCAATGGCAATCATCATCTCACGAACCAGTTCACAATGCACAAAGAATGATTGCGACTGATTAAATAAACCTTTGACGGCTTCAAATTTCAGATTGATTTTAGAATGGGTTAATTCATTATTATACGCCTTGGCTTCCCTGAAGAAAGCCCGGACTTCTTCTATCCTGTCCAATCCCAGTTTGATTGCATCGACCTGTTCTGCAGAGTTTCTGCCCGGCCGAATCGCCTGATTAAGCAATACAGGCATATTGAAATGAATTCCGTTATCCGTTTTATAGGCCGCATCTTCCCAGTTCCAGGCATCAAGCTGCACCACAGATGAAGTACCGCTTAAAATGCCCCCCGCTGGCACAATATGAGCAAGCAATATTCCGTTACTCCGTAATGTATTGATGATCTTGCTGTCTGTATTGTACGCCACAAGGGAATGAACATTGGGATTCATCGTTCCGACCTCTACATAATCAGCAGTGGATCGAACCGAACTAACTTCAATTAATCCTAAATTGGTACTCGCAGCAATGATGCCGGGATAGATCTGTTTTCCCTTCGCATCTACAATTTTTGTTGATGGTGAAGGGCTAATATCGCCCGTGCCCACTGAAATGATTTTCCCTTTTTCAAAGAGAATATATCCATTTTCGATCACCTGACCGGTACCGCAATGGATCGTTGCATGTTTAACCAGTACAGGATTGTCCTGAGGTGGCGAAGGGTGCATATTCTCCTGTGCGTTTACCGTGAAGCTTCCAATCAGGAATAGATTAAAAAATATTTTTCTCATATTTGTTTGCTTTAAAAGCATAATTTAATGCGTGTACAATTAAAAATTTAAACCTCTGTGGTTCTCTGTGCACTCTGTGTCTTTTTGGTTAATAAATTAACACGGAGGACACTTAGGTTCACGGAGAAATTATTTTAAATTTATTGCTGAAGTTCTGTTGAAATTTGCCGGTGCTCCAGACGATCCTGCAAACTATTCCCATCGTGACACCCCTCCTGACAATAGTTTCTTACCCCAAATGAAGGTGTAGCCGGAATACTCTTTTCTCCACTTTTTTTCGCATTGATCATCTTTTGGATTAACCGGGTTCGTTCTTTCAGAATATCTCCACGAAGCTGCAGATCTTTTGTCCGGTCAAAATAAACAATGCCATCCACAAATGTGATTTCCGCTTTGGCATAAATGCTCAGCGGGTGATCGCTCCACAATACCAGGTCAGCATCCTTTCCGACTTTAATGCTTCCCGTCCGGTTGCCAACATGAAGCATGGTGGCAGGATTGATTGTAACCATGTTCAAGGCATCCTCTTCATCCATATTGGCATATTTCACGCTCTTTGCTGCTTCCTGGTTAAGCCTTCGGGCCATCTCCGGATCATCACTGTTGATAGCGACATTAATTCCCTCCTTTTGCATCAGATAGGCATTTTGCGGAATCGCATCAACAACCTCCATTTTATAACTCCACCAATCACTAAACGTGGAGGCATTAGCGCCATGGGCTTTCATTTTATCGGCAACCTTGTACCCTTCAAGAATATGGGTAAACGTATTCACTGTGAAATTGAATTTATCGGCAATCTTGATTAGCGAGTTAATCTCACTCTGAACATAGGAGTGACAGGTAATGAACCTCTTCTTATTCAATATTTCTGACAATGCTTCGAGCTCAAGGTCCTTTCGCTTTCCCTTGCCAAGCTTCTGATATTCGGCAGCACGCGTGAAAGCATCGGTCAACACCTCTTCAACCCCCATCCGGGTATCGGGAAACCTGGGACTAACCGGATAATAGGAACGCTTTACATTTTCGCCAAGGGCAAATTTTATAAACGGATCCCAGTTTTTAAACTTAAGTTGTTCCGGATCGGAACCCCAGCGAAGTTTTATCAGTTGCGTCTGTCCCCCTATCGTATTGCAACTTCCGTGAAGAATATGACTGCTGGTGACACCTCCGCTAAGTTGACGGTAAATATCAATATCCTCCGGATTGATAATGTCACCAATCCGGGCCTCGGCAGTAACACTCTGGGAACATTCATTAACATCACCCGAGGCTGCTATATGGGAATGCTCGTCAATTATACCGGCAGACAAATGTTTACCTGTGCCATCAACGATTCTGGCGGTGGTCTCCATTAAGTTTTTCCCTATCGCAGCAATTATTCCGTTCCGGATCAGCACATCGGTATGGACTAATTTCCCTTCCTTCTCCGAAGTCCAGACAGTTGTATTTTTGATTAAAACAGTCTCCTCTCCAGGCAATTGCTTAAACCCATAACCATTGAACGGAAACGTAACCGCACCTTCAATTTTAAAATCACCTTTTTTCAGTTTGGTGGTATCGGCAGCGAGTGTAGTATCTCCGGTTCTGGTTGCGATCCAGCTTATCCATTTTCCATTTGCTGTCTGACCGGTTCCACTCCAATTTTCATCGCTCATTACACCGCTCAGCATAACTTTTAAGGTAGTATCTTTCTTGGAGGTCATGGTGAGTTTAACCAGCCGGTCATTCATTTGAAGGTCTGATTTCAAGGTATCCTTGCCAATCAAAAGCGAAGCAGGTTTGGCCGCATCGCCCTTAAGTTCCAAATGGTACTTCTCACCGTTAAATACCAGGGAATAATTGCCCCTTCGGTCTTTCCAACCCTCCTCCTTTACGATATATTTGTTTCCCTGAATCCAGTTTTGAAAGATGACCGTTTTATCCTCAAAAACAGGCCCCGAAGTGATCAGGAAATTTGCAATTTTCCCCCTCTCCAGGCTTCCCGCCTGATCATCGATTTTCAATAACGAAGCGGGTATTTTTGTGAGGGCATCCAATGCTTTTGCTTCACTTAATCCGGCCCGGATTGCCTTGCGGAGATTTGGCATAAATGAATTCAGATCTTTGAGACCATTAGCCGTAAGGGCAAAACTGATATTTTCTTTCTCGAACGTTGCCGGATTCAGCGGCGCCATCTCCCAATGTTTTAAATCTGCTAACGAAACAAACCGGGCATCAGCCGGATCATCTACATCCATCGCCAGCGGAAAATTCAGGGGGAGAATATAGGCCGCATTTGTTGCTTTTATTTCGTTGATCCGCTGGTATTCGTTTCCCGCTCCTTTGATGATATAATGAACACCGAATTCATTGCCGACCTTTGCTGCTCTGAGATCACTCCATTTGTCATTACTCTCGAAAATTTGAGGCAACGACAGGTTATCATTGAAAGCTTTCAACGAAAGATTTATTCCCTCCTCAGCAGGTTTGGACTGGTACCACTGTGCGTCGAGATAGTTTTGGCGTAAAAGGGCAATTGCTCCCATTAAGGAAGTCGGATAATCCTGAGGACTGCTCCCCTTATCAAATGAGAAATTTGCAGATGCTTTCTCTTTCAGCATCACTTTATTCTCCTTTTCCAACCCAAGGGTTACCACAGTCCCTGTGCCCCGCGATATCCCGTCCATCTGGTGGGTAAGCACGGCTCCGATTCCAACTGCACGCAACTCCTTTGCCCTGGTACCATTTACCCGAAATATATCAGCACCGTTAACTTCAGACCGGATAGCCTGGTTCCATCCAACGGCGCCTTTGGTATTTGAAATTACCCGCGAACTGCCGGGATCACTTTTGCCGGCCTGCATTCCATAATCAGAATAGATGTCGATAAAGGACGGATAGATATATTTCCCCTTGCAGTCAATAATTACTGCATCTTTTGGTATTGGCAGGGCTGTGCCTATATTCTCAATTTTTCCAAGCCGAACAATCATTGATCCATCCTGCAGCGTAGTTTGGGAATCCTGGATAATGGTCGCATGAATAAAAAGGTAACACCCTTCACGCGGGTTCGCAACATCATTCACCGGAAAGGTATTCTGTCCATTTGACTTTAAGGTCAATAAAACGGATATAAACAGAAGAAAAATAGTTGATTTTATCATTGAATGACTATTTTGAAGTGGGTATTGATGCGATAAAAGTACTAATTCATTGGGAACTACTTGTAAAAGTGGAATAATATTTAACCCGGATGACCTTGATGAATGAATCCCGGGCGGGCTTCATCATGACTTTCATGAAGGGTCAACCTGAAAAGGTCGGGCCCGGACTGACATTGCCCGCTGACAATGTCACAACCTGGATTAGAGCAGAGAATGTCTGAACCGGGATTGGATCAGATTAATCAGATTGAGCAGTACCTGAAAATCTGAGAAATCAGTTTAATCCAGGGTCAGACTTTTTTTTGAATTTCGTATTGATGAGCCTTTTCATCTCAAGGCTTTTACTTCCAAAATTAATCAGCAATCCCACTTCAATATTGTATGCCTTTAAATAATTTATTGCCTGAGCAAGATGCACATCTTCGATTTTAATAATGGCTTTAAGTTCGACAGAGATGATTTCTTCAACCAGGAAATCTAGCCTGCGTGTGCCGATTTGCTCATTCCTGTAAAAAGTTGGCAAACAAACTCCCGCTTGAAACTTAACTTAAAATAAGGCATCTCCATTTCCAGGGCTCTTTGGTAAATCACCTCACGGAAACCATTCCCGAGGACTTTATGAACCTGCATTGCGGCTCCAATAGCGCTGCCTGTAATTTCTTTGTATTTATACTCTTCCAGGGCGATAAAGGTTCCTTAATCTTAAATGTGTCGGAAATGTACCACAACCTTTCTGAATTCTGTTACCCTGGAAAGGCCAAACAGTTGCACTTTTGCAATGTCAAAACAATACAAATAATTTTAAAATTTATAAAAATGAAAAAAGGTTTAAATCAAAGTCAGGTATTTTTAAGGGGGTTCTTTTTACTTCTAACCCTCGTAATTGTAAATTCAAATATCAAAGCTGCTGATTATGTAGTTGATAAAGTTGCCAGCAAAGTGAAATGGGAAGGGAAAAAAGTAACCGGCAAACATAATGGCACGATCGCCTTCGACAGCGGAACGCTTACTTTATCAGGGGATAAGGTTGCCGGCGGTTCTTTCGTAATTGATATGAAGAGCATTGTTGACGAAGACTTAACAGATCCTGCATGGAATAAAAAGCTGATCGGGCATCTTTCGTCTGATGATTTCTTTTCAATTGATAAATTTCCTCAGGCAACTATGGTTGTGAAGAAAGTGGCTTCCGTGACGGGTGATGAGTCTCATATTTTCGCAGACCTTACGATAAAAGGGGTGACAAAACCTGTTGAGTTCAATGCAAAAGTCAAAGTAAATGGCGATAAATTAACTGCCCAGGGCGTTATTACGGTTAACCGGACTCAATTCGGCATCAAATATGGTTCAGGAAGCTTTTTCGAGGGACTTGGAGACAAAGTGATTTATGATGATTTCACGCTGGATTTTAATGTAACAGCAAATAAAAAACAGTAAAATAGTGTAAGCAAAAAAGATGGATGTCTATTGAGGTATCCATCTTTTTTGCATTTATCCTCCCTCAATGATCACCGTTTAATCTCAATTTGGCTGGCATAATTTTTGTAAGGTTTTTGGCTTCATTTCCAAACTTAACTGACAAAATTAATATGTATAAAGCCTTTCTATTATCAGCGCTCGTGATTTGTGCATGGTCTATTTCAGCAAACGGGCAATTAGTTGAAATAGAATCCCCAAAGAAAGATAAATCTACGCTGGACATTGGTTTCGATTATAGTTCAAACTATGATTTTTATGGGATCTTCAATAATTTTAATTCACAGCCAAATTCATCACCCTCGATTTCCTACTCAGCATTAAATGGATTGTCACTATCTGCAACAGGACTTTTTATTAGTAACAGCAATGCGGCCTCTTCCTCAAAAACCACATCGGAATATGATCTGGCGGGGGGCTGGGACTTTATATTATTGAACAAAGCCTTGACCATTAGCCCCTCCTATACCCATTTTTTCTTTTCATCAGGAGTTGCTACCGCAAAATCGATGTACACTGACCAGGCAGAGCTGGACTTATCCTGTTCCTTTAAATGGTTCAGGCCATCGGTCACGGCCGATTATCTTTCAGGCATTAAGAATGCCTTGAATCTGAATATTAATTCCGGTTTCAATATGAAATGGAATAATGTATTTACAAGGGGAAACTCTTTGGAATTTGAACCTGAGATTGGCGCTAATTATGGGAATTTATCCTATTCTGGGTTATTAGCGAGAAAACTGCTGGTAGTGTTGTTACCCCTCAAGGTAAAATATGGCGATAATATTACCATACAGCAACTTGAAGCCAATGGCGCGATCGCTAAAAAAAGTGCTTTACGCAAACAATTGGCTATTTTAAAGCCTTCAGCCACGCTGGGAGAGATCTTCACCCCGATTTATAATGATCAGGTTAACTCCGTCTACCTTAATTTCCCGTTAACCTATACAATAAAGAATCTGACGCTCTATTCTGAATTGAATATCTCAAAACCGATGAATGTTCCCGTTTATATGATCAGCCAGGCAGTGGTCTTCTTTTCAGCCGGGATTTCCTATTCATTTAAATTGTAATATTCATACCACTCCCTTGAGTAAAGGTCAGAAAGTCAGTTTTATTTAACTTATCCGTGGCGTATGTCACCCTTTTTATTTTTTGGTGTGTCCTTTGGGTACGTTTTAATTGCCTTGACAAGGCTTTTCAGAACGAACCAAAACAATTCATGCTAAATTTATGGTTAAATTTTTAACAGTTCTGTTTGTATTAATTCTTCATGGCTGTTTTTCCGGTCTCCATGCCCGGGTGTCCCTCGCGAATCAATTTAGTAATAACATGGTAATTCAACGTGAACTAAAGATCCCTGTTTGGGGGAATGGCGCTCCCGGTGAAAAAATCACAGTAACCCTTGGGAAAAATAGCGCTCAAACGACAACCGGTTCGGGCGGCAGGTGGGAAGTAAACCTTAAGCCGATGAAAGCCGGCGGCCCATATACCCTTAAAGTAACCGGTGAAAATGTTGTGGAATTTTCAAATGTGCTTCTGGGGGATGTCTGGATCTGCGCCGGTCAGTCAAATATGGAGTTACCCGTGCGCCGGAGCACAAATTCAGTAAAAGAGATTGCAAATGCCAATCATCCCGGGATACGGTTGTTTACGGTTGATCATGTGGCAAACGCCGATAGCACCAGGGATAATGTGAAGGGTCAGTGGCTGCAATGCACTCCTGCCACAATTGGCGGTTTCACCGCCGCTGGATATTATTTTGGCCGGGCTGTTGAGCGCCAAATCAATGTTCCTGTAGGATTGATCAATCTCGGGTGGAATGCGACACGCATTGAGGCCTGGACCAGCAGAAACGCATTAAAGCGTCTCGAAAGCGGGAAAAAGGAGGTCGAAGGCTACGAGAGTTCCGCTCCGCGGGATGACCTTCAGGCCATGAAAAACTATACCGAAAAGCTAAACGAGTATAAATTGGCTGTTTCAAAGGGAAATACGACTTTGGAACCCCCTGAACGACCAAGACCAGCGCGAAGAGTCCCTTCTTCGGTAGGCTCGCTTTATAATTATATGGTATATCCTTTTATCCATTTCCGAATCAAAGGGGTGATCTGGTATCAGGGGGAGGCGAATGCCAAAAGCGCTGAAAGCGCCATCGAATACAGGAAGCAACTTCCCAATATGATCAAAAACTGGAGAGATGACTGGGGCCAGGGAGATTTTCCTTTTATTTTCGTGCAACTCCCAAATTTTCAATCGTCCGGATTCTGGCCCTTGATGAGAGAATCGATGTTGCAAACCTACCTGTCAGGAAAAAAAACAGGGATGGCTGTGACGATTGATGTGGGGCACAAAACGGATATCCACCCTTCAAACAAGCAGGATGTCGGCTACAGGCTGGCACTTCAGGCGCTCGATATCGCCTATAAAAAGAAAAACATGGTCAGTCAGGGGCCGGTTTTCAAGTCGGTAAAGATCAGAAACGGTGAAGCTATACTTTCGTTCGGCCATACCGGAAGCGGTTTAAAGACAAAGAAAAACGAACTGACAGGTTTTAAAATTGCCGGAAGCGACCACCGGTTTTATGAGGCCCAAGCAATCATTTCAGATCATAAGGTAGTTGTCTCAAGCAGCAGGGTTAGCGTGCCGGTGGCTGTAAGATATGGCTGGGAAGATTACCCTGATTGCAGTCTGTACAACAGGGAGAATTTACCGGCGACACCGTTTCGGACCGATACCTGGAGTGATTAACTGAGGTTTAATATTTTTCTCCGTGAACCAGGTGTTTTGTGTTTTAATGGTTATTTATTCCTGCCATTGATTCACCAGCCCAATGGAATACGGAGAAATCTGATGAATTAACCTTAATGCCGGTAGGGAGAAGAGTTGTCATTTTCATCTGTTTTCTGCCTGGATCGTATATCTTCAGCGATTAAAAAGCTAATTTTAAACAGTTCTTTGGTTGTTGGGTAAAATAACCCTTTAAGGTATAATTACAAAAACTTGAAAAAATGAGATACGTATTGCGGCCCGGTTTAATTATCATCGTTATTTGCCTCTTACTGGTTGGAGAAAAGCTGTTTGCGCAGGATGGCGCCCCCTATAAAAATCCTGCTATTCCAATTGATCAGCGTGTTGAAGACCTTCTTTCGCGAATGACTCTCAAAGAGAAATTCTGGCAGATGTTCCTGATCCCGGGTGATCTCAGCGATGGGAAAGAACATTATAAAGATGGTGTTTTTGGTTTTCAGGTAGCCGCACATCCGCAGTCTGAAAGCGCTTCAGGGCAGATGCTAAGCTATGATGCCGGTTCAAACGGAGCCGAGACGGCTAAATTAATCAATAAAATACAGGCGTTTCTGATGACAGAGACCCGTCTGGGTATTCCTATGATTCCTGTTGATGAAGCCTTGCACGGTCTGGTGCGCGAAGGGGCAACGGCGTTTCCCCAATCCATCGCACTGGCTGCTACATTCGATACCACGTTAATGGCAAAGGTTGGGAATGCTGTCGCAATGGAGGTTAAAACACGGGGATTGAGAGACATCTTATCGCCGGTTATCAACCTGGCTACGGATGTGAGATGGGGAAGGACGGAAGAAACCTATGGCGAAGATCCGGTACTCAGTGCGAAGATCGGGGTTTCCTATGTCCGTGAGTTCGAGAAGATGGGAATTATAACCACACCCAAGCATTTTGTGGCCAATGTCGGCGATGGTGGGAGAGACAGTTATCCGATCCATTTGAGCGAAATGGCGTTGGAGGAAGGTGTTCTTTATCCGTTTAAAGAGGCCTTTCTGAACGCCGGTTCCCGTTCTGTGATGACCTCCTATAATTCGTTAAACGGCTCGCCATGTACGGCAAATAATTGGTTATTAAATAAAAAGCTTAAGGAAGAGTGGGGGTTTAAAGGCTTCGTCATTTCTGATGCAGGTGCAACTGGTGGCGCGAATGTGCTTCATTTCACCGCTGCAGATTATGCCGAATCCACAAAAAATGCAATCGAAAACGGACTCGATGTGTTGTTTCAGGGATCTTACGATCATTATCCCCTTTTCTGGAAGGCTTTCGAGACAGGAATGATCGCGCAAAAAACAATCGACAATGCGGTGCGCCGTATCCTTCGGGCCAAATTTGAACTGGGTCTTTTTGAGAATCCGTATGTCGATCCGGAACAGGCCAAAATATGGAACAACCATCCCACACACCGCGCACTGGCTATGAAAGCTGCCGAAGAGGCTATTGTTTTGCTGAAAAATGACAAAAAGATATTGCCGGTCTCTTCTGAAATTAAATCGATTGCGATCATTGGGAAGGATGCAGAAGAGGCCCGTTTGGGTGGATATAGCGGACCCGGGGTCAACAACGTATCTATCCTGGAAGGTATAAAAAAACTCACTGCCGGTAAAGTAAAGATTTCTTATGCCTCTGGTGGTGAGCGGAAAACAGATCATTTTTCAAACATCCCCTCTGAATACTTATCTTGTAAAGATAATGGCAAATCAGAACAGGGACTTTGGGGCGAATATTTCAGCAATCCCAAATTCGAAGGCGATCCTGTTATGACCAGAAGGGATGGTGCGATAGCTTTTGGGTGGACTCTTTTCTCTCCAAATCCTAAAATTCCTTATGATTGGTTTTCTATCCGGTGGAATGGGAAGATAAAGGCTCCACGGACCGGCGAAATTCAGATTGGGGTCAGGGGGAACGACGGTTACCGGTTATATCTCAATAATCAGCTGGTGATTGACTGCTGGAGAAAGCAATCGTTTGGAACACACACAATACCATTTCATTTTGAAAGTGGGAAAGAGTACGATATACGTCTTGAATATTTTGAAACGGCCGGCAATGCGCGCTTAAAGCTGGTGTGGGATGCCTCAGATAATGATGCTGTTCTAAAAGAAAACATCGCCAAGGCGGTAGATCTGGCGCGCAATTCCGATATGGCAATTATTGTAGCCGGTATTAACGAGGGTGAATTCTCCGATCGTGCGATGCTTTCCCTGCCGGGGAATCAGGAGGAATTGATCTGTGAGGTTGCCAAAGTGGGTAAGCCAACCATCGTTCTTCTGGTGGGCGGAAGTGCAGTTACGATGTCCGGCTGGATGGATAAAGTAGGCGGGATTATGGCCCTCTGGTATCCAGGCGAGGAGGGTGGCAATGCCGTTGCCAGGGTGCTTTTCGGTAAATGTTCCCCCTCGGGGCGGACTCCTGTTACCTGGCCGCTGAATGAGGCGCAGCTTCCGCTGGTCTACAATCATAAACCAACAGGCCGGGGTGATGATTACAATAACCTCAGCGGACAACCCCTTTTCCCGTTCGGATTCGGATTGAGTTACACCTCTTTTGAATACTCGGGTCTCACCTTTGATAAGAAGGAGCTAACAGCCAATGAATCTGTTCTGGCTACATTCAGGATAAAAAATACGGGAAAATACGAAAGTGACGAGGTGGTCCAGCTCTATATCCGGGACGTACTTGCATCGGTAGCCCAGCCGGTCATCGCATTAAAGGATTTTCAGCGGGTCCGTTTAAATCCGGGTGAAGAGCAGACCCTGTCGTTCCGGATTACACCCAAAATGCTCTCTCTGCTCAATGCTGATCTGAAACGGATTGTTGAGCCGGGGGAATTCAGGATCTTAGTCGGATCATCATCGAAAGATATCAGACTTAGGGAGATTATAACCGTGAAATAGAAATACAATGAAAAACACTTTTTTACTTTTTGCACTCTTGTTGCCGGCTTTTATGGTGGCCCAGCCTCTTGAAAAACAGAAGAAATCTGACCTCTCCAAAGACCGGGTGTTGTATACCGTAGGTTATGCTCACCTGGATACCGAGTGGCTTTGGGATTACCCCACCACGATTAATGAGTATATCAAAAATACGATGGAGGAGAATTTTTTATTGTTTGAAAAATATCCCGATTATGTGTTCAATTTTACCGGTACGCGTCGCTATAATATGATGAAGGAGTATTATCCGGAGATGTATCAAAAAGTTAAGGAGTACGTCAAAGCTGGAAGGTGGCATGTTTCCGGCTCCTCGGTGGATGAGGGAGAGGTAAATATATCCTCTTCGGAATCGCTGATCCGCCAGGTTTTATATGGAAATGATTTTTTTCAGAAAGAATTTGGGGTCGTCAGTCAGGATTATATGTTGCCCGATTGTTTTGGTTTTTTGGCCAATACCCCTTCGATCTGGCACCATTGCGGTTTACTGGGTTTCTCGACCCAGAAATTAACCTGGAATGCCGCTGTGGATCTCCCCTTTAATATTGGCATTTGGAATGGTCCTGACGGGAAAGGGGTTATTGCCGCCCTCAATGCTACCGAATATGGCGGAGCGATTAAAAAACGTCTGGATCAGGACAGTGCGTGGAGCGCCCGTCTGGATGACAATTATAAAAAATATGGGTTTGCATTTGATTATCGCTACTATGGAGTTGGTGATAATGGTGGCGCACCCCGCGAAACCGATGTCCGGCATGCTGTGGGGAGTTTAAATCATTCTGACAGCAAGTTTAATGTTGTTTTATCCTCTTCCGATCAGATTTACAAAGAGATTACCCCCGAAATCCGTAAGAAACTTCCGGTCTATTCGGGTGATCTGTTGCTTATTGAGCATAGCGCAGGTTCTCTCACCTCGCAGTCATTCATGAAACGGATGAACCGGAAGAATGAAATTCTGGCACAATCGGCTGAACAGCTCTCCTCGGTTGCGACTGCGCTTACGGGCGCCGAATATCCTTTGACAAAACTCAATAACGCGTGGAATCTTGTTTTGGGGAGTCAGTTTCATGATATTCTTCCCGGAACATCCATTCCAATCGCTTATACTTATGCCTGGAATGACGAATTTATTGCTGCAAACGGGTTCTCCGGATCAGTAAAAAGCGGATTAACCGGTGTCTCCTCTCAACTAAATACTCAGGTAAGGGGAAGATCCGTTGTGGTTTACAATCCGGTGGCAATCAACAGGAGCGACATAGTTACTGCCGAGATTGATTATCCCGTTATGCCCGAAAATATAAAAGTGGTTGCTCCAAATGGTAAGGAGGTTCCTTCACAAATCCTCTCCAAAAACGGGAATAAGCTCAGGTTTATTTTCACGGCACAGGTTCCTTCCCTTGGAATGTCGGTATTCGATATTCAGGAAACGAAGGATTCACCTGCAACCAATACTAAACTTGCGGTAACACCCAATTCAATTGAAAACCAGTATTACAGGGTAATTGTTGGTCAAAACGGGGATATTACAAGTATTTTTGATAAAACGCTGAAAAAGGAGTTGCTTACAAAACCGGCACGTTTGGAATTCCTGCATGAAAAGCCGGGTTACTGGTCGGCCTGGAACATGGACTGGAATGACCGTAAAAATCCTCCTATTGACTACCTGGACGGTAACGCCACCCTGAAAATCAGTGAGCAAGGATCTGTTCGCGTTGCGCTTGAGGTTACCCGTAAAAAACGTAATTCTGAAATTACGCAGATCATCAGTCTTGCTGCCGGAGAGGCCGGTAAGCGGGTTGAAGTGACCAGTAAAATCGACTGGCAGTCAACAGGTGTGTGCTTAAAAGCAGCTTTCCCGCTGGTCGCTGATAACGAAAATGCCACCTACAATATCGGGGTCGGTACCATTCAGCGGAATACAAACCATCCCAAGAAGTTCGAAGTACCCTCAAAGCAGTGGTTCGACCTGACCGACAAATCGGGGAAATTTGGGGTTTCCATACTCGAGGATTGTAAATTCGGCTCCGATAAACCCGACAATAACACGTTGAGACTTACCCTGCTTTATACCCCGGAAGCGCATCACGATTTTGCCCACCAAAGTTCCCAGGATTGGGGTATCCACGATGTGAAGTATGGTATCTACAGTCACAAGGGAAACTGGTCCGAAAGCGAAGTCCCCTGGCAGGCTGAATTTCTGAACAAACCGCTGATCGCCTTTGAGGCCCCAAAACATACCGGAAAACTGTCAAAAACCGCCTCTTTTTTAAGTTTTAACACCTCTAAGGTGGGCTTGATGGCCTTTAAGAAGGCTGAAAACAGTGATTATTTTATTGTCCGCCTCAACGAATTATTGGGTAAAGATCAAAAAGGGCAGAGCGCCAAATTCTTTGCAAAGATTGAAGATGCCTTTGAGGTGAACGGACAGGAGCAAAAAATCGGACCAGCCGATTTCTCGGCTGAAATGCTCAAATTCGATATTTCGCACTATACCATCCGCAGCTTCGCCGTGAAGTTTGCCACTGCCGTTGGTGAAAAGAGCAGCCAGAATCAGCTTGATTTGCCATATAATCAGGATGTGGTAAGCTTCGACAGGAACCGGGCCGATGGCAACTTTGATAACCGGGAGAGTTACCCGGCAGAACTTTTCCCTCAGGAAATTGTGAGTGAGGGGATTCATTTCAAAATGGGGGGTACCACCGATGAGGAGAATAATGTGGTCGATTGCAAAGGGCAGACTCTTGCACTCCCGGCAGGGTACAATAAGATATATATTCTGGCAGCTGGTGCCGGCGATATCCGGGGTGAGTTTCTTGCTGGCACTCAACCGGTAAATTTGCCTATCCAAAACTGGACAGGATTTGTCGGGCAGTTCTACCAACGTCTATTTGCTGTGAATAAGCGGGATGTAACTAAAGTGCAGTCCCCATTTGTAAAAGATGGTAATATTGCCTGGTTTGCATCGCACTCCCATCTGCGGTATCCGACTAAAAATGAGGCGTATAAATATTGCTACATTTATAAATATGAAATTAATTTGCCTAAAGACGCCACAACGATTACCCTTCCTAAGAATGATAAAATAAAGGTCTTTGCAATTACACTGGCTCAGAAAACGGGTGATGATATTCAGGTTCTGCAACCATTGACAGACGACTTTAAGGAGAATAAACCATATAAGCTTAGAAATTAGAGTACAGGAAACTGTTTATATTTCATTTTTTATGGAAAGACGTCAGTTTGTAAAAAGGTCAGCCTTATCCGGAACAGGGATTATGGCTGGTGCAAACCTGTTGAAGAGCGCTCCGGCCTGGATGCCTGATCCTGCGAAGCCTTTAACGATTAAAGGAAACAGGTTTGTCACCCTTTGTATCATGATCCGCACCACTCCATGGGAAGTTTCGCGGGATGTTAAGCTGCATCCCCGGGATGAAGCCAAGTGGCATAAACTCGAAGGTGTTCGGGCGATGCGGGAGGCGTTTGCCCGAAACAATCCGGATGGTCGCCTCACCTGGGGATTCACCCTTAATGCGTTGGAGGATAAACGGAAGAATTATTGTGAAATCAGGGACTACGTCGTTGAATGTCAGCATAAGTATGGCGATGAAGTTTCCTATTTTCCGGGCTATTTCCCCGCCATGTATCTTCCCCGGGAGAGGGTGAACCGCGAGATGACTGAAGCGATCCAGATTATCTCTGATTTTGTGGGAAATGGTTACCGTCCGCAATCGATTATTGGCGGGTTTTTATCTGCAGATACGTTGAGGTATTTGTCAGAAAAAGAGAATATTCATGCGGCTCATGCAGTAATCTGGAGTCAGCATAATGTCGATGGCGGAGGTGCCGATGGTTCTCCTTCTTATCCTTTTTATCCCTCCACAGAACATTTCTGCAAGCCTGCGCAGGGTAAAAGTGACTTTATTGACTGCGTAAACCTCGATGGATGGACCATGGATTTTATTTGCGCCCGTCAAAGCGGGACCAATGGACCTGGTATTAAGGGATATAACAGTCGCCGGGGCGTGGGTCCCATTGAGACCTATCTTGGTTATGGGCCGGAACTTGGGCACAGGGAGGTAATGCATACGCAGGCCCTGCATTTTGATACCGGTTTTGAGCTGAACGGATTTGGGTGGGTCACCAATATCTGGGAAGCGCAGTTACTTTATGAAATGGGGAAGGATATCATTTGTAACTCCCTTGAGATGTGGGTTACCGATACCAAAAAGCGGTGGCCCGATACGCACTTCGTCACTTTTGGGGAGTATGGGAATCTTTGGAGAAATCAATTCAACACCAATGATGACTGGAACTACCGGTTTAATGAGCGGGGCTCAGGGCTCGGAGATTCTTATAATAATCTGGAAATCAACTGGTACATGAACAAGAAGTTTCGTCTGGCCATTTTGCACGACTGGCATCATCGCACACCATTGCAGGTGATTGATTTTACCCGATACGACTGGCGTGCTTCTGAACCACCCGATCCCAGCCCGGCAAAACCATTTAAAGACTGGAGTTTAATCAACCGGATAAACCAAAAAGGGCTTAGGGCACAGGATAAACCTATCCGGTTAAGCGAACTGAAGGCTGAAGAAAAAGAGTTGATTTCCGGCTATTATCCGGAATTGAAATTTTAAAACAGATGAAGTACAAATAGAAAATAGAGTTTTTAAGAAGTTGTCTAAAAATCTTTTTACCGCCGGGTTGCGCTGAGAAGGCGCTGATTTATTCAAAGTTAAAAGCCATTTTGGGGCTTTGCATTTGAGAATAGCCAGTTGGCAGATTTTGTTGCAGGTGATTCGCTTTTAGCCGGTCTATTGGTTTATGAAAACAATGAAACAACAGGTTTGTATGAAAAAAACGTTAATGTTTTTAATAGGTGTGTTACTTAGTATAAATTTCTGTTTTTCGCAAACTGTAACCCGGAATATCAGGACCCCTGAATACCGGGAATTGCAGAAAAGACTCTGCACGGGATGGAACACCTGGTATAACCATAGTTTTATGTCGCATGTTCTGCTCCCGGAAGGTTTTTCCATCAATATTTGTGTGGCACGCCCCGGACTTTGGGAAAGCGGTTATCTGCGGGAGAATTACAAGGGCTCCAAATCGCTTCCCCGTCCTGAGGAGGTTAAGCCCGGTCTTAGATCGGATGACGGCAGTTATACCAGTCTTGAAATGAAATTCAAGGATGAGGTAATTAAAGTACAAAGTGCCGCTGATGGAGAAGATCAGCTGATTTTGATTACTCCTGAAAAGCCGTGCAGGAATCAGCTTATCATTGAGGCCGGATTGCCATGGGACAAGCCGGGATTGATTGGCGTTGAGGATAACCGGCTTTTGGGGAAATTCCCGGATCGTACAATTTTGGTAAATACCACGGAGGCACCCATTAAGGACGGATATGTGGTCTCCTATAATCCCCATCTCACCATACCCTTGAAAAAGGAGGTAGGAATCTATACCGGGAAATCCAGAACCCTGGCAGAGATTAAAGCAGTCATTGAAAAAAACAGGGCGGTTCAACAGAAAAGGGTGGACAGTTACGGTAAATTGTCCGAGGCCTTTAAGGCCATGCAAACCATTCTTGCATGGAATACCATTTATGATGCCCCCAATAACCGGGCGATTACACCGGTCAGCAGGTACTGGAATTATACCTGGGGAGGGTTCGTCCTTTTCGACTGGGATACCTATTTTGCAAGTTATATGTGTTCGATGTTCAACAAGGATCTGGCTTATGCGAATGCTATCGAAATCACCAAGGCGATTACCCCCGATGGTTTTATTCCCAATTACCAGGCGCCGTTTGGAGTAACTTCATGGGACAGGTCGCAACCACCTGTCGGAAGTTTAATCATTTTTGAGATTTATAAACGGTACAGGGAGAAATGGTTGCTTAATGAAGTTTATGACGAGTTGCTTTCGTGGAACCGGTGGTGGGCAAAAATCCGGGACGTGAATGGTTTTCTGGCCTATGGCTCAAATAATGTTCCCGATAGCCTGCGCACCATTGAGAAGCATAATATTCAGGCTGCCAGATACGAATCACTCGATAATTCACCCATGTATGACGACATCCCTTTCAACAAGACGACTCACACCATGGAGCTCGCCGATGTGAGCCTGATGAGCTACTATGTGATGGATTGTAATGCTTTGTCGAATATCGCAGCAGTATTGGGCAAAAAATCTGATATTATAGAACTTGGGGAACGTTCCGCAAAATACACCCGTAAATTACTGACTATGTGGGACGAGGATCAGGGTATTTTCCTGAACCGGCGCCTCGATACGGATGAAAAGTCTTACCGGGTCTCACCAGCCAATTTTTATCCGATGCTGGCTAAGGTTTGTTCGCAGAAACAGGCCGAGATGATGATCAAAAAGCAATACTTCAATCCTGCAAAATTCTATGGCGAATATGTGATCCCTTCGATTTCACGTGATGACCCGGCCTTTAAGGATAACAGCTACTGGCGGGGACGGATCTGGGCGCCCATGAACTTTCTGGTCTATCTTGGAATGCGGAATTATGACCTTCCGGAAGCCCGAAAGGATATGGTGGAAAAGTCTATGGCATTGTTCATGAAATCGTGGAAAGAGAATGGCGCGGTATATGAAAATTACAACAGCGTAACCGGCGAAGGTGGGGATAAAGTTAGTGCCGACCCTTTCTACCATTGGGGCGCCCTGCTGGGATTTATGTCATTTATTGAAAATGGATATATGGATTCGCCAAAATGACCTTATTTATCCGTGATGATAATTTTAAAATCAGGGATGTCTCCTAACCCGCTTTACCCTGAGTTCCGCGGAGGAGGCGCAAAGAGTCGCAGAGTTATTTGTTCAAAATAAATGCGAAGCGATCTTACAAGTTTTTATTGTGCCCCGTTTATAACAAATGCAGTATATGTCAAAAGATTTACTCTCACAGATTAATTTAGTATAGATCATCTATCATGAAGTTTTTGCCAGTAATCGGTATTGTGTTTTCCCTGCTGACCATCTCCTGGATTGCTCCCGCTGAGCGGAAAATCGATCTTTCCGGAACCTGGAGGTTTGCCATTGACAGGAAAGACAAGGGAATCACGGAGAGATGGTTTAATAAATCGCTGACTGATAAAGTTATACTTCCGGGCTCCATGTCAACCAACAGGAAGGGTGATGACATCACATTAAAAACCAAATGGACCGGGCAGATTGTCGACAGTTCATTTTATAAAAGTCCGGCTTATGCGAAATACCGTGAGCCAGGGAATATTAAAATTCCGTTTTGGCTCCAATCGCTGAAACATTACCAGGGAGCTGCGTGGTATCAGAAAGAGGTAATCATTCCCGCTAACTGGAAAGGGGAGGAGATCACCCTGTTTCTTGAGCGGTGTCACTGGGAAAGCCGTTTATGGATTGATGATCATGAAATTGGCATGCGCAATTCGCTGGGAACTCCCCATCGGTACGATCTGACCCGGACACTTACCCCGGGTAAACATGTGCTTACCGTATGCATCGACAACCGGACCAGGGGGATCGATCCGGGGCTCAATTCCCACAGTATTTCAGACCACACCCAGACGAACTGGAACGGGATGGTGGGGGAAATGTATCTTCAGGCCAGGGCTCCTATAAACATTCCTGATATTCAGATTTATCCAGACATTGATCAGAAAAAGATAACAGCTAAAATCAGGATAAATAATCGGACAGGTAAGCCGGCCAAAATAAAATTGAGTTTGTCTGTCAACGGGGCTGGGACTCCACCGGGGCAGACCTCTGAATTCGGTGTGGTTTCCGGTGAAAATCTCTTGTCGCTGGACTACCCAATGGGTGAAAGCGTAAGGCTTTGGAGTGAATTTCATCCGGCGCTTTATCGTCTGACTGCGGTTTTAACCGATCTGAGTTCGCTGAAATGCGATACCTTCAGAAGCGCTTTTGGAATGCGTGAGTTCAAAGCGGTGGGGAAGCAAATTCAGGTTAACCATCAGCCCGTCTTTCTGCGCGGAACCCTCGAATGTGCCATTTTCCCCAACACGGGGTTTCCTCCGACAAAACCGGAAGATTGGTTGAGGATATTCAGGATTTGTCGTGCGCACGGGCTGAACCACATGCGTTTTCACTCGTGGTGCCCCCCTGAAGCGGCTTTCGATGCTGCCGATCAGGCGGGCTTTTACCTCCACCTCGAATGTTCTTCATGGGCCAATAACTCCTCTGCGATAGGGGATGGAAAACCGATTGATCAGTATATCTATGATGAGAGTCAGCGAATGGAGGAAACCTATGGAAACCATCCCTCTTTTTGCATGTTGGGCTATGGAACAGAACCCGGAGGTGGAAACCAGGTTAAATACCTGACAGAATTTGTCAGTTTTTGGAAAAACAGGGATAACCGTCGGATTTACACTTCAGGTGCAGGATGGCCGACACTTGAGGTGAACGATTTTATGGGACTGGCAGAAGCGCGAATTCAACGATACGGCGAAGGTTTAAAAAGTATTATCAACGCTTTGCCACCAAACAGCGATTATGACTGGTCGTCCAGAATTGCAAAACTAAAAATGCCGGTTATTGGCAATGAGATTGGTGAATGGTGCGTATATCCGGACTTTAAGGAGATTTCAAAATATACAGGGGTTGTCCGCGCCAAAAACTTCGAGATTTTCCGGGAAACCCTAAAGGAACATGGCATGGAGCACCTGGCCGACAGTTTTTTGATGGCCTCAGGGAAGTTGCAGGCACTTTGTTACAAAGCCGAAATCGAAGCTGCTTTTCGCACCCCGGAATTCGGCGGTTTTCAGCTGCTCGACCTGCACGATTTTCCGGGACAGGGAACCGCACTTGTCGGGGTGCTCAATGCATTCTGGGAAGAGAAGGGTTATATTTCACCAAAGGAGTACAGCCATTTTTGTAATTCCACTGTTCCGCTTGTCCGGATGAAGAAATTTATATTCACTAATGACGCGAATTTAGAGGCCGGTGTTGAGGTCGCTCATTATGGAGCGTTCCCTCTCCTTGCCAGTAAAACTGCCTGGAAAATTTCAGACTCCTCCGGAAAAATTCTTAAACAGTCAACAATGACTTCGGCGGATATCCCTGTGGGTGGCATAACCCGGCTTGGAAGAGTATTCTGGCCCTTAAAATCCATCAAATCTCCCGCTAAATTCACCCTTGAGGTGACTGTTGATTCATTTACCAACCGCTGGGACTTCTGGGTTTATCCTGTCAGTAAGGCAAAAATCGCCGGCGGGGATCAAATTAAAATTGTTTCAGCGCTGGATCAGGATTCAAAAAACTTTCTGGAACAGGGGGGTACCGTATTACTGACATTCAAAAGAGGGTCATTAAAACCAGCGTTTGGCGGAAAAATTGCTGTGGGTTTCTCCTCCATTTTCTGGAATATGGCCTGGACACAAAAGCAGGCCCCGCATACCCTTGGAATACTCTGTGATCCAAAACATCCGGCCCTGGCGGAATTCCCGACCGAATATCATAGCAACTGGCAGTGGTGGGATGCGATGAGTCATTCGGTTGCAATTGATCTGACCAGTTTTCCACAAACGGTTAAGCCAATCGTACGCGTAATTGATGACTGGTTTACCAATCGTCCGCTGGCCCTGCTGTTCGAAGCAAAGGTGGGGAGAGGTAAGGTACTCATTTCGGGTATTGATCTGCAGGGCGACCTCACTAACCGGCCCGAAGCGCAGCAGTTGCTATACAGCCTGGAAAAATACATGAATGGCCGTCGGTTTAATCCAACCGTTGAATTGGATGCGGATACGATTAATAATCTGATTAATTTATAAGAATTGTAACGGATAAATTGGTTTAGTCTGAACAAAAAAGCAAATAAATGATTCAAAAACAGGAAATTAATAAAGTTGGGAAGCTCTTCCTCTCTCTTTTCGGAGTGGCCATTGCAGGTATGCCTGTTATGGCCAAAGCGCATAAGAATCCGAATATTATCTTTATTCTGGCTGATGATCTTGGCTATGGCGATGTGTCGGCGTTAAATGAGCAGTCAAAGATTCACACGGTAAATATTGATCGCCTGGCGCAGCAAGGTGTTGTATTTACCGATGCGCACTCCAGTTCGGCGGTCTGTACCCCAACGCGGTACGGAATATTGACCGGGCGGTACAACTGGCGTTCAACCTTGAAAAGCGGTGTTTTGATGGGATACAGTCAGGCGCTGATCCCTCACGACCGGAAAACCATCGCCGCTGTTCTAAAGGAAGAGAACTACCAGACTGCCTGCATCGGCAAGTGGCATTTGGGGTGGGAGTGGAATAATATTGCAAAAGGAAAGGATAGCATCAATTATTCCAGGGCAATAAAAAATGGTCCTACGACCCTGGGATTCGATTATTTCTACGGAATTTCAGGATCGCTGGATATGGACCCCTATGTCTATGTGGAGAATGATATGCCCACTGCATTGCCAAACCGGATAACTCAGAGTTCCGGAATGAAAACATGGCGCAAGGGGCCGACAGCCTCTGATTTTGACCACGAACAGACTTTGCCCAATATCATTAGCCGGGCTGAAAAATATATCGGGACGAAGTCGAAGGATAAACAACCGTTTTTCCTCTATCTGGCGCTTCCGGCTCCGCATACACCAATCCTTCCGATCAAGGAGTTTCAGGGGAAATCGGGACTCAATCCGTATGGTGATTTTGTGCTGATGGTCGATGCAATGGTGGGGAAAGTGATGGAATCGATCGATCGGGCCGGGATCAGCGATAATACGATTCTTGTTTTTGTCTCTGATAACGGATGCAGCCCATCGGCGAATTTTGCCGAACTGAAGGCCAAAGGGCACAATCCAAGCTATATTTACCGGGGTCATAAGGCCGATCTGTTTGATGGCGGACACCGTATCCCATGTATTGTCAGGTGGCCCGCAAAGGTGAAACCACATCAGGTGGATCAGACCATTTGTCTGAACGATTTCTTTTCGACTTTTTCTGCAGTGACCGGTTATCGGGTAAAAGATAATGAGGGGGAGGACAGCTATAATATTTTATCGCTGATCCTCAAGACAAAACCTCAGAAAGATATCCGCGAGGCGACGGTACATCATTCCATCGATGGTAAATTTACGATTCGCAAAGGGGACTGGAAACTATTATTTTCAGCGGGCTCCGGAGGCTGGAGTTCCCCTAAAGCGAATGAGAAAAACTATAAACTGCTTCCGCCACTTCAGCTTTACAACATGAAAACAGACCCCGGGGAGAGCAAAAATCTGTGCGATGAATATCCTGATGTTGTCAGGGAATTGAACTCCTTGATGATTAAGTATATCGAGGATGGGCGAAGCACTCCGGGGAAACCTCAGAAAAATGATGGTAAGGAAATAGTATTATAAAATATGTAATTGATTGATTATGAATAGATCATCATTGATATTGTCGGTCGCTTCCTTAGGGGCAATAGCCTCTCCAACTTTCGCAAAAACGCAACAACCTCAGAAGCCAAATATTTTGTTTATCCTGGCAGACGATTATGGCTGGAAAGATATGAGTTGTTCAGGCAGTAAATACTACGAGACTCCAAATCTCGACCGGCTGGCTGCCGAAGGGGTCCGATTTACCCGTGCCTATTCAAATTGTTCGGTTTGCAGCCCTTCACGGGCAAGTATACTGACAGGGCAATACCCTCCCAGACACGATATCACCAATTTTATTGGTGCACCTTCGGGTGAAGAGTGGCGGAAAACAAATCGTTTTTCCAAGTTATTACCTCCTGATTATGCCCGTAATCTGTCGTCAAATTCAATCACATTTGCCCGGGTGCTTCGCCAGAATGGGTATAAAACGTTCTTTGCAGGGAAGTGGCACCTGGGGAGTAAAGGTTCCTACCCCGAAGATCATGGTTTTGATATTAACAAAGGTGGGTATGAGGCAGGCAGTCCGGCAAAGGGATATTTTTCGCCCTATAACAACCCCAAACTTACCAACGGACCTGCCGGGGAGGATCTCTCCATTCGTCTTGCCAGGGAAACGGCAGGTTTTATAAAGGAGCAAGTCACAGCAAACAAAAATCAGCCTTTTTTGGCTTACCTCTCTTTTTATGCCGTTCATGCACCGATTCAGACCACCCAGAATCGGTGGTCATACTTTAGAGCCAAAGCGGATAAACAAGGGATCAAAACTTCCGGTTTTGTTTTTGACCGGACCCTGCCCGTACGTCAGGAGCAGGATAACCCCGTTTATGCCGGTCTGGTGCAGCAAATGGACGATGCGATCGGCATTGTTCTCGATCAGCTTAAGGTACTTGGGCTCGACACGAATACCCTGGTTGTTTTTACCTCTGATAATGGAGGGGTTTCCTCCGGGGATGCTTTTTCAACTTCAAATCTTCCACTCAGGGGCGGTAAGGGGCGGCAATGGGAAGGGGGAACCCGCGTGCCGCTGATCATCCGCTGCCCGGGTGTCGAACAGGGTAAAACCTGTGATGTACCCGTAATTGGAATCGATTATTTCCCAACCATATTGGATTATCTGGGGCTGTCTCCAGATCCCCGGAGTCTGCTTGACGGGGTAAGCATTCTTCCCCTTTTGCATGGACAGAAAATTGACAACCGTCTGCTTTACTGGCACTACCCCCATTATGGGAACCAGGGTGGCGAACCATCCTCATCAATCCTGGATGGCGACTGGAAACTGATCTTCTATCATGAGGATGGCCGCAACGAACTCTATAATCTGAAAACCGATGTGTCGGAATCTGAGCCCCTCAATGCCCAATTTCCCGAAAAGGTGAAAGAGCTTCGATTGAAACTCGACAAATGGCTTTCGGAGGTGAAGGCAAAAATGGCTTCAGCCGATCCTCTGTACGATCCGAATAAGGAAAATCAATATAAAGAGAAAAACAGGACTGTTACGTTGCAGAATGTTGAAAAAAGCAGAAAGCAGATGCTATCCGAAGATTACCAGCCAAATAAGGATTGGTGGGGAAGCAAAACCACAAATGATTAAAATTCAGATAATTTCAATGAAACTTGGACCGTGGTTAATTCTGCTCCTCCTTTTTCTTTTTCCCGGAATGGAAGCGATGGCTTTTCAGCTACTCTCGCCCGGTAAACTGATTAAGGTGGATATCCAGCAAGATGGCAAGTCGCTTCTTTATAATCTTTCCTGCAACGGAGAAGCACTGATAAAGTCTTCAAGACTCGGGTTACTGTCTGCCGGTGCAAATCTTAGCGAGGGTGATATCCGGCAAGCTGAATCTAATACGGTAAATCAAACATGGAGCCCCCTTTTTGGAAAAAACAGTTCAATCGTCAATCATTACAACGAATCGGTTTTTCATATTGAAACGGTATCGGGGATATTGGTTGAGCTAAGGGTTCGCGTTTATGATGACGGCGCTGCCTTCAGATATGAACTTGCCGCTCAAAAGGGGCTGACTGATGTCGAAATCGTTAAGGATATCACTGAGTTTAGGTTTGCCGCCGATTATATAGCCCGGGGAGTTGATCGAAATGTTGAAACTTCGGAGTTTCAACCTAAGCCTTTAAGCAAGATTTCATTCAGCAAGCTTCCCTTGCTGGTACAAACTCCATCCGCCTGGATTGCGATTAATGAAGCTTCAGTTTCTGATTTCAGTGAGGCTTTTCTGGCGAATAATGGGGGTAATTCCACCATGTCAGTAGATGTTGGGAAATCGGTCTGCCGGTTGCCCATGAAGACTCCATGGAGGGTTATTCAGGTTGGGGCCACGGCAGGAACCCTAATTGAATCGAATATCCTGGTCAATCTGAATGAAACCTGCAAGATTGAGGATCCTTCATGGATCAAACCCGGCAAGTCGATGTGGGACTGGCGCAATCACGGGGATACCATTAACGGATTCGTATACGGTATCAATGAAGCCTCCTATCGCCGGTTAATTGATTTTGCATCAGCTAATTCAATTCGCTACGTATTGTTCGATTCAGGGTGGTATAGCGACAAGGGACCCCAATATCCGCGGGATGATCCGGATATGCGGCAGATCATCCGCTATGCCGGTTCAAAAAACGTTGATGTTCTGCTCTATCTGGATCGGAGGCATGGTGGCAACCGGAACGGGTGGAGTCTTGATGCAGTGCTTAATACCTTTCAGCAATGGGGGGTTAAAGGGATCAAATATGGTTTCCTTGGAGGGGAGATCAGTGACCGCAAAACATTTGTGGATAGCACCCGAAGCATCACCCGTCTTTGCGCGAAATACCATATGCTGGTTGCTTTTCATGATAATCCGGTCCATCCGGGAGGTGAAGAGCGGACCTGGCCTAACCTGATTACCAGGGAGTATTGTCATGGACAGCAGGACAGCCGAAGATCATTTGGACCTGCCAAAGCAGTCACCGTCCCCTTTATCAATGGATTATCAGGGGCGCTGGATATGTCCAACGGATTCTATGATCTGGATGGTTTGCAAAACCGGCTAAAAGTCGATAAAAATGGATTGAACAGCACCGTGGCGGGTGAAAATGCAAGGTGTTTTATCAACTATACCCCGTTGCTTATACTTCCCGACAATGGGGATGAATATAGTAAAAAAAGCGACATGTTCAGTTTTATCAGGCAGATGCCCGATAGCTGGGATGAAACAAGGGTGATTTTGGGAGTGCCGGGTGAATCCATTGTCATTGCCAGAAGATCGGGGAGCGACTGGTTTTTAGGGGGACTCACCAATGAACAGGGACGAACATTAAGCATCCCGCTCTCATTTCTCTGTAAGGGAACCTATCGGGCTACGGTATTTAAAGACGGGAAAGATGCCCATTATATTACAAATAAACTCTCCTGCTCTGTGGAGGGGGTCGAGGTCGATCCGAATAAAACATTTCAGGCAGTCCTGGCTCCGGGTGGGGGATTTTGCATGATAATCCGAAAAATAGTCGCAAAATAAAAAAATCGATTAATCCATATAACTATGAAATGCACAAAGTTGTTCCTGCTGACCTTTTTTTTCCTCTCTTCGGTGAATCTGCTTTTTTCGCAGGCGAAGATTGATACCTTGAGGTACCAGCCTTTTGAGTGGAAGTCTGAAGTTCCGGCGGACAGTCCGTTTAAGTTATCCGGTGAGCTGAAAGGGATTAAACTCCTCGGTGTTAAAAGCGGATTTCATTATGGCGACACGTGGTATCCGACCTGGGCCGCGGATGGCAACCTGTATTCTCCATGGACCGATGGGACGACCAATGGAGTCAACTCATGGTCGAGTGGCTTTTTCAACAATGGGGAGGCTAACGGAGACGGGAATGTCACGCGGAAAGCAACCACCGGGCAGGCGGTCATCCGTGGCGATGATCCGATGCATCTCAAAGTTGAGGTGCTTGGTTTGTCGCAGGCCGACCCCTATCCCTACGGGGGCCGCTATCCCTGCGGAAGCCTGGTCTATAACGGAATATGGTATTACAGCACCTACTGTCTTTCCCCTTTCGGGATTACCCAATATGGCGATAAAAGCTACAACTGGCCGTTGTTAGGACCGGTGGTCGGTTTCCGGTACTCGGCTGATTTTGGGAAAACATGGATAGAAACGCCGCATAAACCTTCGAAACCACTCTTTAAAGAGACAGGTTTAGGCGGCTATCCGGTAAAAATAGGAACACCCCATTTTGTTGATTTTGGCAAAAATATGCAATATTCTCCCGATGGAAAGGCTTACCTGGTGGCGCATGGTTCTGACCAGAATACCGCTCAAAGTTCGTTTTACCACAACAGCTGGATTACCGGCGATCAGATTTACCTGTTACGGGTTACCCCTTCAGTCGAAAATATGAACGGCATGTCGAAATATGAATTTTATGCCGGAAAGGATGCAACGGGTGATCCAGTGTGGACGAGCGATTTTCAGAAAATCAGGCCATTGCTTGAGTGGCGCGATAATATGGGGTGTGTGACCGTCACCTATAATGCACCGCTTAAGAAATTCCTGATGTGTGTGACTGACGGCGGAAATACCTGCGCAAAGATGAGCACCTATATTCTTGAGTCTGAAAAATTGACCGGAGAATGGAAGATGGTGACCTATTTAAAGGATTTTGGGGAGCAGGCTTATTTTGTCAATATCCCTTCCAAGTTTATCAGCAAGGATGGGAAAACGGCATGGATGCTCTATTCGGGCAATTATGCAACCAACTGGAATGGGGAAAAGATTGCGGAAAATCCCCCGGGAAGCCATTACGGAATGGTATTTCAGAAATTTGAGTTCCTTACCGGTAAATGAGAAACGTCAATCCATAATGACATATTCAACCCCTTTGGGGCTGAGGGTTTAGGCTGATCGTTTCACCCCCGGTTCCGCAAGCTGCAATGAGGGTTATTCAAATATTGCCACTTCGCGGCAAATATTAGCAAATAGTTTTTTAGTAAAACGTCTCTTTCAAGAACAATCTAAAACGAACTAATTTACCTATTCATTGTAAGGGTAATGAAATAAGGCAATACCACGAAGTGGTTTAATCTTAATAACCCCCGGTGGAGCTTGCGGAACCGGGGGAATAGAATAAACAAACAACATCAGCCCCGAAGTGGGTTGAATATATTGAGTTTAATAATAAATGCAAAAATGAATTTGAACTATTTTTTAGCCCTCCTAGTATTAGCCGTTATTTCCGTAAAATCGGCGGTCGCGCAGAATCAGGTAAGTATTATTCCCCAGCCCTCCTCCATCGAACTTCAGAACGGGAAGTTTATCATTGATCTGAAAACGGTCATTTATACTGCAACCCGGGATACTGATTTGCTGAATGTTGCGGATAAATTAAATGACATCCTGCAACTTCACCTGGGTTACAGGCTCAGGATCGAAGATCTTTTGGCAGCGAAAAGTGGCATCCGGCTAATCCGGGATTCCGCGGTTGTTCACAAAGAGGGTTATAAAATGCAGATCAATAATCAGTTAATTGAAATACGGGGAAGCTCGGCAAAGGGGATATTTTATGGGATACAATCCTTACGGCAGCTGCTGCCTGTAAACAAGTCTCCAAAGGCGGCAGTTCCCGGTCTGAAAATTGAGGATGAACCCCGTTTCAGATGGCGGGGGATGCACCTCGATGTGGGAAGACATTTTTTCAATAAGGATGAGGTGATGAAATACATCGACTACCTGGCCATGTATAAACTCAATATCTTTCACTGGCACCTGACCGAAGATCAGGGGTGGCGGATCGAGATTAAAAAATATCCCAGGCTGACGGAGGTAGGTGCCTGGCGCGATAAGGTCGGCTTTGTACAAAATCAGAAAATAGGACTTAACCTCGATGACGGAAAGCCTTACGGCGGTTTTTATACGCAGCAGGAAATTCGGGAGGTTGTGGCTTATGCCGCCAAACGATACGTTGAAATTATCCCTGAGATCGAGATGCCGGGCCATTCGTTAGCCGCGATGAATGCATATCCTGAATTGTGCTGTTTCCCCAAAGAGTTAAAAAAATACACCGATGGTCCTGTGACTACCGATATTTATTGTGCAGGCAAAGAGGAGAGCTTTCATTTTCTGGAGAATGTGCTCAAGGAGGTTTTTGAGCTTTTCCCTTCCCACTATATCCATATCGGAGGCGACGAGGCCTTTAAGGCTAAGTGGAAGAAATGCCCGCTGTGTCAGAAACGGATTAAAGAGGAAGGGTTGAAAAATGAAGATGAACTCCAGAGCTGGTTTATCCGGAGGATGGAGAAATTCATTAATTCCAACGGGAAAAGGCTCATTGGGTGGGACGAAATACTCGAAGGTGGACTGGCACCCAATGCCACGTTGATGGCCTGGCGCGGTGGAAAGGCGGTGACCGATGCCGCAAAATCGGGGAATGATGCCATATATGCGGTGGCGTGGCCGCTCTATTTCAGTGACGGTCAAAATAGCGATCCATTGGCACCGGGGAATCCCGGAGGAAATACATTAATGAAAGTCTATAACTGTGATCCGTTTCCAGTAGGCTTGACAGAGAATGAGACAAAACACTTTCTTGGTGTTCAGGCTTGTCTTTGGAGCGAACACACGCCGCGATTTGAGCACATCGAGTATCAGCTTTTTCCCCGGATTTGTGCCTTTTCGGAAGTTGCCTGGTCGGAAACCGCAAAGAACTGGTCCTGGTTTTACGATAGGCTCGAAAATCAGGAGAAGCTCCTTGATTATTATTCCATAAATTACAGTAAGCGGAGAAGCTATACCCTTGATGTACAACGTCAATTTACAGCCGATCGGAAAGGTATTGTTTTAACCCTCACTCCTGAGGTGAAAACCCCGGTTTATTATACGCTTGACGGGAGCGATCCCACAGAAACCTCAAAAATCTACCGCCAGCCTTTGTTCATCAGTCAAACCTGCTCAGTTAAAGCGTGCGTTTTCGATAAGGAAGGCAAAACAGACCAGGTGAGCACCAACTTTTTCAGGTCGCATCAGGCCATCGGGTTGAAGGTCGATTATGGCGCCGACTTCAAGGGTATCAATAATACGGCTTTGACCGACGGGCAACTGGATGTCTGGACCCAGTTTGAGGCAAAGGATCTCAGCTTTTTGATTGACCTGGGTAGTATCAGGCCGGTTAAAACGATTGCAACCACTTTTAAGGAGTGCACCTTTAAAAGGCATTTTCTCCCTAAATCTGCCGAGATTCTGGTTTCTTCCGACGGAATTCATTTTGAGAGTGTTAATACCTATCAAAGCAATTCAATTCCTGAGAACCGCTCAAATCCAAACCGGAAAGAGAACTTCAGTGCTGCAGTGGGGAAGGAGCTCCGGTACATTAAGCTCCTTGCCAAAAATCCGGGACTTGTCCAGGGGAAATCGATTATTTCGGGTCAGCCCACCAAGATTTTGCTGGATGAGATTATTGTGGATTAGAAGGTCTTATTAGTGAAGGCCTGACTTTAAAGATTGCCTATTCAATTTTATCCTATACTTCCAGTCAGCCCTTCACTAATTGGGTCCAGTGGGCGGGTCCCGCGGCTTTCAACCGGGCGGAGAATATCTTGTGGCGAATGGAATTCGCCAGACCCTATCGCCTTCCTAATGGCGTTAGTGAACCGGTGACGTGATCAGGATTTGAAAGTCACCGGTTCACTTCTTCCACCCGGATCACTTCTTACAAAGTAAAGGCTTCATTTTTAGGCGCCGGTGCAGGACATTGCAACGCCTTAAATATTTTATGAATCACCTCAAAAACACTATGATTAAGGTGAATCTGTTCATGAAGCGCCTTAAAACCGTTTTGAAGCGCCTGAATTGGAATTTGAAGCGCCTTAATACCATTTTGAAGCGGCCAGCTCTGACATTGAGGCAGATGAAAACTGTTTTGAAGCGGGTAAAACTGAGATTGAGGCAGGTTAATCGGAGAGTACTCAAAAAAAACGTGAACATTTTTACGAATTGTGCATTATTAATACATTCACCTTATTAATCAAACCATCATGGCGCAGGTATCAATCTATTTTAACTTCATGGGGAATGCTGAAGAGGCATTTGAATTCTACAAAAAGGCTTTTAGGTCAGAATATTCGGCTCCGATAATGCGGATGAAAGATATTCCTGCTCAACCAGGAATGCCGGAACTTTCAGAATCTGAGCAGAATAAAGTAATGCATGCCGCACTGCCTATTCTCGGTGGCATAGAAATTATGGCGACCGACGTGCTTGAAAGTATGGGTCATAAACTGATTGAAGGGAATAACATATCGATCAGTTTAAATCCTGACAATAAGGAGGAGGCTGACCGCTTATATAACGAACTTTCTCAATCGGGAACGGAGTGTGTTGCACCCCATGATGAATTCTGGGGTTATTGGGGAACCTGCAGGGACCAATTCGGAATCCGCTGGATGTTTAATGTTATGAATCAGCCACTAAATCACTAATCAAGGTTAATAGCATGGAGACCAATAGCATATCATTACACCGGATTATCAACACCTCTCCCGAAAAAATTTACCGCGCGTTTACTGATGCAACTGCGATGGCATCATGGATTCCACCCTATGGATTTTTATGCATTGTTCATAGTATGGATGTACGACAAGGGGGAGGCTATCGAATGTCATTTATCAATTTCTCCACAGGAAACGGAAATTCATTCAGTGGCACCTACCTGGAATTGAAGCCGAATGAATTTATTAAATACGCTGACAAATTTGAGGACCCGAATTTACCGGGTGAGATGATTACCTCGGTTTTGCTTAAAAAAGTTTTATGTGGCACCGAACTAAAAATTACCCAGGAGGGGATTCCTTCGGTTATACCGCTCGAAATGTGCTATCTGGGATGGCAGGATTCGCTGGAAAAACTGAAAAAACTTGTTGAACCTGAAATTCCGGATGCATAACTGGTTATTCGTAATTTGTCGTTGGTTTTCGGTTAAATGTAGGAGAGAAATGTTGAGATGCAGGATAGAAATACAAATAATTAATAGCTTTAAGCCTTCGCTTTTAATATTTCCTCCCACCCTTTCTCCCTGATCTCCTTTCCTACTGCACGGAGAGTGATTACATCTTCGGGATGGATTTCCCCGGATGGGAGGGGACCGGTATTGAGCAGCAGATTAGCCGGATAACGGTTCGCTTTTTTAAGCATTTCGATGACCTCCTCCTTCGGTTTATGCTTCCCATCTTCTGATTTCATGTACCCCCACCCGTTTCGCTGCAGGTGATCGCAGATTTCGAGTGGCTTAGGCGGTTTCTCGCCTGATTTGTAACTCCTTTCGGGGGCCAGGAAATCCTCCGTGCCCAGCAATCCCTGTTTGTAGGATACTAAAACCTGGGGTTGTCTGGCGTGAATGGCATCATATAGCTTTTGGCATTTGAACAGCGCGGCATCGCCCGAAAGTGGAGTGGCAATACCATCGAGCCAGATTCCTGCGATGGGTGAGAACATTTCGAGCAATTCGTTCACCTGGTTATTAACAAACTCCAGATAGATATTAAGGTCGTGCTCTTTCCCGTATTTATAGGCAGGGTCGTTAGGTTTGTAGCCCGGGCGGGCAGCGCCTTTCCACTGGTCATTATTTGGAGCATGGGGATGCTTCCAGTCGCGGCCATGCGAATAATAGAGAAATAAGGCTAACCCTTTCCGGCTACACTGCGCCGATAATTCGGCTACCAAATCCCGTTTGGCAGGGGAGTTGGTACTCTTGAAATCGCTGTATTTGGTGTCCCACAGGCAGAATCCTTCATGATGACGGGTCGTTATATTGATATATTTCATCCCCGCTTCCAGGGCCAGATCGGTGATGAAGTCGGCATTGAACTTACTGACGGTGAACTGCTCTTTGAGTCTGGCATATTCGGCAACCGGAATCAATTCGCGTTGCTGCACCCATTCATGCCGTCCAAGCAGGGAATATAACCCGTAATGCATAAACATCCCATAGCGTGCCTGGCTGAACCATTCGATCGCCGCTTTCCGGGGATCGTCGTGGTATAAACTCTTTACCCCTTTCAGATAGCGGGGGACATTATTGTTTGAAGCAGCTATTGCCGTTGGGGCAACCATCAACCCGGCAGCTGTAGTCAGGGTTGAAAATATGAACTTTCGTCTGTCCATCATGTTGTTTTTAATATTTCGGTACGTTGCACCTTACCAGTTTAGATCAAACTTAAATGCTACAAATAGTTCGCGGCGCTGCCGCTCAGGGACAAAGAAAGACTTATCACCTTATCACTTTAGTGTTAGTCTTCCTCATCTTTGTAATCCTCACCCTTGTTACTCTTTTTACACGATTCGATCCATTGGGACAGCTCTTTTTTCATCTGTTCCACCATATCAGGATGAGCAGCTGCAATATCATTCTTCTCGTATTTGTCTTCTGGAAGATAATACAGCTCATACACTTTTTTATCAGGAGTGATTAGTTTATAGTTTTGCGTAACGATTGATTGCTGCGTAGGAATTTGAAATCCGATAAAGCCGGGGCGTTCTGTAATTTTTCTATCCAGGGCTGGCATCAGGTTCATCCCGTCGTAGGGACGTTTGGGCAATTCAAATCCCCAAATACCGAGAATGGTGACAAAATAGTCGGAAGTTACTGCAGGAAAGGAGGTATGTTCTCCCCCCTTAAAGTGCGAAGGCCACACAAGTATTCCCGGAACCCTGAGACCCCCTTCGTACAAAACCCCTTTTCTTCCCCTGAATCCGCCGGTTTCCCCTTGCTGCCGGGCTCCGGGGTGCTGGAGCGTGCCTCCCCCTTCGCCTGCCGGGCCATTATCAGAACAAAAGGTAACCAGGGTATTGTCCTCAACCTGGAGTTGTTGTAACTCTTGTCGCAATCGGGTAATCTGTTCGTCCATCGCGGTGATGCAGCCATAATAGTGTTGCTTATTCTCGTCAAATTGATGATACATTTTTAGGTATCTGGGACCTGCCACAACCGGACTGTGCGGGGCATGAAACCACACAACGGCTAAAAACGGGGTATCGTTCTTCACCGCATTCCGGATAAAAGGGATGACCCGGTCCATCATCACCCTTGAATCGTCACCTTCGAGGTTTTCATTCGCATATTGTCCCGGTCCGGTCCAGTACCTTGTCGGGTTTTTGAATGTCTGGTTTTTCATCGGATCCCAGGTTGGGACCGCCTGTTCGGTAGAGAAACATTGATCAAATCCGTTTTCCCAGGGTGGGCTGTAAGCTGCTCCGGTTCCCCCTCTGCGGCCATCGGGGATTGTTTTGGAGAAGGTTCCCAGATGCCATTTGCCAAAATGTGCCGTCGTGTAACCGACTTTTTTGGCTACCTCAGAAATGGTGATCTCCTCCTTTTTCATCATCCCTTCGTTGGCAAAGTAGATTCCATACCGGTAGGGGTTTCGTCCGGTGATGCAGCTTCCACGGGTTGGGGAACAAATGGCAGAACCAGAATAAAACCGGTCGAATACCACACCAGCCCGGGCCATCTGATCCAATCCCGGAGTTTTAATTTTCGTATTTCCATTAAAACCAACGTCACCCCACCCCATATCATCGGCCATTATCAGGATTATATTCGGACGATTCCCGGTTTTGTTCTGAGCGTTGCAGGTCAGGGAAACCGGTATTCCTCCCCACAGCAGCGCCAGGTACTGAAATGCTCTTAAGTTCATATTCTATTTTTCTGTTATTAAATAGCTTTCCCCTTTTTTCGTTTGGAAGTCAATCGTATGGAACGGGTATTTCTGAGACGTTATCATCCCGGTTTTGGTCATCGTCAACGGTTTTCCTGGATCAGTAAAGCCGAAAAATGGATTCGGGTTTTTCCCCTCTGCCTGAACCGCTTTGGCATTCTTTATCCTGACCGGCTGACAAGTCCGTATTCTGCAATTTCCCCCTAATGTTGAGGTGATAACTGCTTTTTTGAGCTTTCCCTCTTTCCACTCCATAGCGAGGATGAAACCTCCGCGGGTTCGCAAACCTTTTATATTTCCCGAAGGCCATTTGTCGGGCAGTGCAGGTAACAGGTGAATATATCCGGCATGGCTTTGAACCAGCATTTCAGCAATTCCGGCAGTAAATCCAAAATTACCGTCAATCTGAAAAGGGGGATGGGCATCAAAGAGATTCAGATATAAACCTCCTCCTGAATATTTGATCTCACCAACTCCGACCGGTTTAAACAGGTTGCGGATCAGTGTATAGGCATGATTGCCATCCAGTAAGCGTGCCCACAGATTAATTCTCCAGCCCATCGACCAGCCTGTTGATTCATCTCCGCGCAGCAGCAATGATTGTTTTGCAGCTTCAAATAATTCAGGGGTAGATTCGGGATTGATCTGATTGCCGGGATACAGACCATAAAGATGTGACTGATGGCGGTGGTGGGGCTCGGATTCTGCATAATCGGTCTGCCATTCCTGCACCTGCCCTTTTGATCCGATCCGGTAAGGGGCCAGTTTTCCCAGCTTTAAGCGGAGTTCAGCGACCAGTTCCCTGTCACAATTTAATAAAGCAGCTGTTTCGATAGTCCGGGTAAAGAGTTCCCGAACAATTGCCATGTCCATGGTGGGCCCTGAACTTACGGAAGCTCTTTCCCCTTTGGGATTCAGGAAGGCATTCTCAGGGGAGTTATTGGCTGCCGTAACCAGATACCCGTTTTGATCCTCAATCAGCCAGTCTGCATAAAACATCGCAGCGCCGCGCATCAGCGGATAGGCTTCGTTTTTCAGGAAATCAAGATCACCCGAGAACAGATAATGTTCCCAGAAGTGGCTGAGTAACCACCCACCCGACATATTCCAGAAAGCTGATCCTACGCCGCCGTCGTTTGGGTTGGTTTCGCGCCAGATCGACCAGTTGTGGTGGGCGACCCACCCTCGCCGGTTATACATTTTACGGGCAGTCTCTTTCCCGTTTTCAGCCAGCTCACTCACCATTCTGAAAAGTGGCTCTTCGCATTCGGCGAGATTGGCGACCTCCGCCGGCCAGTAATTCATCTCCGTATTGATGTTGGTTGTATATCCGCTGGTCCACGGAGGATTTGGCTGCTCGTTCCAGATTCCCTGCAGGTTGAGGGGTTGCCCCCCTCTCCTTGATCCTGAAATCATTAAATAACGGCCATAATGGAAAAGCAGTTCTACCATTTGAGGATCGTTATTTTGAGCGAAATCAATAATGCGGCGGTCGGTTGGAACGGTATCGTGATTTATCTCACTGGACAAAGTCAGACCGACTTTGTCGAACAATTGTTTATAGTCATTCTCATGGTCCTTTTTCAGCAATTCATACGATTTTGAAGCTGCTTTATTCAATATCCGTTTTGTAATTATCTCCGGATTACGACCCTCTTTGGAAGGGCTCCTATCAAATCCGTTGTAACTGGTGGCAGCTGAAAGGGTAAAAGTCACTTCGCTACTGTTACGGACATGAAGCGAGCCTGCTCCGGCGGTGAGCTCGCCATCTTTAGGGCGTGCGGTAACCCTGGTTTCAAAAAAGGTGCCTAATCCGCCAATCTCAGCTCCGTAAAGGTTTTGCTTATCCGATTTTCTAACCCCGCCGGGATTAAAAAGTTCAGGGTATTTGCTTTGGTTACCCCACGATTCCAGCTGTTTGAGTGTCCGGTTGGAGCTGTATCCGGGAGCCTGTCCTTTCATGATCAGGCTATTTTTATCAACTTCTGATTTGGCCGTTGGATGGATTGAAGTAAGGGTGGCATCGATAGTGAGCACTGGTTTTGATGCGGTGAATTTTACCACAATCACACTGTCGGGATGTGATGCAAAGAATTCGCGGGTATAGCTAACTCCGTTTTGCAGGTAGGAGATCTTCATCACCGACCTTGAAATGTCCAGTTCTCTGCGATACGAGGTCACCTCTCCGGAAAGGCCCGTTTTAAAGTGCAAATCAACCAGAGGTTGGTAATTGGAGCGTGACCGTCCGAGCCAGTTTTTCCGGATATACTCATCTGCCTCCTTGTTATTGCCGTCGTGCAGAAGTCGCATTACCTTTTCAAAGTCGCCGGCAATACTGGCCGAATGATCATTCTGTGATGGTTCACCGCTGTAGAGGGTGCTCTCATTAAGCTGCAGGTGTTCGTCTCCGATCCCGCCAAAGACCATGGCGCCCATTGTCCCATTACCGAGGGGTAATGCTTCGTTCCAATTGGTGGCGGGCCGGTTATACCATAAGGTATGATGCCTTGTCTGGCAATCGGCCTGCCCTGCCGAAATGAGCAATAGTATAAAAGGCAGATGCTTTCTAAAGATATTTTGAAACATGATAAGCATTGAACGATTAATGTTTTTGACGTTACTACAGACCAGTCGGGCTCCATCATCACCTTACCATGATGCCCTTTATTCATCATTTAGTTTCGGTCCATGGTGGAAGCAAAACACTCAGGCGCCTGACGATTTCCGGTTTCTGTTCGGCGATATTGATTGTTTCTGAAGGATTTTCTTGCAGATCGTAAAGAATTATAGGGTCTGTTTTAGAATCAATGAGTTTATATTTTCCATCGAATACCATTCTCCATTTCCCCAGGGCAGAGGTTGCATATTTACGGTTATAACCTCTCCCTGTTTCGAGGTAGGATTTCAATGATTTTGAATCCATTTCAGAGGGTATTTTTATTTTGGCAAAATCGAGAAGGGTGGCGGTTATATCAAGTGTTGGTGCCGGTTTTGTGTTGATGATCCCTTTTTTTATTCCCGGTCCTGAGATGACCAAAGGGACTCCAACAGAGGATTGATACGGTTTCTCTTTGCCTGTTATGCCATGATCCCCAAGCATATCGCCATGGTCGGAACAGAAAATGATGATTGTATTATCAAGATCGCCGCGCTTTTGAAGTTCTTCAAGATAAACCTTTATCCAGTGATCAATATTATAAATTTCTGCACTATACCTTTGTCTGAGCTGGTTAACATCTTTGGGATTATCCGCGGCAGCAGGAAACTTAACTCCATCCCAGTCTTTCATCATGGCAGGTGTGGGATCATAGGGGCCATGCGGACCATTGAAATTTATCTGGAGAAACCAGGGTTCTCCAACCGGAACACCCTGGAGCAGTTTGAGGCCATTTCGTCCAATCCAGTTGTCCCCGTACGCCTCATCACTGAGTGGTTTTCCAATAAGTCCCTGTTCGCGCAGATAGGCATAATAGGGTTCCGGGATATTCTTTTTGCTGGCGCTTAGTCCATCACCCTTCCCGGCATTGTCGATACCGTCGGTAAAACCCCAGACATCCAGCAAGGAAGGGATACCTTCCCTTTTATGTTTACCGTCAATTCCCCAGTTCATCCCGGGTTTATCAAGATCGAACTTTCCGCAACCGAGCACATGGTACCCGGCGGAATCGCGCAATAATTTATAAAAAGAGGTTTCATCGATCGGATAGGTCTCTCCGTTTGATCTGACCCTGCACTTTTCATACTGTTTTCCGGAGACCAGGCAAGCTCTTGAAGGGGCGCAGAGCGGTGAAGGGCATACCGCAGATGAGAAACAGACACCATTGTCTGCCAGTTTTTTAAGGTTTGGGGTAATGTCTGGCATGACCGGGTTCATACTCGTCCAATCGTATCTGAACTGGTCGGGAAAGAAAAACAGTATATTTGGTTTTCTGGTCTGCGCCTCAGCAGTCTGGTGGCTTAATCCGCCCAATAATGAAAAAATACCCGCGGCAACCAGAAATCCCTTGAATTTTTTGTCACACATAATTTCCCTTTTTCTCCGATTAATGAATATGTAATTTGAGTTCCCGGTCAAATTTCGCCATCTTTTTGGTTAACCGCTTCACGATCTCGCCATTTTCAGAAGCGAGGTTATTGCTTTCCGAAATATCTGTGGCCAGGTTATAAAGTTCGACTTTCTCTTTAACAATCCTGAGTTTCCAGTCTCCGCTGCGGACTGCCTGAAGGGTTGACCCGCTGTAATAATAATACAGTTGATGCGGAGATTTTGCACCGCGCTTTGAGAGCAGCGGCCAGATATTTTCTCCGTCAATTGTGGCTGCAGGCTTAGCGCTGCCGGTAAGCCATGCGATAGTTGGAAGCATATCTATTGTTGAAGCAACTTCCGAACATACAGATCCTGCCGGAATTTTTCCCGGCCAGTGTGCGATCATCGGTTCGCGCATCCCCCCCTCGTAAGTATCAAACTTGAAGCCGCGTAGGGGTAGTGCGCTGCCACCCTGACCATTTTTCAGATTCCAGGGGCCATTGTCCGAAGTGAAAATCACGAGGGTATTTTCATCAATATTCAGTGATTTCAGGGTCTTTAGAATCTCTCCCATGCTCCAGTCCAGCTCTTCAATCACATCTCCGTACAATCCGCGCGGACTTTTACCGTTAAATGCTTCAGAAGCATGAAGGGGGATATGCGGCATGGTGTGGGCCAGATAGAGAAAGAACGGTTTGTCCTTATTTGCGGTGATGATACGAATGGCCTCCTCCGTATATTTTTTAGTCAGTAAAGTCTGATCAACAGGGTATTCGACCACTTTGCCATCGCGCATCAGCGGAACCTTACCCCCCGATAAGGGTACTGTTTTCATTTGACCGAGGCTGATACCTTCCCGGAGAACGATGTTTTTGGATAATTCAAATTTGCGGTTGATGGTCATGTCATTACTGTATGGAATACCCAGGTAGCTGTCGAATCCCTGTTTGTCGGGGAGAAATTCAGGCCTGTCTCCCAAATGCCATTTCCCGATGCAGGCAGTGGTATACCCTTTTGTTTTTAGCATATCTGCGATGGTAACCTCCTTTGAATCGAGCCCCATTTTGTCGTCGGGCCAGAGGACGCGCGGGACGCCCACTCTCACCGGATAACAACCTGTGAGCAGCGCTGCCCTTGAGGGGGAACAAACCGGCGAGGCTGAATAGAAATTGGTAAACCGAACACCCTCAGCAGCCATCCGGTCCAGGTTTGGAGTCCTGATCAGGGGCGAACCAAAGCATCCGACATCCTGATAGCCCTGGTCGTCAGTGAGAAAAATAATTACATTAGGTGTTTTGCTTTTTATATTCCCTGCCGATAATGACAGGTTAGCGGCAAGAAAAATACCTTGCGCAACGATTGCTTTATGAAAAAAATGGTTCATTCTAGTGTAGATTTTTTTTAGTTCAATTTATTTAAAAAGTTAATTGCCCGCACGCAGGGCTCGTTTCAAAATGGGTTCCATCGCATCGGCCATCCGCATAAAGCCCAGGTCTGAGGGATGAACACGATCGACGGTCCCCTGGCCATCGGTTCCGAGTAATTTATCGCCCCGGATGTAAAACAGCTTCCGGTCACCATCCTTAACGCATTGCTCAAAGATCTTTCGCAATTGGGCATTTGCAGCCATGTAGCTGCCACGCCTCGACGGATTGACCGGGGCATCCCCCATTTCGGTGTTTTCAACCAAAATGAGAGGAGTGACTGGATGTGCCTTTCTGATTTTGGCAATTAAGGCCGGCATCCGTTCTTTGACCATTTCAGAATTCATATTGGGCAAAGGATCCAGCATGTAAGCAGCAGGATCGAGCTCTGCCAAAAGCGAGGCTATTTCGGGTTCGCAAACTGCGTTTCCTGAAAATCCGAGGTTAATCATCGTACAATCGAGACGACGGCAGAGGATTGCGGGGTAGGCCATTCCGGGTCTGGATGCCGCTCCTCCCTGAACAATTGAGGTGCCGTAAAATACCACCTGTTTTGTATTCGTTGGGCGGGGAGGGGGTAATTCGCATCTTGCTCCGAAAGGGACGCCGATTTCAAGTTGCTCTATTCCATTGTAAAGCGGCAGGTAAAGCAGGCATTCCCGAAGTTCATGCGACATTCCGGTAGTCAGCTTCTTATCGTTGAAGAGAGAATCGGGACGGGCGGCACCCAGCCAGCGCCATTCACCGTTATACCGTACGTACAAATCCAAACCGCTCACGCCGCTGGCCGGCATGTTTGTCATGGCAAGTTTTTTCTTTCTTAATGTCCATCGGGCTGAAATCGCGGTGGCATCCGTAACGAAGCGGATGCAGATGCCCGGGGAATCTTCACTCAAACCCCACACCGATTCCCGAACAACCCCTTTAGCCTTTGCCGGCAGCCGATCAAAGAAATGATCCGTTTCAGACCACCCCTTTCCCTCAACGCAAAACTCTTTTGCATTGAACCAATGGAGCTTTGGCTCATTTTTAATGGTTTGGGCTCCGGCTGCGAAGGAAAGATAAAGAGCGATCACTGCAAGTATAAGCCTTTTTCCAGGGGTTTCTTGTTTAAAATTATCCATGTGACAGGTGTTGTTGTGTTGTTAAATATTTGAATTAATGGTCGATAGGGTCAATTTTGGAAAGGTCGGCTCCCTTGAAATATTTTTTCAGAATATATTCGGGCTGTCCTTCATCAGGGTGTTGCTTAAGTTTTGTGTAATCGTACTCCAATGGCAGTATTGTTTTGGGGTTGAGTGAAGCGGTATCATCCGTAGCTGTATGAAAAGCCCTTAACTGAGCCATCATCTCCACTTTTGTGGATTGATATTCCGGAATTAAGGCAAGATTATTGAGTTCAAGAGGATCCATTTTGAGATTAAAGAGCTGGATGTAATTGCGCTGAGGATAATAAATTATTTTCCACTCTTTTGTGCGGACAGCCCTGGCTGTATTCCGGTATGCTGTATAGAGGGCATTTCTTACGCCGGAGGAATCTCCTTTTATCACCTGAGTCAGATCTTTTCCGTCAATTCCTTTAGGGGCCTGAAGGTGACAAAGGTTGGAAAGGGTTGGATAAAGGTCGTAAAGGTAGACCAGCGCGTTGGTCACCTTATCTTTAGGGATTCCCGGGCCGGTTATGATCAGCGGGACATTCGTGCTGTGTTCGTAAACATCCTGTTTTCCAAGAAGTCCGTGACTGCCAATGGCCAGGCCGTTGTCGGCAGCATAGATAATAATCGTATTGTCGAATAAACCATCTTTTTTGAGCGTTTCGATAATATCCCCTATTCTGGAATCCATATGGGTGATCAGTGCATAGTAATCGGCAAGCGATTCCTGAATGATCTCCGGAGTCCTTGGCCAAGGAACCAGATTCTCATCCCGGATGTCCAGCTGGTCAAACTGGAAGGGATGTAGCTTTTTAAAGTTTCCGGGAACCGGAATTGATTCGGGCGGATACATCCCAATGTAGTCTTCCCGTGGAGATCGCGGATCGTGAGGGGCTGTAAATGCCACATAACAAAAGAATGGTTTTTCCCTTTTGCCGGTGCTGTATTCGTTGAGATAATCGATTGCCGCCCCGGCGAACAGATCAGTGGAATATCCTTTAATCACAGGTTTTGACAGCTTGCGGTCAACTCCCAGGTCGCGGCAGGGAACCTTATAATGGTTGCTCATCCCACCGATAAACACATTCTTCCCTTTTTGGAAAGAGGCTTCAAACATAGGTGCTTTGTTGTGCCATTTACCGGTGCCAAAGGTTTCGTATCCGTTTTCGGCAAAATCCATGGGCATCGTGTGAACCCCTTCCAGCTTGTCATAAACATGGAAGAGACTCTTTCCGCTCATCAGCATGGCTCTGCTGGGGGCGCAAATGGCGCCATGATGCCCTCCCATGACGTATGCACTGGTAAACCGGACCCCTGTTTTGGCCAAATGATCAATATTTGGTGTTCTGATGTACGTATTCCCCGATGCTCCAAGGGCATCTGCACGCTGGTCATCGGCAAAAAGAAACAAAATATTGGGTCTTGTCCCGGCCGTTTTCAGCTTTTCTGCCGGCTTATCGGCCGCATTTGAGTTTACAAAGCTCCCCAATAACATCAGGGCGGATAATGGAATTAACGAATGTCTCATGTGTATTTAGCTAATATTAATTTTTCAGATTAAACAGGATAATTTTTGAAGCCCGGATCACAACCGGACCGAGTAAACCCGATGGTGGCAATTTGGATCCGGCAGAATACCATTTCGGATCTGGAGAGTAAATGCGGCATATCCGCTGGTCTTCCGGAACATTTTTGTCGCCAATAAGTCTGTTCACCCAGGTATTGGTAACTTTTATCTCTACCTTATTTTGTCCGGGAATAAGATATCGGGTAATATCTGCCACATAAGGCGATGTCCATAGAACTCCGGCAGATTTCCCGTTAATCAAAATTTCGGCAAGATCCCTCACTTCGCCAAGGTCAAGTTCAATTTTAAGCTCTTTATTCAGAAAGGCTTCAGGAATTTCAAATTGTTTTTTACAGGATGCAGTACCGCTGAAGTAATTGATTCCCTTATCCGGACAGGCAGTCCAGGAGATTAAGGTGTCCATTTTTATGTGTGCGGGAGCCCCTTTATTCGGTTCGAATTCGATACTCCATGAACTGGAGAGGGGGAGCGGCGGAGGCAACTTCGTAATTGTAAGGTTATAGTTGATTCCTGAAGTCATCGTCATTTTTAGTTCTTCAGGTTCACCCGAAGAGACCACTTTAACGCCTTCTGAATCAAGGGTAAAATCATTAAATGAGAGGGGGAGCCATTCGTTTAATGGTTCATCCGCCGTAAATATAACGCCGGCTTTCCCTGTCAGGCGGTTAATGTGAGGCGTTACCTCGTCTCTGAAGATTATAAATTTGGATCCCCTATCCTCAAATGACAATGGAATACGGGTTGACCTTTTTGCTGTGTCATAAACCGCAATATTTGCGATTTCACCGGTCATCGGGTTCCATAACCGGGGCTTCTTGCCGGATACACGAAACCGGCAATCGGCAACACACGCTTTGCCTGTATTTGAAACGAAATAGATATCGCAACCCGGCATTTGACGATGGATGAAATTTATTGTTTGGTTTTTAAAGGGCTTAAAAGAGAAGTCAGGGATCAGATTCATTTCCTGAAGAACCTTTTCAGGACTTTCTCCGCAGATGATTCTCCCTTTTCCAAAAGTACGGTTCACTTTCTCCTGATTTCCTTCTCCCCAGAGTTTATCGGCACCCTCTCTGACCTGCCGGTCACAATTGGGATAACCGGTAAGGCCAGGAGCTTTTTGAGGTTTCGGCCCCACAACTGTGGCTCCGCTCTTAACCAGGGTTTGTAATTTTTTTACAATTTCGGGCGACATGGCTGGCTTATCTGCCAAAAGGAGCACCGCATACGACATCCCGTCGGGAAGGACCACCCTTCCATTTTTTACTTCCATGCTCAGCAGCGCAATATTGTCGCAGTTGTCAGCGCGATAACCCACAGGTAAACCTTGAATGGCTAATTCATCGTATCTGTTGCTGAAGGTATCTTCATCGCCAACATACTGGCACACATCTGCAACGAAGAGCCCTTGTTGCAGCAGGTACTGGCAACGTGAAATATAACCAATGAACGATTTTGATTTTTCCCACCAGGTGTTTCCCCGGTGAAAATTGACCCCGTTCCAGCCATGGGTCCAGCCGGGTTGGTCGTCATAGGGCTGATGGACCGAACAGTGCAGAACCAGGAAGTTTGTCCCCCTGCAGAAATTAAAATCGGCAATTGGTTTTAAGGTCGCGGGGACATTCGAGAAGTCGCCATTCCCCCCGCCAACGGTAAAGGATTCATCTTTTATGATGCGCTTCCCATAAACGTGTCCGGCCGAGGCTGCACTGCCTGTAAAGGCCCTCATATTTACATTTCTTCCCATCCAGATTTCATTCATTGGCACGTCACACGCTCCATAAAGGGTCAATGGACTTCCAGGCATTCCCTCGCCTCCGTAAAGCGATTCGGCCTGCAAGGTCATCCCCTTTTTTTGGGCATAACTGTTGATATGTCCATAATATTCCTGTCCGAGCAGGTGACCCAGCGTGGTGCGGTAATCAAACAGGAAGCGGCTGCTTATCTCCCGGTTTTGTACCGTTGTTCCGTAGAGTGCGGGCAAAAACGGGCCAGGATCATAGCCCTTATATTTCTTAAATTCGGCAATAAAATCTTCACTCCACGATTGCAGGCCACATTCCCAGCTGTCAATCAAAATGTGACTGAATGTTTTTCCGGCGAGCTCACCGGCATCCTGAATCAACTTTCCTGAATAATTGTCAAGGATGACATCTACGGCATTGTGATCAAGCTTGTTGCATTCCAGCCCTGTCCCTTCGGGTGATGCCGGATTGTTGGTCTTATTTTTCAGGAGATGATAAAAGGTAAAAACGGTCCATCTCCCATGCAACGGTTTCCAGGTGATCGATCGGTCAGGCTGTACCAATGATGTAAGATCAATGCAGCTGTCGGGACTTACCAGGATTTCTGCGGAAGGTTTAAAATTCCATAAATTCAGAATGTTGCTGCTTTTATCGCCAGCTTTGGCTGGATATGCCAAAACGGTGACAGTATGTTCCGGAACCAAATTGCTAAAAGTTTGATTCGTATCTATAAACGATGAAACCACCTGAATTTGCCTCATTCCCATTTCTGAAGTTATCCAGGGCCCCCCCGATTGGCTGAAACCATCACATATCTGAACTCCGATTTTCATCCCTAACCGGTCGCACTCCTTTACAGCATGAAGGAACAGTTCGCGGTACTCTTTGCTCATAAACCTGACCGGCCCCTTTGGAGTTGGAGGCCTTCTCCCGTCGTCGATTATCCAGGCATTATGGAACTGGGAAACTTCGCCCATTCCCAACTGATGCATTAACTCCAGGTCCTTGGTAATCCCTTCCTTTGTAATATTTCCGTACATCCAATGCCAAAAACAACCGGGACGGGCTCCAACGGGTGGATCTTTAAAGCCTGCGGTCAGTGAATCATTTATTTGGGCAGTGGACTGAAAACAGAACAGATAAAATAATAGACTTATATAAAATTTCCGTTTGGTTTTTTTCATGCCCTCCACTTATTTAAGTCTTGCATATTTTATATAGGCTGCTTAGTCAGTACTGGTTTTTGAGTTGCAATAGGTTATATCGCCTATTTTATAATTCTCCTTTAAAGGTTGTGATTTCTTTATTGTTTGCAACGTAACCGGACCCAAGAGACCGGAAGGGAGAAGTGGTGAATTTGATTTATAGGTGATTACATTTGTCCTGGTTTTTCTTTGTTCCATAGGTAAGGATACATCTCCTATTAGCCGGTTGGGCCAAAGGTTGACTACCTCAATTTCAAGGTTGTTTTCTCCGTTTTTTAACATGCCGGAAATATCGGATCGGAAAGGAGGACACCATAAAACACCCATATCCCTTCCGTTCAACCAAACATGGGCAGTTTCCCTGACACTCCCCAGATCAAGATAAATATTGGTACTGTGAACAAGCGCTGAATCGGAAATGGTAAATATCTTTTTGTAAGTTGCTGAGCCACTATAATAGTGAACAGACTCTTCCGGCCTTTTGCTCCAGTCCTGGAGTGTACTAAATGTAAATGCCCCGTTAACCTGTTCCGGACCAAGTCCTTTTAGCGGATATAGCCATTCTTTGTTGAACTGAATACTCCATGAACCGGTCAGTTCATAAACGGGTTTTAAGTTTAAAAAGCTTTTGATATTCTTTGGTGATTTCTCCGGGGCAACTTTTGGAAATACAATAAACATAGACTCAAAAGGTTGAAATTCTATCGGAATTTCGGTTCGTCCCTGGTGGTTTTCAAATATGCAAAGTTGACACTTTTCACCGCTCACCGGATTCCAAAGCATGGGGTGACGACCGTGAACACGAAAGATCCCTTTGATCCGTTCTGTCCGGTCATTCCGGTTTGCCAGAAAGTAGATTTCAGCATCATGTGTTGTCCGGTGTGTATAATCGATGAATGTTAGGGAATCGGTTTCAACTGCTTCAAAATCGGGAGGCAGATTGCCGGACAGAAGGATGTCTTTCAATCTTATTCCTGTAATGACATGTCCTTTCCCAACTTTATTATCGAATGGCCGATTCGCGGTATTATCGCCCCATAAATACCCGGCCATTTTTTTAACTTCGGTGTCGCATTGTGGATAATTGTGCAATCCGGGATCCCTTTCCGGTTTCTGACCCACGATAATGGCGCCTGCTTCTGCGAGCACTTTGATTTTTTTGATCACCTCTGCAGGCATGAATTTAGTGTCGGGCAAAACCAATAAACGGTAACTCATGCCATCTGGCAATACAATCCGGCCATCTTTAACACTCAATCGTGTCAGGAGCACTTCTGAATTACAAACATCGTAGTCGTATCCTTTCCCAAGTGATGGGTCAACATGTTTGACTTCAACAAGGTTGGGGGCCCAGTCGCCGTTGTAATAGAGTACATCTGCTACGAACAAACCGCTCTGCAGCATTGCCTGACAGCGGTTAATGTATGCCAGCCAGGGTCCTGCAGCCTGATTCCACCAGGTAACATTGGGGTTGAAATGTGTCCCTGCCCCATATTCATATCCCGGAAGTCCGTCCTGAGGCCGTGTGGAGGTCATGGTGTGAAAAACCAACCGGTTGATCCCTTCGCAAAAGGCGCGGTCGGCAATTGGTTTTAGCATTGCCGGATATTGCTGCCAGTGACCTCCTCCGGTAAATGCTTCGGCCGAAGCAGTTTTTCGACCGTAAATATGAGCGGCTGCGGCAGTTTGTTTGCCCACTAAATTTTGCCCATTATTGACAATTCCGTCCGCCCAGAATTCACCCATCGGGTTGTCGCAACGTCCAAGATTCTTGAGGCCATCCATACATACTGTCCCCGACCAGCTTGGACCTGCCGCTTCACATTGGATCTTTAAGCCCCGGGCATGTGATAATTCCGCGAACCGTCCATAGCTGTTATCTGCAAAACAGTCTGCAATTGTTTTGCGATAGTCATACAGAAATCGGTCTGAAATTTCTGCATCCCCCACAATCCGACCTGCAAAGACAGGCATATACGGTGTTGGATCGTAGCCACGGTATTTTTTAAATTCACTGATAAGCTCATCTGTCCAGTTAGGATATCCGTCTTCAAAGCTATCGGTATGGAAATATTTCAGCGTTTTTCCGGCATGTGAGCCCGCTTCCTTTAAAAGGAGATCACCAAGATTTTTAAAATGGAGGTCAGTGGCTTTGCGGCTAAGCCAATCAACTTCTAATACATAACCTACTTCGGGAAGTACACACCTTACGTCGGCTCCCGTAGCAACATGCCCCGTTGTAATGATTGTCCATTCCCCTGATGGAACTTCCCACTCCAAAGTTCCATCACCCTTTAACTTTGACGATAAATCCACTACATCCCCTGTCGCTACCGGTCGATCTTCATTGGCGACCGTCCATGGTTTAAGGGGCACATTCATAACCGTGTTTGCAGGTGTAAAAAGGCTACCATCCAGTCGGTTACTTTTTGCATCCAGTAATTTTAGCCTTTCAATCCCCAACGAGGCCCCTTTTGTCTCCCGAAAAGCAACTACTGAGCTTATCCGATAATCCATTTTCTCTTTAGGCCAGGTCATGTAATGGTTTACATTACCATAATGAGGAGATTTATACCCTGCCCGCGGATCTGGTAATGGTAGTTTTCCCATGAATGCTTTAGGCCCTGTCAGATTTAACTCAGACTGAACAAACCATCTTGAATTCAATTCAGGTGTAATCCACGCTCCTCCCATATCCCAGCCTCCTCCTCCGAAATTAACACCAACTTCTAATCCAAGTCTGGCTGCCTCCCTGAGGGTATGTCTGAAAAGTTCCATCCATTGGGGAGATAAAAAGACGGGTCCTCTGGGCATTTCGGCAACACCATAGTCGTTGCCTGAACACACTAAAACAACTCCTCCCATCCCTTTTTTCTTAAATTCCTCAAGATCACGCGTGATTCCCTTTTTATCTACCAAACTGTTAAACCACCACCAGAAACAGCTTGGTTTTGCAGAATCAGGGGGATTGTCAAAGCGGTATTCAACTTTAATCTCACCGTTAGCAGTAAGTTTTGCCGGGTATTTTTCATGCCCGCGTACCGATACCGGCCGGCAATTTGCAATTGGCAGTATTAAAAGAGACAGAATAAGGACGAAAAAGACTTTTTTCATTCGTATAAATTAAGATTAACCTTCGAATATGCTAATATTTGATACTCATGGAACCTTTATGGATTTATTCATCTTTTTTGTGAACATTAGTTCATGAGTGTTTTATTCGTATAGATTACGATTAACCTTCTAAAATTCTGATATTTGATACTCATGGAACGCTCATGAATTTTATACATCTCCTTTTATGAACGTTAGATGAGGATTTCATGTGTTCTTTTGCACTTGAAACTTGATAGTCAATTATTTTGGATAGAGTTGAAGCAGTGGTTATTCAACCTTCTGCCAATGTAGAAGCAATGATCTGGACTAAACAAGATTAATGTTTTGAGAAAATATGGGAATAAGGAGTTTAAAATTAAGCCACCTCAAATCAGGTTTGAGGCAGCTTATAAATGAAAGTTTAAATATATAATGATCAATAAATCAATTGTATAAATATTTCGATACTGAAGTTCTTCATCAGATCTTAACATTCCTGCCGTAATTCCATCCTTCGCGCACCGGCTCTTTAATGTGAGCGTCAAGTTCAGGACGACCGGTAGCTTTCATGTTTTTGGCATCATAATTTATGATTCCACCGAATCTTTGAGCCAGAATACCCACCTGAATCATTTCGGTCAGACTGGCTGAATAGTCGAAATTAGATCCCGGCAGGGTATGATTTTTAATGGCTGCGACCCACTCCTGGACCGGTTGTTCTTCTCCGACCCGGGGGATTGTTTTGGCAGGTGCATTTTTGAGGAATTCCTTCATCTCCTCTTCCGGAACCAGTAATCGGGCATCATTGGGTCTCCCTCCGGTGATCAGAGTCTTTTTATCACCAATAATCATCATTCCATTATTTGGTAATTTATCAACTTTCCATTCAGGTCTCATGGCCGGTTGTTCAATACCCTCATACCATTTCATGGTAACAGGGGCGTTATTCCCGCGGGCTCCAAAGTGCCAGGTAACGACCGATTCTTCTGCAACAAAGCTATGGTCAGCGACTGGATTTGGAATTGTCCCCTCCACGGTGTGAGGCATTCCAAGATCGAGTGCCCAGAAAGGAGCATCGAGGGTATGGCAAGCCCAATCGCCTAATTTACCGTCGCCCAGGTCATAAAATCCTCTCCAGGTTCTGGGGGCATAAATATTATTGAACGGTCGCGCGGTAGTGGGGCCCTGCCACAAATCCCAGTCGAGTTCCTTCGGGACTTCTTCAACTTGTGGCGGTATGGTGTCGGGATGTTTGAAATAGCCATCTCTCTTGAAGTCGATTTTACCCTGCCATGCAATGACCTCTTTCACCTGACCCAGAACTCCTGCTTCGAACCACTCTTTTACGAGCCTGATTCCGTTGGTGGTATGTCCCTGGTTACCCATCTGGGAAACAACGTTATAATGCTTGGCTGCGGCTTTGAGCATGCGTAACTGCCAGATATTGTGTGCCAGGGGTTTTTCTACAAATACGTGTTTGCCCAGTTCCATGGCTGCCATTGCTGCCGGAAAGTGGGTATGATCCGGAGTGGCGATGATGACTGCATCAATATCCTTGGCCATCTCATCGAACATTTTACGGAAATCCTTATACCGTTTTGCATTTGGACATGCCTCATACCCTTTTGCAGCCTGCCGGTCATCCACATCGCACATGGCCACAATGCTCTCCCTGGGAACCTGGGTCCAGCTGGCTTCCCCCCTTCCGCCAACTCCGATAACTGCAAAATTTAACCTGTTGTTCGGGGAACATTTTATCAAATTGGGGATGATTAATGCCCCTGCTCCAGCCGTAACGGCTGTTTTCATAAATGATCTGCGTGATAAGTTTTTCATTCTTTTAAATGGATTATTAATTATTCTGAGAAAATTGCTGAATCAAGTTTGGTAATTTCAATTAATTGACCAATAGATTTTTATGGTAATGGCTTGCTGGTCAGTAATCCGATGCAACGCCCTTTGTTTCCGACTGCGCAATAATAGAGATAGAAGGTGTCGTTCGATTTCCGGTAAACCAGCGAGATTTTGTGTGCAAATACCTTATCGAGTCCGCCCGGATGACCTCCTGCCTTGTAAAGGGGTTCGGGATGGGCTGTCCAGTGTTCAAGATCCCGGGAAAAAGCCACCATAATATGCGCCCCGCCATTTCCCACACCGAAATAGAACATGGTCCAGTGGTCGCCATCACGAAACACTTTTGGATCGGAAGCAAAGTCTGCGTCATATCCCCCTGGACGGTTGAGGATCACCGGATTTCGGGTATAGCGTTTCCAGTTGAGCATATCATCAGAGAGAGCCAGCCCTGTTTGTTCTTTGTTTCCATGGGCAGCATTGTAAAAATCGTAGAATCGTCCTCTGTATTCCACCATCCACGGCTGGTAGATGCAATCCTTTTCCCAGACTCCGCAATCGGGATCCTGAACCGCAAGGATTGGGGTGTCTTTCACCCCCTGCCATGTGAGACCATCATTTCCCGAGGCAACCCCCTCGTATCCGGGACGCAGTTCGTAACCACCCTGTTTGGGGTAACATCCGTAGAGTGTCATGTATTTTCCATCCCGTTTCTTTAACATCCTCGGAGCTTTGATGTCGTACGATTTGTAAAGATAGGCGCCAATCACGCAGCCCCCATGGTCGAAACTCCCCTCCCTGCCAAATCCCATAGCCAGCCTTGGGTTTGTCCAGTTCACAAGGTCAGAACTCTCGGCAACAAAACTGTGGTACCCCTTTCCGTTTGATCCGATAAAACTCAGAAACCATTTCCCCTTTTGTCCCGGGATCTGATATACCGTGGGGCAGTCGAAGTTGTGAAACTTCTCATAACCGATAATTTTCAGATCGGACGGGATGACTGGTTCGGAATAGTAGTTCCATCCCCGGTAAGGGGCAGACCAGGTATCCAGCGTGGCCCGGTCGATTTTCGAAGTTTCGTCAGTAACTCCTGCATTTCCCTCCTTGCGGGAATGGGTCTGTTGCTGTGCCTGAATAATTAAACAGCTTATTATCAGATAGATAGTTAAAATGCTTTTTGTTATCATTCGGGATGGATTGTAGTCTTCAGCTTTAAATTAATTTTCTCAAATGTAATTAATTATAATCTCCGAATCCAGATATTTCTGTAGCTTACCTCGTTCCAATGGCTTTGCAACATTAACGGTAGTTCGGACTCGGTAATCGGGGATTTTCCGTTGCTGGCGCGGGTGGCCCCCTTGATTTCGACATGATTCTGAATCAACGCGCCATTGTGAAGAACCGTAAAGTAACCGGGTGTTTTTTGAGACCCGTCGGTGTTAAAACGGGGAGCGGTAAAAATGATATCATAAATCTGCCATTTGCCGGGTTTAAGTGATGCATTGACCAGGGGGGCGTATTGTTCATAAATTGCACCGGCCTGACCTTTGGGGTATGTTTTGTTGATGTAGGAATTCAATACCTGAACCTCATATTTCCCCATCAGGTAAACCCCTGAATTTCCGCAACTCTGCCCTTCTCTTCCCGCTTTTACATCCTTGACGGGAGTATTCCATTCCACATGGAGCTGGCAATCCCCAAATTTCTCCTTCGTCTGAATGCTGGTGGTCTTTGGGTTGACGGTGAATTTTTTCCCGCGGACCCTCCAACCGGTTGGTCCGCCGTCCTTGATACTTACAAAATTATTTAGGTTCCCCTTGTCGAAAAGAATAATGGCATCTGAAGGGGCTTTCCCTTTTTTTCCGGGCCGGATCACCTTTGGTTCAGGGACCTGATTTTCAGTTTTCTGGGAATATGCAGGTGTACCAGGGAAAATTAAAATCAATAAAGCGGTAACTGATAAAAAATTAAATAGGTTCTTCTTCATGGTTGTTTTTATTTTTAATTGATAATTGATGAAGTTGTTATTATTTGCCGTTTGGTTTTAGACGGATCATCATTGCCCCATGACGGGCTACACTGGCCGTGAAAGAATCTGCAAATATTCCCATATCTTTTTGACGCCATAAATCACGAACGGTTTGCTTTCCGGCAAGATGCAGGTCGTTGAGGTTCACGGTGACCCGACTTTCATATTCGCCGCGATTGAATAACCCAACTGCAAAGGTTCCATCTTCCATCTTTTTGGCCCACACTTCAACGTTCTCATCCTTCGAGATCCGGTGTGCCTGTATACCCAAAGGGTCCTGGTTAACGGCGATCACTTCGTCATTTGTCAGCAGATTCAGGGTGAAATCGTCCAGCTGGGTCATATCGCATCCAATCAGCATTGGTGATGCGAGCAGGCTCCAAAGGGTGATATGCGTGTATTGCTCGTTAGGGGTGAGTCGTGTGGACGATTTTCCTCCGTTCATTTTGCCTACCACAAACATGTCGCAGTCATTCCAGTGACCCGGTCCGGCGACCACTTCCCGTCCGTTTTGGTTAAAACCAATCTCGTCGATGCTCGACCACAGGCCGGTGATGTCGCCCGTTGTACGCCAGCTGTTTGCTCCGATTTCAGTTGCCCATGGCCAGACATCCAGGGTTTCACTCAGGCTGAAGATGATATCGCGTTTGGTTTTGGCCAGAGCCCTGGACATGGCCGCCCAGGGTATCCGCTGTTCATAGAGACTGACATCTTTGGTGGAGTATTGCATGTAGCACCAATCGTATTTCAGGTAGTCGAATCCCCATTCCGCATAGCGCTGCGCGTCTTTCTCCTCGTATTGAAAACTTCCCGTGTGCCCCTGACAGGTATATAATCCGGGTGATGAATAGATACCGGCTTTCAGCCCCTTGCTGTGGATATAGTCACAAAGGGATTTCATATCGGGAAACTTTTTATTCGTATTAATCATCCCGTTTGCATCCCTGGGCTGACCGCTCAGCATGGTGTCTTTGGAGCTGTGTTTGATTTGCCAGCAATCATCGATGTTGATGAAATTCCACCCATGGTTGATCAAACCGCTTTTGACCATCGCATCAGCTGCTGCGCGGACATGCGATTCCTTTACATTTCCCCCGAAAACATTCCAGCTGTTCCATCCCATCGGAGGTGTTAACGATAATGTATTATTGCAGCTGATTTTTAATCGCCGTGCACAGTTGCCCAGTGAATTGGCCGCCATGATGGAGACAATCCATTCCCCTTTGTTTTTTAAGCTGCCGGTGATCTGCCCTGAAACCGGATCAAGCCTTAAACCCTGCGGTAAATTTCTGGCATCAAACTTCATGGGGCGTTCCCCCGTGGCAGCAATGGTAAACAGAAAGGGTGAACCTGGCCGGACGCCAAAAACACCGGCTCCGTTAATCTGCGGTTTTGATGAAGCCTTAGGAGTCAGGATATAAGGCGCTTCTCGGGGTGGGGCAATGGGTTGTGGCTTGGCGCCTGTGACGATAAACATAGCATCCGCCCAGTCGGCATGGTCAAAGTCTACGGCATCGCCAGCGCTGCTTACTACCATGACCATGGTTTGAACGCCAGACAGATCGACATCGACCTTTTGAGCCGGCATTCCGGCACGCATTACCGGGCTCTTCCACAGCAACTTCCCGTCACCGTATATCTGAAAGATGACGTGTCCGTTTGCTCTCAAATATTCATCATATCCCTTTCGGAAGGCACTCCGCAACTCATTCCTGACGATTGTCGGAACAACTTCGTCATCTATTCCGACCATCGCGGTAAACCATTTGGAACCGCCCTGGAGATTCACCCAAAGGACACTTCTTGCATGAGTTCCAATGCCGGTTTCATATTTCTGACTGCCAATCGTAATCGGTCGCCCACCAAAAGAGCGGTTAATCTGAGGCCTTTCGGAACATAAAGCCTCATCCATTTTCAGGGAACTGAGCAGGATGACTTCACTTTTTGGGTCCTGAGATTTAACAGCCGCAACCGTTCCCTCATTGCCCGTTTTCTTTGTTAATTCTCTGAATCTGAAATTTGTGCCCGGGGAACTATTCACCCAGAAGAAGGCACAGAGCAGGATTATAATCTTTCTCATTTTTATCGTTTTACTTTGCGGTCTGGCGTCCCGGCGAGGTTTTATTTTCCTCCCGACAAGCCGCAAAGGTGTTCTTACCACTTACCAGCTACTGCTTAATGCTATTCAGGGCATTTAAAATTTCGGAGGAAAGCATTTTTGCCTGTTCCTCCACCCCCATTTTGCTAAAATGAATCCCGTCTGTATCGAAAAAGTCCAGGTTGGTGCTTGCTGGGGTATAGAAATCGACCAGGGGAATATTTTTCTCACTGGTAAATTCCCTGACAGCTTTGTTGCGGTTAATTACCCCCTGATTGTACTGATCAAAATCGGGGCGCTTCCCCCCAATCCGGCGTGGAGTCGTGTTAACCCAGATTAATTTTAATCCCGGATTGCTCTTTTTTAAGAGTTTATAGACGACCGGGAGGTAGCTGCTGTACCGTTTGTCGGAGTATTCAACTCCGTGCAGGCCGTTATTAAATGTGATAACGTCAAACTTGTAGCTGAAAAACAGCGCTTTCAACTGAGCGATTAATGCAGGGTCACCTAAACTTCTTGAAGTTGTGAACTTGCAGCAGTATGCCTTTTTGTTCAGTTTGTTGGTGACCGGCTGGTAATACCTTTCAACGTGGGAATCGCCAATTATCAGCACCCTGGGTAAATCGTGCTTGTTGGTTGAAACCATCCAGGTATTGCTCCATTCGGTCCCCTCGCTGATGGAGGCCCCTTTTTTCGCTTTGTTTTGGGCGATGCTGGGGAAACTCAAAATAAATGTGAAGGCGATTAAAGTAGTAAGCAGTAATAAAGACTTTTTCATTTGAAAACTGATTTGGTTAAATAGAATTATTAGAACCTGTATGACTTTTATTTGATCCCGATTGTATCTGAAATTTCATGGTACGCGCTATTAAAACACGTTTTCAAGTATGGAAAATATCCATTTGAATACTTTATTTTGATGGCTCACACCATAGAAGTGGCAGCAGCCTTTGGTGTGAAGACCAGCCAAAGCCGTCGCCCCCCGCATTACCCGGCCATTCTACAATGAAGTTAAGTTTGGGTTGTCCGACAGTTCCAAAATAGTAGAGCACCGTAAGCTTGTGCAGACCGGTGTGCAAGGGGATATCTGCCGATTTTACCCCTGTCGGCAGGCCGTTCGAAGCGTCGTTTTCGATAACCGGTTTTTCATCCACATAAACCCGGCATCCATTGTTCGCTCCGGCCTGGAACGTATACACTGCCTGTGAAGGTGCCCGAAAATATCCATCGAAACGCACGGCAAAGTGTTCCTTTCTTTTTTGAGTTTTGATGATTGTGTTCACTACCTGCATCGGATTTACACCAATCCCGGTTGCGACCGCTTTTACTTTGGCGGTATTTGGATTACTAAAGAGCTCCTGGTATGGGAGGAATCCGTTGTTTGCATCTTCATAATAGGTCCAGGTTAATCCTTGCTTAAGACCAGGTTTGTCTGCCAAAGCCGGCAGGTATTCAGCTTCTGAAAATATTTTCGCCTTTTCACGATAGGGAAGGGCCAGATAAAGTCCAATGAAGCGCAAGGCTGGCATATCACGTGCATCGGTGATGGTGAATCTGATTTTTTGGGTCCTAATCTCACTAAAGGGCAGTATCCGTTTGTGTCCTATCGTTCGGCCTTCGGTCACGATTATCCAGGCGCCATCTTTCCATGCTTCAAGTTTGAAGGCCGAGATGCGTTGACCATTGTTGAGGTATTCCTGAACAAGCAGGTTGTTAAAGGTTTGTTGTTTTGGAAATTCTGCGGTCAGCATTAAGTTTTTTGACCTATTTTCAGCCAGGTAAGGATTTTTATTTCCTTCACTTAATAAACCGGAAGCCACATAACCTTTACTTCCACCTGTCAGCGTCAGTTTTGCTCCCTTTAAAATATTATTTTTGAATGACTCGGTGATCCATTGGCGCAGTTCAATCATCCGGTCCAATTGCTTTTTATTAAATACTCCTGTTGTATCGGGAGCAGGACTGAGTATGAGGTTGGCGCCCGATCCTATTGAAGCATAAAAGGTATTTACCAGGATTTCAAGGGAACGTGGTTCCCCAACACCATCCCAGTGCCACCCTTTCTTCAGCAAGGCTAAATCGCCCTCCTGCGGGATAAAAAAGAGGTCTTGACCTTTTAGGTTTTCAATGTTATCGGTAACCTTGGGGAGATTTTTGCTAATCAGTTGTCCAAAGTGATACGGGACCCAGCTTTGAGTCCGCAGTTCAGGCAACAGGGGTAACACATTCCAGTTAATGGCGTCGCCGACGGCTGATTCATTGCCGCACCAGCGCACCCCGAATCCACACATCGCGATTAGGCATTTGGGCTGGAAATGGTGAACAATCTCAAAAATGCGGTTCCAGTCTTCAGCTCCGTTGCTCCCTGCACCGTCAAACCACAATTCACTGATTTCGCCATAAGGGATAAGTGTTTCCATGAGTTGTTGCTCCACATAATACTGGTAGGTTTTACGCTGTTCCGGGGTCATTTTGTCTGCCCCCTTGCGCGGATGGTCACACCTTGGATCGTGCTCGTCCCAGAGTGATATATAGAGGCCGAGTTTTAATCCCCCCTCGCGGCAGGCCTGGGCGATTTCTTTAACCATATCCCCTTTGCCATCATGCCATGGGGAGCTTCTGATGTTGTAGTCGTTTAATTTGGAGGGCCAAAGGGTATAGCCATCATGGTGTTTGGCTACAAAAACGATCATTTTTGCACCGATGGCCAGGTGAAACTTAACCCACTCTTTTGCGTCAAATGATTTTGGATTAAACCTGCGGGGATCTTCCTTCCCTGTCCCTTGCCCATGCCCCGAAAAGGTGCTCATGCCAAAATGGGGGAAGGTGATCAGCTCCATATCGAGGTAAGCCAGCTTTTCTGCTGATGGCTTAACATGAGCAGCGCGCAGGGTTGCCTGTTCAATAGTTTCGTTTACAAACAAAGGCTGTGAAACCTCCTGTTTGTAAAATGCTTCCATCCATTTCCAGTGCTTCGCATTGGAGATATTGATTTCCTCAACAGGGTATTGATAAGCAGGCATTTTGGGCAGCTCATTTTTCTTCGCCATTGATGAAGTGAGCGTTGCGGCGAATAACACAATGGTAAGTGAAAGTGATTTAAGGCAGACACGATTTAAATTAATCATATTGTCAGATAGGGGTAAATTTTATTTTAAAATTATTTCGCGATTAGTTCCTGAATTTTTTATTTGAGGAGTTTGATCTCCTGAAGGCACAAGCTGTAACGGCTGCCATCAGGGGTGGCCTTATACCGTTTGTTTTTCTGATCCATCCAGTTGGCCGAATAACATAGCCACATCGTGCGGCCGTCGGCACTGATGAACTTTGAAGGAATATTAACAAAATAGGCAACCTCTCCGAAACTTTTCAGATAGGTGACCATTTTCCATGGACCGGTGACCTGATCCGATTCGAGAATATAGGTGTTGTACCTCGACACCGTGTTCACCCCGTCGGTGACGCACATCAGGTATTTCTTAAGCGGTGCATCGTAGGTAACAGTGACACAACCCATGTTGTTATTCCATTCTGCAATCGGTTTTATCCTGCTGAAATCGCCTGTCCATACCGGTTTTCCCGCGGCGTTATTCCCGGCGAAGAATTCATATTTCTTTACATTATTGATGTTTTTGATGTCCGGTTTCACGCGGGTCAGGAAGATCTGGTCACCCGTGATCCAGCTTGCATTGGCAGCTTCCCGTGGCTTTGGGTCGTCAGATGTGGCACCGTGGCCGACCAGATAGGCTTTGCCGTCGGGAGAGTGCTCCATATTCTTTCCAAAATCGACAAAATGGGGTGATCCGAACCGAACCGGACCCTTGAATTTCACAGGTTCAGGAAATAGTGGATTTTCAGGAGAGCAGGGGGTCTGTTCCCACGTTTTGCCAAAGTCGGTTGAATAGCGGAAACCGACGAACGGGCCAAGGATATCCCAGTTCAGCCCTTGCCCGCTCTCGGCAAGACAATAGGTTCCGTAATACCAAACCCCATTGTAAACCAGCGATCCGCAGGGATACCTTCCGCCGTAAGGGCGAGGATCACTTTTGTAAATGGCCTGGCCGGTGACTTTAAGGTTCATAGGATCATCACCAGCAATCGTGGCGTTGCCCGTAGCTGCATTGGGACCTCCTGAAAAAACTCCGAGACCATTCACTTTTCCGTCGGTCCAGGGAGAGTATAAATTGCCATCAGAAGCCCACGAGGGATACCAGGTGTCGGCGTTGGCATATTCAGCATGTCGTCCGGTAAAAAGAACTGATCCTATCGATTCGCTTTTGAGGAATGGGCAATCCGCAGGCTGTTCAGATCTCCAAATGGTGCCGGAGAGAATATTTTCATTTGTTGAGGATGTTTTATTGATCGCCTGACCAGTAAGTGTCGCCCCGTTTTCCGAAACGGCCTCCCCAAGTTCCAAACAGATCACGGTTGCAATCTTGCCGGGATTTTCCTGTGGCAGAGTGATGGCGATACTTTTTTGACCCGATTTTATCTCAACCCTGAGTTTCGGATTAGCAAGCAGAAAAGCGCTTTTTACTTCACGATTGACCGGGACAAAAATTTTCCCTGGCCATTCGAACAGGTGAAGATAGACTTTATTCCCTTTTTGAGTCGCCAGGCAACCCGAAGGTAAACCCACCATTTTTGCTGATTTGGTTCCGTAGATGGCTTCACCGTTTACTTTCATCCATTCGCCTACTTCACGTAAACGTTCCACACTTTTATCGGGAATCAGCCCCTCAGCAGTTGGACCAACATTTAACAGGAAATTGCCTCCCTTACCGGCACATTCGACCAGGTTGCGCACCAGAGTGGTGGCAGATTTAAATTCATGGTCATTTTTATCAAATCCCCAGGTCTCGTTGATGGTCATACACGATTCCCAGGGGAGCGACGGCACCTGTCCATCCCTTGGTATTTTTTGTTCGGGGGTTCCGAAATCGCCCGCAGCGGGGTCAGTTGTCTTAATATCCCGAGCTTTGGCGATGCGGTTGTTTATGATCAGATCAGGCTGGATTGATCTGAGGTAATAATAGAGATCGTAACCTGCTTCCTGTTTCCATGGTTTTTCAGAATCCCCGTCAAACCAGAGTATTCCAATGGGGCCATACCGTGTAAGTAACTCAGTGAGCTGTCCCTTCATGAATTCGGTATAGCGGTTCATGTCGGGCACACCTTTGGCGCGGTCGTTCCATGGGCGGCGTTCGGGCCAGTCGGGGTGTTGCCAGTCCATGATCGAATAATAGAAACAAAATTTAATCCCGGCCTCTTTGCAGGCTGCTGCCAGCTCTTTCATCGGGTCGCGCTGGAAGGGTGTCGATTTGATGCTCCAGTCGGAGAGCCCGGTGCGGTACATACTAAACCCATCATGGTGTTTGGCCGTGATCACGATATATTTCATTCCGGCGTCTTTTGCAATCCTCACCCACTCTTTGGCATCGAAATTTACCGGATTAAATTGTTTCGCATACTCCTCATATTTTGACATTGGGATTTTAGCCGCCTCCATGAGCCATTCTCCGCAACCTTTTTTATCTCCGTAGGCACCTGCAGGAACCGAATAGATCCCCCAGTGAATGAACATTCCAAAACGTCCTTCGGTGTACCAGCGCATCCGCTCTTCGCGTTGTTTTGGGGTTTCCGATTTTAATAAAGCCTTTATTGCCTGCTCTTCAGCCGCTGTTTTTTTAACGATCGTGTTTCCGAATATGTCTTTTTCAGGGATGATTGTGTTATATACTGCCAGTTTGCGGATAATCGGTGTGCCAACGCTGCTAATCACGTGCAGACGCACAGCAGATACCTCCACGGGGGTGATCTTTTCAATCCTTTTATGACCGATGCAGCTTCCGCTGCCAATTTTCTGCCACGAGGTACCCACTTTCCCTTCGATGACATATTCGCGAACCCGTTCACCCTTAGCGATCTGCTCCTGGATGGTCACATGATCGATAGTCTTTGGCTGGTTGAACGGGATTTCGAGGATGTTTCCTTTGCCTGATGTCTCGGCAATACTCGTACCGAAACGTCTTTTGATCTCCTGCCCAAATTCGCGGAAACGGTTTAGCTGTGCTTCGGAAATCCGTCCGTCGGGACCGGGTGCGGCATTGATCAGCAGATTGCAGTTATGTCCGACCGACTTATAATAAATGTCCATCAACTCGTTAAGGCTTAGTAATTTTTCATCCGATTTTGGACTCCACATCCAGTCGCCGCCCAGCATGTCCACATCGGCTTCACCCGGGCACCAATCCTTGCCATCGGGGGATCCCATTTTAGTATCAAAAGGGACCGTGCCGGTTGCCCAGCAGGGATAGCTGGTTTTACCATGTTCCCAGCCCAGCCATCGGATATTTTCAACCGGGGAGTTCCCGCCACCGTAAATCATGGCTTTGGGTTGTAGTTTTTTGGCGTATGGAAGTACATCGTACCCAGCTTTGGGATCGGGTAACCCGCCGTCGAACCAGATTTCGGAGAGCTGTCCGTAATTTCCCCATAACTCTTTTACTTGTTGTATTTTAGCTGCGGCATACCTGGCCTGTAATTCAGGATCGCCCCCTTTCCCGCGATTTACAAATCCCGGGTGATCGACCTGCCACCATCCATTGACCCGCATGTGGCAATACAATCCGGGCGCCAATCCATTCAGCCGGCATGCTTCCACAAACTCCTTAACGATATCCCCTTTGCCACCCTTGTAGGGCGATTGTCTCATGCCATACGGGTAGGCATCGCTTTGCCAAAGCATAAAGCCGCTCCCGTGGGTGGCCGTAAGCACGGCATATTTTGCCCCAAGCGCTTTGGGGACCTCCATCCATTGGTTTACATCAAGGTTGGTTGGATTGAATACCTCCGGTTTCGGGAAGTCGTCGTATTTACGGTGATCCCATCCCGGTTTAAAAGCATTCATATCATAATGAAAGAAAATACCAATTTCATAATCCTGCCACCGGGCTTGTTCCGGGGTTGGCCGAGGCAGGTGTATCCCTTTCCTCTCCTTGTTTTTTGTGCCAGGGTTAATTGCTTTGGCTGAAATGTCAATCATCAAAAACGTGACAATTAAGGCAAGGCCAAAGATTAAAATGATGCTTTTTCTCATAGGTAATTAGTAAAGTTTTTTCTAAGACACATGAAACCTGAAAAAGTATTCATTTTTCGGACGAATTTTACATAAAATGTTCATTTTATAGCTGACATTTGCTTTTTACCAACTATTTCAACCACCATGGCCGGATCTGAAAGGTCACCCGGAGTTGCAGCCGAAAGGCCAATTTCATGGATTAATTTTCCTGAAAATACCAGACGGTTTCCGGTTTTGCTCACCAGTGAGGTTATGTCTATTGCCCGCTCCCCGGCAAGATCCTGCCCCCATATTGTGACATCTCCCAATGGTTTATCCAGAATCAGGGTCAGTGAGTGATAGCATCCGAAAATCCCAATTTTCCCGGTCAGCGTTCCAATCTGAAGCCTAACATCCGCTTCGGGGAAATAATAGCCCTTAGCATGGTTTATCCTTCCCAGTGAGCCAACGGTAATTGCCCCGTTCGGATTGCGGGAAGCAAGCACGTAGGGAGGCTCTTCATTACAAACGACTACCGGCAGGGGCAAACCCCGCGTTACCCGGGCGGGAGCACCCTGTACGACCGCCTTGTTTACCGATTTATAACTCGCATCCCAGTCTTCCGCGCTGGTCCAGAATTCACCGGAGGGAAATTTGTAGGAATCGATAAGTGTTGCCGAATCGATATGGGTATCGGAAATGCCTGCTCCGAATGCAGGGGCGATCCTTTGCCATCTTACCGCCCTGACCACCTCATCCATCCGTTTTTTAATGTTCCGCGGTCCCTTGAGGTAGATATCGGGATCATCACCAGGACGGAGACCCACCATTGGACTACGCATAATTCCCATTGTTCCGCCAAGAACTGCCGCAATATAAGCTTCATCTTCACAATTTAAATAGCCGGTTTTGGGAGGGTGTATCTTAACCGCTTCAAGAATGGTTGCCAGCCTGTCAAGCATGGTTGGAATGCCAAGTTGCGGAGAGACATCGTGCAGCCTCATTACCTCGGAATATTTTATCATAGCTTTACCCGCTTCGGCATATCCGGGATCGGTAACTCCCGTCCCCGGATAGCTGTTGAACGGGCCGTCTTTGGAAGCGTTCCCATGTTCCATAATCAGTCCGGGAAACTTCTCCCCGGCGAGGCCGGTAATCATCTTGTAGGCTGCTTCGTTTCCGCCCCCATCCATCTTCCAGTAACCGATCCCCGCTTTTCGGGACCACTCCAGGCGCTCACTCCAAAATGTTTTTTTATACTCATTTTCAGAAATAAAGCTCTTCTTTCGCAGTGTATCCACTGCCGGTTCATAGGCTCTGTACCAAAGACCCACACCCCGCCAGCCACATTCGGTCACTTTTTTATTCAGCAGAATGAGATTTTCACCGATTGAACCTTTGAACGAAGGGAATTTTTTTGGATCAAGCTGCGAGTAGTTTCGATAACCATAATCCTTGCTGGCCGGAATATCCCAACCATCATCCAGAACAACCCACAGGTCACCTTTAATTTTTTGATAAAAATTCTTTAGCCACCCTTTGTCGCCAAATAAAACCTCTTCGTTCAGGTAAACAGAAGAATATTTAGATATCGATTCAACCTTGTAAAGAATCGGGTCAACCTCTTTTGCCCCCTGACCATGCATGTAACTTTGCGCCGACCAGGTACACCAGTAATTTGGTGACTTCCCTGAGGAAAGCGGAACCAGGTTGCGCATTGCTGCGGTTGATGGAATTTTATTAACAGGCAGGTTGTTTGCTGCAATTTCCGGGTTGATCTTAATGCGCAAGTCCGAAGGCTTTGTCCCACTCCTGACGATGACGATATCTTCCCCGGTATGGGTAGGAAAGGTCAGCAATTCGGCTGAAAGCGTTTCACTCCTGCGGTTGTTCCGGTAAAGATCCACCTTTTGTGATCCCCAGTAATTGCGGATGTTACATGATCCTCCACGATTTGAGTTAACCTCCATAAAGTTCACGTTACCCGATTTCATCGAAGAGGTTACGATGAAATCACCTTTGGCACGAAGGGTGAAACAGGCATCCTCATCCTTTGGCCATGCCGGAAATATCCGAATTATGGGTGTCCCTCCCGGAGATGCCGCCCCCGATTGAAGCAATGCCGCAGAAAGCCCCTCACTCATTGTCCCCTCCTGTTGCCAGTCGACGATCTGTGACTGCTCATTCGTATCGTATCTGCGCATACGATTTGGCAGCTTACTGATATTCATATTCCAGTACCTCTTGTATACGGCAAGACATTTCTTTACCCATTCAGGGCTCCCCATTCTGGCCATCTCGCCAAAGAACCTGCTTAATGGTTCACCGTCATAATTGTTGTTCGCTACCCTGTTTGCGACCTTCAAGCCAGACAGGGTATTCATGGCTATTTGCCATTCATCGGGACGGGTCAATTTCGACTCGGTATTGACCATGTCGAAGATATTGACCATCATCATTCTGGGATCGTGGTCCGATCCTGCAGACCCTTTCCCTTTTGTATCGGGTTTGATCCCGATTGCATAAACAGGTTCTCCTGCTTTTGAAAGGGCTCCCACAGCTTCCGGAGTGGTATTGGTGGGGTATGGTGCCAGGTTAACAACCATTTCCTGCCAAAGCGGAATCAGATCAGCATCAACCTTTAACATCCGGGCGGCTTTGATGGCTACGGGGAAGATACCCCGGATGGATACCAGGTCGTTGATCCCGTCGCGGATTCCGCCCCAGAAAGTCTCTGCCCACCCCAGGTTATTGGTGTGATATTTTCCATCGGCTTCCTTTTTTGTCAAGGGATGAGTGCGGTACAGTTCGGCAGCCCCCCTGATCATCGGATAGGCTTTGTTGCGCAACCACGAAAGGTCTTTGGTATATTCAAACCGCTCCCAGTACCACTGGGCAGCCTCGGCGGTGTTGTATAAAAGATGGGTGTGATATCCGCTTATCCGGCGAACCATGCTCCAGCGCGACTCCCAGGTACTGCGCGAAGTGACGAATTTTGTAAGATTTTGGGTCTGACTCTTTTTAAATACGAGCGTATTTTTCAGGTCGCCCGCAACGGAGTCGGGGAGGATTTCCGGTCCGTCGAAAGGGAAGGTCTCCTGGATGTAAATAGCATCCTTTCCGGTTCCCCATTGCTGGATGGCTGCCTTGTTGATTTTGGGGAACTGGCTGGTGAGCATTGTAAAATAGGGGTCGGCCAGTTCGGGATGGTTGGCCTGCTCGAAAACCGGTGTCAGCGTCTGCCGCGAACTGTTGAACCACCAGTACATCGACCCCCATCCCTGCCATCCATCGCGGACATTAAAGATTCCACCGTTGGCGTTAATCGGGTAATTGCTTCTCTGACAGGTGTTCATGCAATAAAGATAGTAAAGCCAATGCTGGTCGGGACTATTTTCAAATGATTGGGCATGACTGTCGGGAAGATAGATAAATGATTTTTGCCAGAACTTATGCCAGTCAGCCCTCGTTGAGGCAAAAATCAAGTTGAAGTTCGCGGACCAAGCTGCATTGACCTCAGAAGTTGCTGCGTTTACAACGTCATCCTGCCTTTTTTTTACCGATGCGGCGCTGGCAATATAAATGGTGAATTTCCCTTTGCCTGCCGGAACGATCAGCTGGTTATTCCGGATTAGCGCTTTACGCCCCTGAACAGCCACCACACAAGCCGATGCGCAGTAAAAATCATTTTCCGCTATTCCTGTATTGCATTTTTCGCTGCAAACCTGATTAAGGATCAGGGCACTGTTTTTATGTAATGATGTTGATTTAAACGAATAAAGTCCCTGAATCGTATCGGATTTGATTTTTTTTAGGTCAACAGCGATTTCCGAAGGTGTTGAACGGGTGTCGTTTATTTCGATCGCAAAAACATCATGATCCCGCCAGGCAACGATTCTTGCACTCACATTTGCACCTTCGAGGCTCTCGTATCCATCATAGGTATTCAGATGCTGAATGCAGGTATTTGAGAATGGATTACCCGAGAAGGTGATATCAACGCGCCCTATTTTCGAATTTCCGTCGATGTGGCTCGAATCTGTCCAGGTTGTTGTTGCGCTCCCCCTGAAAAAAACATCGGGTCGCCCGAAATTAAACTGCAGTGAGGAGCCGGACTTGTCAACCCAAACCAGTGAACCCATTTTGCCATTTCCCAAAGGGATTCCTTCGATAGGTTCGGTGGGTTTTGTAAAGTGCAGATCGATAGGAGCAAGGTAACCGGCATAATCTATCCTCACCATGGATGAGCCGACGGGTGTTCCTGGTGGTCTGCTTGTTCCTCTGACGGGGGATAACTTTCCAGCGTTGATATTATCTCGCAGGTTGCCCGCATATAAAGCAGAAATTGACATCGGGAGGGAGATCATTAATATCCCTATCCAAATTTGAAGGTTCAGTATTTTCACGTGTATTAAGCTTAATTTCACCTAAGACACATGAAACGCCAAAAAGTATTCAAATTCAGTTAAATTTGTGAATGAAAACCTGTGAGGATATTAGGAAGCGTGTTTTGATGATAATTACTTAAATGAAAATTGCGCAAATTAGTAACGGGAAAAATCGGGAAATTATAGACCAGAAAACTTATTAAAAAAAAAGAAAATGAAGTATATAAGAAATGGTATCAGAGATATTGTTATTATGGGATGTCTGTTGATTGCCTGTGGCCTTATTCAAAAAAACACACAATCGGTCTGGATTCCAATGGTTGCAATTACCTGTGCTATTTCAATTAAGTGTGTATGGAATATTTATAATGACCGCAAAAAAAAGATTAGCATTAACCACGAGGAGCCAAAACCTGAAATCAATAAGGGTTAGGAGAGTATTGGTAAATTGAATAAGTGTTATTAGATTGCGTAGAACTTTCCTGTCAAAACATGTCACAGTTTGAGCGGGCTACAAACTGTGATGTTTGGCACCTTGCCTGCCTTGACTTATACTAAATTGGAGCGGTTTTTTGTCTTTCGCACAAAGGATTAATCAATTTAAACATTATACTTATCAGAAATAAAATACTTACAAATAATATAATAAAACCATTAATCATCACTGGGTCAACTCCTTTTAAAAACAACTTAGAAAATTGACTACTTATAAAAAATACCGCAATAAGAAATAAATAGTTGTAGTCGTTGGTCCCTTTCATTTTTATGTTTTTTTCTTCCATCAGTTTCTCGGAAATTAAAGTATTTCTCATAATATCTACTTGATTTTCTTTAAGTACTAATGCTCGCACTTTCAGTCTACCTGATTCTTTATGAGAGATTAGGACAACATAATTACGGAGTTTTTTTTGAATTCTGATTAAAGTTATATTCCCTATTTTAATTTCTGATGAACCAGAGGTAAAAAGCATAGTATAAAATGCAACATCTAAAAAACAAAAAGCAAAAGATCCAGAGAATATTGCTAATCCTTTCATATCTATATTATAAAAAATAACAGAAAGAGTAGTAAATATTGGTATGGAAATAAAAATCACCATTAATGACTTAAACATGTTATTTACAGATTTCCCAAAATCTTCAACTAAGTCATTAATTTCTTCTGTTTTAGTAATTAGCAGTTTGTTGTCAAAAATATGTAAATATTCATCTTTGGTTTTAATTGACATTTTAAGAGTTACTTTATTACTATATAAGTCAACAAATTCATTTGGAGTAATACCTAAAGTATGAGATATTCTTTTAATAGTTTCTCCCGTTGGCTCTGATTCGCCATTTTCAACTCTTTGAATTGTTCTCAATGATAGTCCTGACTTAAACGCTAAATCTTCCTGAGAGAGGCCATTTCGTTTTCGTAAATTCTTTACCCCTTGTGCCAGGTTTTCATTTTTCATGATTATTTATTTTGATGACAAAAATATATCAAATCAATGTCGTTTGGTGAGTTTTTCATATGTCTTCTTTATGTCATTCGCTGATTTGCTGAGTTTTCGCAATAACAGCTAACTACTCACCTCCGTCTGCCACACAACCATTAGCAGTGAGCGGACAGAGAATAGTCAGAAAAGTCATTATATTAACAATCAGTTATTTATGGTCAATTCGATTACCGTGTCAATTTTATCCTGTTTAGCTAATGGCAAAATGATTTCCAGTCCGGCGTTGCCCTGAATCACTTTGGGTTTTGCTCCGTTGAGCGTTTTGGCAGAAAGGACTTTAGCGGCAAGCGGGGGTAGTTTCAATGAATCTCCTGTCCATTCAAATACATGGAGCCATATTTTGTCCCCTTTTTGGGTACTTCCGCCCCATTTCCCGTTAACAAACGGGCCACCGCGTGTCTCATAAATACTCTCTCCGTACTTTTTAAGCCAGACACCCATTTTTTGAAGCACATCAACCTGTTCGGGTAAAATTTCGCCCGAAGGCATTGGTCCGACATTGAGCAGCAGGTTGCCATCCCCTGTTACTGTGCTGACCAGCATTTTGATGCAATCCTCATAGGTTCTTGTTGGTTCGCCTGGTCGGTAGGACCACCCCCCTGTATCATGACGGGGTTTGGTCATCGTTACGCACGATTCCCAGGCACGGTTGGTCTGAAAATGTCCGATCTGCTGTTCCGGTGTGTCATAATCGGCTTCGGTCATTAGCTTCATCGCTCCATCCGGGATGTTTTTTAGGCCGCGGGCCGAGCGGTTATTAACGAGCAGGTCAGGCTGTGCCTGATACATTTTTTTAAATAACCGTTCCATTGTAAACTGGTTCCAGTCGCCGAAAGTGTGGTCATACCACATCATATCCACTTTCCCGTAGCGGGTAAGCAACTCGTGAACCTGAGCTTCGTAATAATCATTGTAGGTGTGGTTGTCCCCTTTGAGGTAATCGGGATGTGTCCAGTCGCGGGTGGAGTAATACCAGCCGAGTCTGAGCCCGTACTTTCGTGCGGCGGTGTAAATTTCCTGGCAGATGTCGCGGTGAAACGGGGTGTCGTCGATGCTGTAATGTTTCGGATGAGTGGAGTCATTCCAGCGAACCTGGCTGGTTGGCCACATCGCGAATCCATCATGGTGTTTACAGATAAAAACCACATAGCGAAATCCTGCCTCTTTGGCCATCTTCATCCACTGGTCGGCATTGAATTTGACCGGATTAAACTGTTTGTAGAGGTTGTCATACACCACACCAGGAACTTTCTGGTAGAGTTCTCCACCTTCGATACGGTCTTTACGTCCCCAGCTGATCTCTGCCCCACTGATGCTGGAGGGTCCCCAGTGGATGAAAAGGCCAAATTTGGCATCACGAAACCACTGCATCTGCTCCGGCGAAGCTGGTCGTGGATTTGTCGCCCGGTCGGTAGTTGTCTGCGATGCCGGTGCAGCAGAGGTTTCTGTCTGAATCTGTTTTTCAAGCCAGGCGCCAACCTTATCTGCCCACATCTGCCCATGTTTCTGTAAACCTAAGCTGTTAAAGTGAACACCCGCACGATATTCTCCCCTGAGCTGGTCGGTGTCGGGACCTTCCAATGAGAACCCTTTAGTCCATAGCTCTTTCATCGCCATGCGGAATTCTTCATCCGAAGGATCTTTTTCGCTGTGATAGGTTGTCTGCGCAGTGAACCATGGGAAAGGCCAGGTAGCCTGAGCTCTTGAAGCGTGTATCAGCTTACGCATAAATTCTGTGTACTGTGCACCTGTGATCTGCCGGTCTGCAGGATATCCTGCTCTGGTCTGACCGGCATCACTCTCCCCCTGGTGCCAGAGAAGTGCGCGGAACCCATGTGGTCCGAAGTAGTTGAGACGACTCCTGATCCGGTCGAACAGGGCGCCTGTGCTTTCCCATTCACCTTTGCCTGAAGGAATCATCCCTCCGGTTGTAGGTTGCCGGCTGACCCGTGAACCTTTGGGGAGCCACTGTCTGACACTGGTGCCCCCCGCGGCTATCGCAGCGATGCCGATTGGTACATGAAACCGTTCGTTCATGGCGTCTCCGAACCAAGGGATAAAACTCCCCCCTTCACCTTCTGAACCTTGCTGGGGATCATTCGCCGGATTCCACTCCTTCCCATTGAACGAACTGACATTCCCCGTTTTGGCAAACTGTTTTTCGGAACCATAATTTCCGGCATTCGATTGGCCCGCGATGATAAAAACTTCGCCTATTCCCACATGAGGAACGCTGGTTTCAACTAAAGTTTTAGATTTTATAATGCCATGTATTTCAAAACGATACCAGCCACCTGCAGGTGCTTTTATCGTGAAATCAAAAGATCCATCCTTAACAGCGGATGGAAAATCATGCCAGCTGGCATCGACCTCCCCTGCCAGCGATCTGTCGACCAGCCGGTATTGCCACTTTTCGGCAGTATCAGTTGTTTTCCCCTGTACATGAAGCAGGCCTTCCCTCAAAGTGGTTCGCTGGACAACCTGGTAATCGAGAGGGCTCGACAGGATGATTTTTCCATTGGTTGCATTGGTAGAAAGGGAAATCAACAGCAGGAATGCTGTAATTAATTTTGTCATTACTTGTTGTGTTAAAAGCCTTATTGATAAATTTTTACCTGAGTGGTTTATAAATTATTTGTGGATATGAGTTTAATTTTTCAATAATTTAATAAGTAAGATGATGGAGCATACTTTTTTAGATTCACCTTAAAAGTACCTCTTTTCACCTCAATTGTATTGCCTTGCTTTTCGCCCCGTAAGTTTACAGGCTGAACGTTTCGGACGTTCATGCCAGCTGGCAATTGCACGTTGCATTCGCCGGACTGGCCCGATTGTTCCCATAAGCGCAGCAGCGTTCCTTCACCGTCGGGATTCTGCCCAAACGCGGTGATCAACACTCCAGGGAGTGAGACACTTAATCCGGTTTGCTTTTGTGGCAGTTTGCCTCCAGTACCATCAACAGCGGCAGCAAGGAGCGGAAGTCGCGCTTCCCATGATGGGACGATCAGGGACTGAGCGAGGCTTGTATTTTTCCCCTTCAACCACAGGCGCACACGACTAGACCACGAACCGCTTTGCCATTCGGGGAAGTTTGTGTTCCACTCATTGTTGTAGAGATTTACGAAAACTGTCGGTTTCTTTGGAATGTAGTCAAGAGCGAATTTCCACAAGCCCGGCTCGTCGAGGCTAACACAAGGAGAGTCCATCGGATAAAGGCCGATGCCTGTACCATCCTGTCTTGTGATGGTAAGGCCAGTATTGAGACAGAAATAATATCGGTTGGCACCTGCGATGATGTCCTTTGTCGGGTCTATCGGGCCGCCGAGGCGGCCTAACAGAAATTGCGGTTGGGCAACAGCGAACGGAAAACAGAGCCAGCCGCCCTCAGGAATCGGATCTGCGGTTTTATCGGACACGCGCCACTCGACATCAACAATGGGTTGGTGGCGAAATAGCGTGAAGATGATCTCAATGCCTTTGGCTAGTCCGAGAGTGTTGGTGGCAGTCAGGGTTGCGATGTCGGCCACAAGCGTGTGTTGGATAGCAAAACTCCACGCTCTTGGGGTCAGTTTGGCGTAGTATGTGTTCTTTGGTAGATTGCCTTTCCACCAAAAATAGTTGAAAGTCAATCCTTTACGACAGTATGCGTTCTGAAAATCAAGCATTTGCTGATGGCCAAAACGTTCATGGAGGAACTGACCCAGCAAGTAGGGGCTTGACTTGTCCACAAGCTCACGTCCGGTTTTTTTGTCGATCAACGAGGTAATACCACCGCGTGTGAGGTCAAAAGTTACTTTATAGAAGGTGTTTTCGAGGTTGTTTGAAACCTGTTGTTCGGGTTGGACTGTCACATTGGGTGAGTCTATCGGATAAATCCGATAGCCGTTTGCGGGAACCCGCTTCGCGAATATGAACTTACCTGACTCACCCGGGACTTCGACGACTCCAGAGCGCTTCCAGGGTAAAGCGTTGTATACCATCAGGTGTTTTCCATCTGCCTTGATGGATTTGGCGAGCAAATCGAGCCGACCGGAAAGTTCCCGGTTAATTATTTTCTGAGCCTTGTAAGCAAAAGCGCGTTTGTCGTCGAAGGCCGCCTCGTAATTTTTGTAGGCCCCTCGTGTGTAAGCTGCTTTCCACTCATCTCCATAGATGTATCGTTTAGCAATGCCAGTTTCCCATGAACCTCCCTTCGGACCCGACGGGCCAAACGTGTGCTCGCTAAAGAGACCGCTCTGCTCATAAGCCTCGGCGAGCAGTTGTGCCAGCGGCGCGGGAGTTACTCCCCAGGCCCGGAGTTGCGTGTCAAGCACGTCGAGTGCCGGTTCAAGGGCGCGGAATTGCCTTGCGGCTTTAGCCTCCATCGGCATTGATAGCCAGCCGTGAATCCATGTGTCTGGCATGTCTCCGCGTACAATCGGCAATTCAGGATTCTCTGCAATCAACGCCTTGGCGAAATCGTCCAGCGTGCCGAAGTGTACCTTCACGCCCGGTAAATCCTTTGATGCTTGCTCGCGCAGACGTTCGACATCAGCAGGTGAGGGAGGACCATGGTTGTCACCAGTCATCTCCATTACCAGATAATTCTTACCGGGCCAGTCAATCGGTGGGTTAAGACCAGAACCATAATATGCAGTGTAGTTGCAAAGGATCCGTGAGCCATCCGGGCCTTCCCACCAAAAGAGGGAGGGCAATCGCATGTATGCACTCAGAGGATTGCAGCCTATTTGCAGAAATTTCACTCCAGCGTGTGCCAACAACGTCGGCATCACCCAGGAGTGAGCTGGAACATCCGTCATCTTCGCACTGATGGGCAGCGGGCGGTCATATAGCTGGGAGAGTCGGGTGGAAAACCCTAGTCCGCGCACAAGGTCCTCCAGGTCCTGCGTCTCTGTGTGCGTGGTGAACGGCAGCGCATGGAATGTGATGGATCCCTCACGCACGGCCTTCTCGATGCGTGCCTTGCGTGAAATGTCCTGCAGAGGGCCAAGCACATGCATTAACGGCCAGCCAGCCAGCGTCCAGGAAAACTGCTGTTCAGGTGGTAGATCGCGTGACAGCTCTACCACCTTAAGTGCATTATCCATCATATCCACCCGATACTTCTTAAGCACCACCTCTATCCTGTCTGTGTAGCCGATATCAAGGTGCGTTTTGAAGACCACCCAGGCATCTGTTATCTTCTTTGTTTGAGCAGAACTGAAACTAATAATTAAAGAAACAATAAAAAACAATAGAATTTTTTTCATGAGAAAATAATATAGTTAAAAATTTATTCTTGCTTTAATTAGAGTCTGTCTGTAAGTTATAATTATTCAGTCGGAATTTTTTCAACATCTGCCACAACCACGGTCTGATTAAGTTGGGGTGCGGTGGCCGGCCATTTCAGTTTGGCGCCGTTGGTTTCCCCCGTTTCAATATAATATTCGAACGCCTTGTTGGCTGCAGGCAGTGTGACCGAATAGACACTTCGGGCGATATGTTTCAATGGGATGATTCTGTAACTCCCTGATCCCATTGTGCGCCAACGCAAAATCGCAGTATTGGGCTGGATAGCTCCCAAAAGAATTATTTTCAACGTGAGTTTTTCATTTGAGGCAACCTGTGTCCGAACGGTGGGTACGATAATTCGTGCCGGACCCTCATAGCTTGCCGACGGTTTACATGCTTCCGGCAGGGGTGTCCCAAGTAATTTCACCAGAGCGGCATCGTGTTTGGTAAGTAGTTGTGCGGCACCTCTGGATTGATGTTCGAGGTTGGCAATGGTTCCCATTTCCCCGGGTGTGTCTACTGCAGCGATCTGAAACCGAATCATCGCGACCCATAACCGGGCTAACTCCTGTCGCAAAGCTAACGCACGTTCTTTGTCCACATTTGGTCCTTTCATTATCTTGTTCAGTTCACCAACTGCACAACCGAACTGTGCCATGGCACGGGTATATCGGAAGGTGTTGAGCCAGTAATCGAACCGCTCCAGATTTCCGGCACCCTTTACTTTTGGACGGATGGCCTCCAGTATATCGACAAATGTGTAACGTTTTGCCTCCTGAACCCATGGGATATTTCTCACAGATACACGACCTGGACCACTTCCCCATCCCGATATCTCAGGAAATGCCTTTCCATCAAGCTTTTTAAATAGTTCGCTGATCGCAGGAGCGGCTTCCTGTCCGAAATTAGCAGCAGTCCAGTCATCATAGAACGCACTGGCGCCCAATGAGCGCTCTTCGCCCTGAATTCCGGTCGTCGTTGCCACCTGATCTGCTTCATAGTCGTTCCATGCCTGTCCGCCGCAATTAATCTTCCGGGAATAGGGCTGTCCGGGAATCTGGTTGATTGCGTCAGTCAATCCATGTATCGCAATTCCGGCAATGCATGGGGAATCGGTGATCCGGATAAGCTGGAGATTTAGCCGGCCATCAACAACATGCACCTCTTTGGCATCCAAATCAAGGGGCCTTTGTTTACCCGCTTTTTCAAAGATATCGACACGATCAAAAATCGTTTTTCCCTGAATATTGATTCCAAAGATCCGTTTTCCGGCGGCATCGAATGTTGGCTCAACCAACTTCAGGGTAATTGTATAGGTGCCATTTGGTATCTCCAGCTGGTAACCTTCCGGATTGTTTCGAATCGTTTGGTAAACCGGACTTTCATTCGTTCCGGTGATGGGCGCATTCAGACTCATGGCATTTCCCTTAATTGCCCCGACAGGTTTTAGGATCGGCTGAAAACCTTCAGGAATTGACCACCCTGACTGAGCGAGTGCGGCGATATTCATTCCGATCACCTTTGTCCGCCAGTGGATACCAATTAAACCGGTACATCCGTAACGGAGCGCGTCGGCCCCGTCATAAATCATTCTTCCGACCCAGGGTTGAGGTCCGGTCATATTGGGATCGTTTTCAAACCAGGGGATTGCCCATTTCGGACGATCCTTTATCCTGCCAAAACTACTCTCTACAGGTCTGTGTCCAACCCCCTGATTAATGCAGCTCATTGGTGAATTTTTGGGTAACAGGTTATCGAGTGCCGCACGGTCGTGTTGCGGCCCCAATACCCAGCCGCACGTAGCCAAAGTCAACGGATTCCCCAACTTGTCCAGTGCGCTAAGAGCAGCTCGTATGTCAGTAGCGGAAGCTGCAAATTGATTCGGTTTATTGCCTCCATTCCACTCCTCCGGTGTCCACAACCAGTAATAGTCGACCGGAAAAGCTTTCATGATTCGCTGAAACATCCCTTTATACATTTCCCTGACCACGGTCGAGTCGGCCGGGTTTTTCCCTTTAGAAATTAGCCTTTCCTGTACGCGTTCAGGGATCGTAAGAGGTATCTCAGTGCCTATACAGGTTTTGATCCCTAATCCGCGGGCAAGGGAGAATGCTTCACGGTACATCGCAGCAGTCCGGTTAAAAACAGTGTTGCAATCCGCCGGGTCATTTGGCCATGGGCAAAATCCGATCTGAGGTTCCGGACCGTAACCGTCATGTTCAAACAACTCTGAAGCTCCGCCCACATATTCGCTGGTTTTCATGGGGATGTTGCCCCACCCCGGCCGAAGCGTGTTGGCAAAGAATCCGGGATAACTGAAAGTCACATCTCCTTTGCTATCATTGTCTTCAGGTAATCCTATCCAAACCGTTGGTTCAGGTCCGGGATATCCTGACTGCCGCTCAGGATAGTTATGAAGGCCGATGAAATTCATCCGCAGTTTAGCCATTTGCACGGCATAGGATTTGTAGTCATCGGTATTCCACCAGTCAGGCCCCTCAAAGAAGTCGTGAAAGGGGAGGATCCCCCTGGTTTCAAAAAGGGGTTTGCCACCTTCATTTACTTCGGGCAGGGAGGTAATCCGGTTATCGGGAATAACATCGCCATGAAGGTAAAACCGGACACCCAGTTTTTCGATGAAACGATAGGCTCCATATAGAATTCCCTGATCGCTGCCCCCTTTTATAATCACAAATCTGCTCCCGCCAATAAAAGATGTATGAATCAAAAATTGTTCAGCTCCGAGTGCCGGATCAATAGTCAGTTCAATCTGACCAGCCTTGGCAGGAGCAGAATCTGCGATTTTGGATAGTGAACCCGTACGCAGATAAATGTATCGCCTCAATTCTGATGCAGCAAGTTTCACCAGTGGTCCGCTTCCCGGCTTGCACACAATCACGGGATTGATGCTATTATCAGTCGCGAACGCAGTTTTCAATTGAAAAAATATCAGTATGAGAAATGCGATTAGAATTGCGTTTTTTGTTTTCATTCCGGGCGTTTCTTTGTTTATTAATTTTTTAATTCAATCAACTCATGCAATATTGTCTTGAAAATAAGCCTCTCTCCTGATAAGGTTTCCCCTTTTTTCCCATTGCGGTACAAGATTACTTTATTCCCTGGCCATGGATTGAGAATCGTGCAATTCCTCCCTTTTTCACTGATTATTTTTACCTCAGCGACCTCCCCGTTTTTCTGATGTGCGGAGACCAAAAAGGCGCCCCAGGTCCGGATATTCTTAAAGCTTGCCTCCTGTTCCATTGGAAACACAGGAAACAGGCGGATCACATGACCGACGGACATGCAAAGCATTTCATTAATCGCATTGGCAACGGTGCATGAGTTCTCTATTCCATGGGGGTTATTCAGTTGAAAGCCATTTGGATAGGTGTGTAAAGCATAATTATGCAATTCTTTAAGTAGTATATGGGAATCGAACCCAATCCTGATTGCCGCCATATAGAAAGAGCTCGAGGTGTTAAAGTCCTGCCACCGTTGCATCTGTGCAATGGTCGTCTGAGCCACCTTCAGTAACCCTTTCTCACTGTCGAAGGTTACTCCGTTTGCCGGATAAATATGCTGAATGCCCAATCCGTTATCCTTCCACCAGTCAATCCCCTCTTCGGTATAACGAAAAACTCTCTCTCCATTCCGTTCCTGGGTTGGGAAAGGGCTCAACTTATTCAGTATATCCTTCCATTTTGCCTGTCGTTTCTGATCGGTTTTCAGCTCATTGCTCAAATCGATCGCCAATGCGAATGCATTCCGGATCAATCCCAGGGAGAGAATCGGATTCTTATCCCAGCCCGATCCTTCATGAATCGCATCCCGATTAATCACATACCTTCCGTTTTCAAATTTCAGGTAGTCTTCCCAAAAACCGACAACTTCCATAACGTAAGGATAAATTTTCTTGCCATACGTTTTGTCGTAAGTGAGGTACCAGCATTGCGCCAGATTCACCAGCCCGTAGGCAGCGTTGGAACGTTGTTGCCAGAAGAGGCCACCCTGTTCAATATTTCCCGTTTTTTCCCACGCCTTATTTGAGTTTCGTGTAGGCTCGGTACCTAACGGACCAATCCCAACAGGATAAAGAATTCCCCTCGTTTTCGTTACCTGTTGTGCATACCATTTTCCGCGCTCCATAAAGTCGAGCAACGGTGCATCCTGCGGAATTCCCTGTTCAATCCGGTTAGCGCCATAAAGGGCGTAGAACGGGGCGAAGTGATTGTAGTTCAGGTGGTAGTCGCCATTCCAGCCGGGCTTGTCGGAGGTGATCCACCCAAATATTCCCGGAGGGAATTTTTGATCCCGGCTGCATGCGCCCATGGTGTATAGTCCCTGGTAGTAAGCTTTCAGCAATATGGTGTCCCCGATTTCAATGGAAGATTTATTCCAGTAAGCGTTCCACCAGTGGCTATGCTTTTGAGTTTCGGTTAACAGATTATCTTCGTTAAGTTGCGCGCATTTATCCAAAACGGACTGCAACGGATTTTTAGTTTTAAATTTGCTTTCAACAGCCAGGGAAACAATGACCTTTTGTCCTGGTTGTAAGGAAATCGTGTTGGCTGAGTGATTGATGATTTTCATTGCAACAGCCACTTCAGTGGGTATATCTACCTCATCGGTAAAACTGCGGGTTAGCCAGGAAATGTTTCTATCCAGTCCGGTTTTTAGGATGGCCTGATGATTAAAAGGGGCAGTAAGGTCAATGGACACATCAGCTGCATTTTTGCCGGCTTCCAGTTCGATGAAAATAAGGTTTTCTGTCGCTGAAACCCAGCTTTTCACTTTTAACCTGTTTTTTGAAAAGGTACAAGTAGTGACACCATCACTCAGGTTTTGCTGAGACTGAAAGGTGTCATTGGTGAAATTATTTAGGTTAAGGTCTGCAAAGGCCACAATGCGGGGTCCCGATAAATTGTCAGCCTGCGATTTCAACCGCCAGAAATCGTTTTTAGAGACATAAAAACGCAGCCTGTTTGGGACATAGCCAACACTCATCGTGACATCGCCATTTCCCATCAACGGGGCATCAACCGAGACATCGTTCGGGATATGCAAGGGTGCATTTGTCCAATAGTTTTTGAAGGCAGGAGGCTCTGCAATTCCTGTGAAGCAGGAAAAAAACAGCAAAAAATTAAGTGTTAGGATTTTAAGCATATGGCAAACAAATGAGTGAAATATATTATATCACATAAATTTAAAGAACCTTACTTATATTGGATTTCGGATTTTTAAAATTTATTCCAGCGCCAAATTAACCACATCTTTTAACCGTGATTTTGGGATGACTGTCAGCTTGATTAGCTTTCCATCGCGATATTCACCTTCGATGGTTGTTTGTTTGGGGGCATGAAGTTTGAAAGATACGTTCCAGTTTTTCGGCCATGCCGGCATCAGGTAAATTTTATCGCCAACCGATTGAATTAACATGCATTGTAATGAGGTCAGGATGTTATTTCCGTGATCCTGGTCGGGAATCCAGTCGAAGTTGGGCCCCCACATGGCGGGAAATCGTGCCTCCTTATTGATGTTGGCTGCACGTGCGGAAACCAGTTTTGCTGCTTCATCTCTGAGTCCCAGACAGGCGGCCTGGATTCCATCCTGGCACCACCCCTTATTATGATGGTTTGTTCGTTGATTATAGGTTGCCCGGGCCATCTCCAGACCGGACCTGCCGACACCATACAAACGGTAAGGAAATATGGCATATAATTCGGTATTCTCGGTATTGCTGTGTTTTGAAAATGTTTCTGCCGGACGGAGAAGTTTTACACCAGCGACTTCTGCCGTCGGGATGGGTGGTAATTCCTGAAGTATGCGCGACCAGCGGGAACGTTGCGATTCAGTTGTAATGGTGCTCGGCAGTGCAAGCAGACGGGGGAGCAGATAACGAAACCCTGCAATCTCAGGCAGCGGATTGACGGCCACATGCCATGTTTCGAGCGACTGTGCCGGATCAAAGATTATTTTCCCGTTCGCATCATGCTTCTGCCAGTATTGATCGAGAAATGAGATCAGCGGATCGGCCAGCGGTACCAGTGTATTTTTGGCGAAGTTCAGATCCTGGGTGAAATCATACCGGTCGAGCATCACGGCAATCAGTTCAAGGCTACCGTTCCAGTAGCGGGAGATGTAGCTGTTGGCCGGTTCCGGTTTGGTGTTGGTCCAGCCATAGTCGCTGTTATTGGGCAATCCCCACCAATACATGGTTTCAGGGAACTGTGCAGCATTATCAAAGCCATAATAGGTTTTGATGCGTGCCTTGCTCAACTTTAAACCATCGAGGTACATATGGAACCAGGGTTCCATCATCTCAAAATCACCCGTCGCCAGCATTGGCCAGTAGGCAAGTCTGGTATTTTGAAACCAGTAATTGCTGCCCCATCGCCGCCAGTCAGGATCGATCACAGCCCCCCCGGGTGAATCGCCCGCTTTTGGTTCATTGGTAAAGATCGAGCCATTAAATTTGATCGGTGATCCGCCGCGTCCGGCACAGGCATTCATAAACCGCTGCAACACATAACCGCGGGTGACAGTCTCGGCTTCGGGGGCGCCGTCAATATAGATACAGCTGCGCTCCCAGAAAGATCTCCACCAGGAAACATGTGCCAGTCTGGTTTGAGTGATTTGCTGTTTTCCTGCATGATGCTCCAGCTGCTCCATTTGGGTGATCCATGCCTGCGGGGTTTCTGATTTTGCGGTAAGAACGGTAATGGAAAGTGACTGCTCGTTAGCCGGTTTAGCCGATCTTAGCGCCTGATTTCCATCCGGAATGAAGCCGATTCCACTTAAACTGGCGCCGAAAGTGAGGTTCAAAAGGGGATCGGCAAACTCCCCTTTCAGGCTTTCCAAATGCTGTATTTTCAGTCCCAGCTCATAAACGGAGCGCGTATTACGGTGATACCATGCAATTTTTGATGAATTTGACGGAACAATAAAATCGGGCAAAACTGTGGCTTTGAAGTCCGACTGGGATATTCCGCTGCCTGAATGGCTGTCGTCATCTTTTGCAAAAGGCCGCTCCTTCAACCTCCATAATTCCAATTCTGCCCGGCAATTTACCGGATTAGCCGATTTTGCCTGAACATGGACCATCGGTTGATTCGCATCGACCCACAAAAGGATGGTGGCTGGCTGATTATTGATTCTTGACTTGATTTCGATGATCCCATCCCGAAGTTTTAGCTCCTGTCTGAAACCATCTGTGACCGAAAGTGCCGGATCAAATTTCACCCGGAGACGGCCGACCTTGCACAATCGTCCGTTCTCGTCCCAGGCATCGGTCTTACTGATGTAAAAAACGAGGTCGCCACTCTTTTCTACCCACATATTTACTCCGATATCTCCGTTCCCGATCGGCATTGAGCCGGATGAATTCATTCCCGGGGTATCCCAGGTAACATTGTATTTTTGCAGGTTTGTGGCTTGCCCGAAAGATTTACTGTCGGTTAAGAGCAGCCCACACAGGATTAATAAAACGATCGTGATTGATTCTTTCATATCAATATTTGGTAAATTATTAGAGTCTGTTTAAAATAATGCATATGGCATATCTCAGGAAAAAAGCAGTCAGGATGAATAGACAATAAGATTCACAAGAAAAAATATAAATACAACGAATTGATTTAATACAATTAAGAACATACTACTTCAAGAATTTCTCCGGTCTTAAGTACCACCTCCTTTGTAAAAGAGATAGTTGCTTTACCATCTTTATTAATTATCGATCCATCAACTTTTTTTCCGTTTAAAGTGATTTGCACTGAAACCGGGTTCAGCTCTTTTCCTGGGGTCAGCGAAAGTGTCTTTAACCTGAGTTGGCCATATTTAAGTGAAACAGTTGCATTTAATTCCGATTGCTGATATTTCTGTTCGAATGTACCCCACCCTTCGGCAGCAGTAAATGGTGCTTTAAAATTTTCGGGGGAAATTCGTGGCGCAAATCCAATGTGCCCTTTTGGTCCGTGAACCTCAAATCCGCAGGCTGCGAGGAACACCCCGTAACTCGCCATCGATCGGGCATAATGGTCGCCGCACTCCACCTCGTTCCAGGGGTTTCTCCGGATCGCATGATAGCGATCGTGAATGGCCCGCTCTACAGCGAGTCCTTCGCTAACCATATTCTCCCAGATCATGTGGCCCGACAATTGATGTTCAAAGCCATTCATACACTCGTTAAAGTAAAAATCCACCCCCTTTTTCACCCTTTTTGCCTCACCTTTCGGCCAGCTGCACATCAGCGTACCGGCTTCGCCAGCCATTGCGTACCAGCGACCCGGTTTATAAACGGCACGAAAAGGACCCACATCGGGTGTGAAATTGTATTTCCAAAGCGCCTTGAGCGCTAGTTTGGTCTCATCCGGCGGTAATACCTGCCCCAGTCCAACCTGCCATGCCCATCCCTGTCCGAGCACCTGGTCGATCTCACAGCCGTCGTATGAACCGATGTTATTAGGATTTTTAGGATCAAGAGTCTGAATAAAATATTCGCCGTTCCACATTTTGCTGACGAAATTTTTCCTTCCGGTTTTAAGTATCCGGTGACATTTTTCTGCAAAAGCGGAATCGGTCATCTCGCCGGCCATCACTTCTCCGGCACGCAGGGCAGCAAGGTAAAGTCCGCTCAGCCATGCAATGTCACCAAACCACTGGGCATCCAGTGTATTATGCTGATTCTGTTTGATGACGCCATCCTCTGTTCCGTCCTGGGTGATCATCCACTCGAGGGCTTTCTTGATTTTTGGGTAATTGCGTTTGAGAAATTCGTCATTAGGCGACATCTGGTGGTCGCGAAGGCTTCGCAGGATGATCCCTGCCTGACCGTCCATCGCAACTCCGGTTCCCTTTCCCCGGTATTCGATGATTCCGTCTCCTTTATAGCTATCTTCGGAATTAAAGTCTGTCTTCTCCCGGAGTACAATATCCAGTTCCGGAAAAATGCGTCCCATTGTCTGTTCGTAATGATAAACATGGGTGCAGGTCCCTTCGCAGCAGCTCACCCCTTCCCAGCCCCAGAATTTACCATCCCGGAAACGGAAGACCGTTGAGGTGGCCAGCGTGGAGGCATTGGTAAATGTACGGTCGAGGAACCAGTAGGGGAGTGTTGAGTCGTACCAGGTATCGCACCACAACTTTGTTTTGGAATAAAGCGTTTCGATATGTTTTGCCAGATAATTGGCGACTTCAATTGAACTGGCAAATTTTGAGGCATAATATCGGCCCTTGCCCGGTTTGGCCAGGTTCGGGAAGTGCCAGGTAATTGCAAACGTCATTACCCTGGATTCTCCGCCTCTGAGTTTCATCGTGTGCCCGAGTGCGCCAATAATATGATCTTTAAGGTCAGTGGCTGCCTGAGTTGAGCTTGAACCTCCCAGGCCGCCGAGGGTGGCCTCTGCAACTGTATAGGTTGCAGAATCGTTCAGGAGGGCAAGTCCCATGGTTCCATAATCGGACAGCTGCTCAAATTCTTCAGGATTAGCCGGCAGGTCGCTGAATGTAATCCTTCCAACACCAATGTTACCCCATTCTCCTTTTTCGGCATCTACCAACTTTATAGCGGCTTCCTGTCCCTGAAGTTCGCCCACGTGAATGCTCTGGAGGGTCATTTTGTTGTCATTCATCCCTGTCACCGACCTGGCAACCTTGCCGTCAATCATCACATTGAGGCATGTTTTATTTTTGTGGTTGCCGCCCCCAATCCAGATATTGATGAATTTGCGTTCTATGATGAACTTTTTGCTGGTTAATGTTCCGGTGGCGGTGTCCCTGGAGGCTGCGTCAGAACCCGGAGCGGTTGCATGTGAATTGACCACGCGTTCAGTGTCTCCGCCTACGTCGCCCTGATAACCGGGCATTTCCGCCTTTTTGACTGGTCCGGTTCCAAAGGTATTTCCTTCAGCAGTCCATTCAGTATATTTTTCATTTTTCCAGTCCTCAAAAGGAATATCTGGCTTTTGAGCGACCGGCTTTTCAGATCCCTTTTCAACCGTACAATCGAGAAATCCTGAACCTTTATGTTGAAATATTCGGTTACGCCGTTTTCCCATATAGGTCCGGCTAAAGTGACAGGCCCCATTTTCAAGCCAGCCGAAAAGGGTAGCTTCAACCGTTTCGCTTGATTCGTTTTTAACTGTAAAGCGCATGATTGTTGCCGGGAAATCCGATTCATCAACAGCAAGCGGAATAAAGGGGGAGAAGGCTTCGAGTGTAACAGAGACAGGTTTTGAATGGTAATTGACTTTGCCGATCGGGTATTCACCTCTGAAGCTCACATCGGGGAAATTGCTTCGGTTAAGCTGGTGAAGATCCGTTTTCCCGTTTGAAGTGACCTGCATAGCAAATCCCTGCTCAATCGGCGAGTCGGGTTCCATCGGATCTGCATAATGCCTCTCCCACGTATTTTGCGCCTTTTTATTGAAAATATCCCAGTACCAAAGTTTCCCATCTCCTCCAAGATAAACCTGTCCGGCATACAGGCCGCCAACGGGCATTCCGATATATTTGAGTTCGTCGCCTTTATAAACCTGGGGAGCACCCCGCTCAAAAAGACTTTTAACCCACGCAGGACTCAGTTTCTTGTCGACGGGCACCAGACCCTCAAAATCGGATGCAACAAAAGGGCCTGCGGTGAGGGGCATACCAGCATAAAAAACCATCGAGCCTGCACCGGCCAAACGGAGGAAATTGCGCCGGTTGAGCGTTAGCTTTGTGTCTTCTTCTGCCGGCTTTTGTTGATTATTTGTCTGTTTATATTCAATCATGATATTTGTCGATTAATTATTTGATAATTAATTAGCTGGTATTATGTCCGCTTCCTGGATTTCGGGTATATGAATTTTCTAATTTTCTTCCTTGGCGTTTTTGCGACTTTGCGTGATTTTGGATATTAATCTCAAGCAGAGTCGCAAAGGAAAAACAATGCGATATAAATCTTTATTCTCTCTATTTCTCTGTCACACCTTTCCACGAGTCGGTGCGGAAAAGCGAAGAAGGGAGACCCTCCTTATTGGCCAGGTTGGGCTGCGCATCATCGTGCCATGCGTACCTCACTGCCACTGGATTGGCGATCTTGTCAGCCGAAACTATCACTTTATTTCCAACGATTTCGGCCTTTGCGGGGATGAATACCTTGTCGGAACCTGCAATCGTAAACTCTGTCAGGGCCTTACCGTTACCGGAGGTAAGACCGCCACCGCAATAGTCGAAATTCAGTGCGATTTGATTCCCCTTTATTTTCATCGATTTGTAGATCGGGCCGGAATAGACCAGTTTCCTGCTGCCATACACTTTTGCCATCGCCCAAAGTGCAAGCCTGCGGCCAACCTCCTGCTTGTTTCGTGGATGGATATTGGTTACATCACCGATGTCAGCAGTGACTGCCATACCTGTCTTCGGAGAACTTTTCAGCGTCATTGTCTGAGCTTCGCAGAGTTCCGGATAATTTTCAGGATTCTGACCTTTATACCGGTAGGGTGCAATCTGGACGAAGCCAAACGGGAAATTCCCTTGCTTCCAGTCGGAGCGCCAACTGGCGATCATTGCCGGAAATAGTGTGCGGTACTGATAAGCCCGGTCGAGATTCGATTCCCCCTGGTACCAGATAGCGCCCCGAATCGTATAGGGGATCAGCGGGGCAATCATCGCGTTATATAATGTGGATGCGCCACCTTTGCCAGCCAGTTTTTTGAGTTCAGGATTGGCCTCCAGGACTTCACGTTTGGTCCATTTTTCTGCCGGGGTTCCCCCTACACTGGTGTTGATCAGTCCGACCGGAACGTTGAGATGTTTATAAAGGTCGCGACCAAAGAAATAGGCCAGGACAGAGGCGCCTTGTTCACCGCCCACCAAAAGGTTTTCACGGCTGATGGTCAGCCATGCCCCTTTGGTATCTTCTGCCGGTTCGGGAGCGCCACCCTTAACCACTGTGAAGATCCGGATATCGGTGTAATTGGCATTAGCCAGTTCAGTTTCATTATTTATAACCCCATGTCCTTTCCAAAAAGTCCATTGCATGTTCGATTGTCCCGAACAAATCCAGACCTCCCCAACCAGAATATTCTTCACGGAGATTGAATTGCCGGATGAGCCTTTGACATTCATTTCCAGTGTTTTCCCTGGTTTTAATTTTTTCAGAATCACTTTCCAGCGACCGTCTTCGCCGGCTTTGACGGTGTATTTTTGTTCACCTAAACTGACGGTAATCAACTCGCCTTTATCGGCCCATCCCCAGACGGATGCCTGCCTGCCCTGCTGCAAAACCATATTATCACTGATCAATGCAGGGAGTCTGACTGCTGAAAATGCAGGAATGCTCAGGCAAAGCAGGGCAATTCCTAAAGTTAAAATGGCAAATAATTTTCTCATTGTTTTTTCGTTTTGTTAATATAATTATAATAATTTCTAATTCCGTTAGTCAAAAAAAGTGTTCAGTATTATTGTCCCTTTAGGGACAAAATATGAGTAGAAATGAGATGTTTTGTATTGATACTTCGTCCTGTCCGGGACGAAACCTTGGATTTCAACTTGTTTTCTACCCATATAAGATCCCTGACGGGATAAAAATATCATTTTAAAAGCCTCAAAATATTTTCTCAGTTATTTTCCTTTTATCTTGTTTTGATGACATTGCTTCCAAAGGTGACTCCGTTTTCGTTAAAACTATCAATTACAAAGAAATAATCCAGGCCAGTAATTAAATCTGAGATGATTGCTTGGTTGTGTCGGGTATCGTGGCTGTGGCAAAGGTTGTCCTTTGTGTGGCCCCAGCGAACCACATATCCGGCAGCGCCTTCAGCAACAGGCCATTCGATTTTTGCCTCGACGGCGTATTTGGAATTTTCTTTAGATTGAAGTTTCACGCTGGCACTCATAACGCCCTGAGGCAATTTACCCAGTCCGCTGCCAAAGATCCGAAGGTCACGTACGGCGAATTTGCCATGTCCGGGCATGTGAATATTTGTTATACGCAATTGCCGGGCTAACACAGGTTTTTTGAGCTGGATATAATCATGAGGGACATCCCGTTGATTGGTACTTTTGTCTGCAAGCATCTTCCATTTTTCTCCATCTTCACTTACTTCGAGGATATATTGATGGTAGAGTTCATCCTCAAGTCGTCGTTTGACGGCACTGGTATTCTGTTCGGCAAAGTTAACCTGGATGGCATTGATTCGGCAGACTTTACCCAGATCTACTGCAAGCCATTCTCCTTTTTCACCAGAGGTTGCACTCCACCAGGTTTTAATGTTTTCGTCGAAAGCAGCTTCAAGATGGCGGTCCCCTAAAGTGGAAGAGGCAGTCGCCTGTTTGTGGTATGAGAGCAACATCCACCCGGTCAGATTTCCGCCCAACCCCAATTTTCGGTGTCCTGTACCATTTTGTGGCAGATCACCCAGGTAAGTATCGGTATACAAACCCCCTTCGGCATCAACCCCTGCAGGGTACATCGAAATCCGTCGTTCGAAACCGGTCAAAGCGTTCAGACAGGTTGTCACAACACGCCAATCATGATTTTGCTTGTCGGCAAAGAGACCTGAGTTACCGCCACCGGTCGTGAAACCTGCGGGGCGGCAGGAGACCGGATTGTTTTTGCAGTACTCAAAAGGTCCCATAGGAGAGTCGGACACAAATGCACAGTCGCGGTAACGCGGGTCTTCGGTTCCGCTGAAAGATACCTGAAGAAAGTAATGCCCGTTCCGTTTGGTCATCTGCGGGCCTTCACCCGACTTGCTGGCGATGAGCATTGCCGGCTCCTGACTAACGTTTGCTACCCGGAAATCGCCCTCATTTTCCTGTTGAAAATCCCCTTTTAATCTGCAAGGAAGCGGACCCTTCAAAACCTTCAGATGAACTTTGGCATCCAGCTCACACACATAAATACCCCGCGCAGGCTTAAAGCCGACCGCATAAAGATAGACCCGGCCATCATCATCGGTGAAGAGCCATTCATCATTGCTAACTTCCAGTCTGTCACGAATGCGCTCAAAGGTCCCTTTCTTTGGGTAGGTAAGGCGATAAAAAGCATCCAGCTGCTGACTGTAAATCAGCTCTCCATTCACAACACTGGCTGCCGGATTGTATCCCCAGACCGGGAGGTCATTTTCAGGCTTCCCCTTCAATTGGTGCTCATCATTTCGGTAGACATAGTTGTCATTAACGGGCACAAGATTCCACTTAAGCAAGTCATTCGACCACCAGTAACCGGCGCTCTTGGAGGCGAACAGGTAATAATCGCCTTTGAAAGGGACGATCAGCGGGTCTGCTGCCTCACGACCGGTATTACCGCCAGGCCGGAAACAGTATTCAATATTGATCGGGTTACAATAAGTACTGTTTGCCGAAACCTGTTTTGGGGGTATAATCGTTTTGCAAACCTGTGCCTGTAAGGCCATGCCGGGAATCACAAAAAGCAGGAAAGCAATTAATTTCATACCTGTAAATTTAAATTAACTCACTAATATTTAGATTTTTGATCCGTTTGAAACCCTCCTTGATTTATACATTGCCTTGTGTGGCTGTAAGTTCATGAGGGTTTCACACGTTTTTCATCTGATGTATCTTTAAAAATAGTCGATTTTTAATTTGTTTTATTTTTCACCTGCAGGAAAGGTGGCAGGAACCGGGGGTTGCGAATTGGCTCCCCAAGCTTCGTTTGGCTGTGGGCCAAGTTCGAGTTCGAGTGTGCCGCCGCGAATCACTTCACGTTGCGGAATCCACCAGTTCTCCATTGTCTGACCGTTCAGTTTTGCCGATTGGATATATCGGTTGGTTTTCGATGCATTATGAGCTAAAATTGTAAAATTCTTTCCGCCATAGTGTTCTTTCGAAAGATGCAGAACTATTTTAGGGTAAAGCGGGCTGCTGATTTCGTAAATCGGATCTATGCGGCAGCCACCGTCAACCTGGAACAGCCCCATGGAAGACATGACAAACCATGCGCTCATCTGACCCTGGTCTTCATCGCCAAGGTAAGCATCGGCCGGGTTGTGGCCGTAGTAGGAGTTGAGGATTGCACTTGTCCATTTCTGGCTCAGCCAGGGCTTTCCGGCCCAGTTGAAAAGCCATGCAACATGCATGTCAGGCTGGTTTCCATGGTTCAGCGGGTACATCCAGAAGCGGTCACCGGCGGCATTGAATCGTGTGGGCGCCGATTTTTCGAATGCATCATTCAGCCGGCTGACAAAGCGTTCGCGCCCCATTGTTTTTATAAGGCCAGGCACATCCTGAGGTACAAACCAGGTATACTGCCAGGCGTTACCTTCGACGAAACTCTCGTTTTTAAACGGATCAAAGGGGGTTATCCACTCACCACTCACTTTGCGCGGTCTGGCGAAACCGGTCTCCTTGTCAAACACGTTGCGCCAGCTTCCCGACCGCTTAATAAAGGTGCCGGCCAGATCCTTGCGTCCTAATGCAAGCGCCATCTGGGCAACACACCAGTCATCATAAGCATACTCGTAAGTGTTTGAGGTCCATGGTCCTTTCCAGTCACCTTTCTGTTTGCCATCATAGGCGACGTAGCCGTGCTTGAGGTAATTGCCGAGGTTTTCATTGCCGGCCCATCCGCCCCCCGGTTGTTTTTTCGGCATAGTGGTCTGCATTTTGACAATGGCTTCGAGGATTTTTTCCTTGTCGAGCCCCTTGATGCCGTGCTGATAGGCAGCTACAAGCAATGCGATTTCATGTTCTGCCACCATGATGCTGATGTATTCAATCCCGGCAGGGCCTTTGGCCAGCCAGCCATTTGCGTCATAGAGTGCAAGCTGCGATTTAACCCAGCGAGCCGACCATTCCGGGGTGAGAAGGTTCATCACCTGATTCATGTTCCAGAAGGTAGTCCAAAAAGCATCGCCGCCAAGCATCACGGCTTCAGGGTCTTTAAGCTTTTGTGTGTGCTCCTCGGGGTCTGTCCACTCGCCGTTGACATCGCTCCATGTGTTTCGTCCCGAAAGGGAGCGATACAGGTTTGAGTAAAACCTTGTTTTTTCGCGCGCATCAGGTGTCCCGATTTCAACACGGGTCAGAAGGTTGTTCCAGGTGTTACGCTGATTCTGAACCACAGCCGCGAAATTCCAGCCGAAAGGTTTTGAAAGCTCCTGTTCTAAATTCAGCCGCGCATTATCCACACTGACCAGCGATATTCCTGTTCGCACCTGGATTTGTTCACCAGCGGCTGTTTTGAATCCGACAAATGCACCGCAATCGTCAGCTAAGGCAAGGTCTTTTACATCGGAAAGGATCTTTTCGCCCTGCCATCCGCCGAGCGAATCGAAAGGGCGGCTGAATTGCATCACAAAATGGAGGTCGTAGCGCTGGTTCCCATCTCCGTAAATATCGGGAAAATGGGTTTGAATAGTACCCTCAAGTTCTCCGGGAGCTGTTTGGCGTACTTTGGCGCCTAATACCTTCATTCTATATTCATTAGGCAGCAAAAAATCGAGTATTATCCGTGCCTGATTGCTTGCAGGAAAGGTATACCGTTGCAACGATGCACGAGTTGTCGCCGTCAGTTCAGCTTTGATGCCGCTGCTTTTCAGGAACACCTCGTAATAGCCGATCCCGCCGTGTTCGGTTGATTTATCGATCCTCGAACTGTAACCTGTTCCGTCGAGGCCGGGCTGGGTATGCAGCGGGCCGACTGTGGGCATCATGCCAAGTCCCCCCATTGTCCACTCGTGGATATGACTGAAACAATCAATGTACTCATGGGTGTATTCATATCCGGCAACCCAGCCTTGCTTTTGATTGTCGGGCGCAAGTTTAACCATTCCAAAAGGCATCCAGGGCCCCGGAGCGATCATCCAGCGTGAATGGGCGGTCCCCTTGAACACATCCACGTAATCGGCTGGCGTGACCTTTGGACTATCATTCAGGTTCAAGGTTGCCTGCTCCAAAAGTATCCCCCCTGAGCTCAGACGAACCGAGGTATCCGGGTTGCGGCCGGCGTTCGGTGCGGGTATTTCAAGGACCTGCAATCCGGGTTCAAGAGCCAATTCGTGTGGGGAACCTTTCCCGACTGTAACCGACAGGGTACCCGGCTTTTCATGCTGATAAACCTCAACTTTTATAGTCGCTTTCTCTCTGCCGCGACTGCTCATGGAGTAAGGTGCCGTGGTGATTGAACGGATTACTGTGTGATTAACAGGGGCAAGCTTTACCGCTGAAGGTGCCTCAAGTTTTAATGCATCAAAGATCATCCAGCTTCCACTGAGAGAGCGAAGTACAATTTCATTATAACCTGTATGAAGCTGTGATGCAGGGAATTCCAGGCGTGCCTGATATGATTTGGCATTCGTATAATTGCCTGTAAGGCTGGCCTCACCACCACCTTTAGGAACTTCAATTTCATGGATGGAATTGTTGACGGTAATCCTTAAAACAGGAGGATGTTCAGCCGATGCATCAAGGATGTTAATGGTCAGTGTACATAGACCTAACTTTGGGACGCTTTCCAGAACAAACCCGACGGGCAACGTATTCATCTGATCCCAGCTTCCGTCCGGATTCCCGCCCGCCCAGGAATCGAGTGGCCCGGGCAGTACGGAGGGCCAATCTTTGGTATCGTCTGACAAACCGATATAAAATGCATGGTCGGGACTGCCAAACTGTTGAAGGAAACTTGTGTAACCATTTTTAGCGAGGGCGAATTCGGCGGCGCTGTCATCTGCTTTCCCAATCTGCCATAACGGCTGTGCGGGCAAAGTAAGACTGAATGAAATCAGGGCAAACAAAAGGAGCAGCCCGGATAAATTTATGGAAACCGATTTTCTCAATTGGATTGAGGATTGCCGTTGGTTTTTTAATTTTAGTCGATTCATTGTATAATTTATTTTTGATTTTTTAAAGCTTTTTGAACTTCGGGTAAAAGTATTTCACGGTCTCCGTCGGCATTGGGATGAATACCGTCGGGTACAAGCCTTAGCCAGTTGGAGTGATCGGCCTGACTGTTGTACAGGGCGATCCAATTTGGATAGTTGTCGACGAATAAGACCTCCCGATTTTTTTTGACGACTTTCTTATAACCTTGGTAGTAATGGTTGAGATTGGGTCGGCTGGTGGCATGCACATTTATGCAGTTGTTCATCGTCTGCACGATAATATCGACTTTTTTCCCTTTCCCCTGGTTTTGCTTTTTAGCCCAAGCGTTGATCTGGTTGATCATGGTTTGCAGGTTCTCTTTCGACTCCTGCTCTGAAATGTGATAAGGTAAAAAGGCGTCATTTATGGCAAACTCGATGAAAACAGCATCCGGATTTTCGCCGGACAGTACGTCACTCAGTTGGAGAAGTCCGTATCGTCCGGGGTGATAACCCGGGTCTGACTTGCCTGTCTTTGAAGCCGATCCGCCTACAGCGTGATTAGAACAGGTCACTTTCCCCTTGTAAGGCAGTTCGTTGAGCCATTCACAGGTGTGCTCAAACCACCCTTTGTTGTGAGCCCCCTTATCGGTCAAGCTGGTTCCGATGGCAGCAAGTTTAAGGTTTTCGCCATTTTTAAGCCTTTGAAGGATGGCTCCCCGGCCTGGGAAAATAAAAAAGAATAGGGCTGTCATCAGAAAAAGGGCCCTTAGGCGATAATCGAATGTTCTTAAGTTTAATTGCATGGTATTCTGTTTGGTTAAAATTATTTGCAGGGAGCTATTGATATCTCAATTGGAACGGTGATTTCTGCCTTTATCCATATCACCAGCGCATTTCCATTCACGCCGTATTCAATGCCTTGTTTAATCTCATCGATTTTCTGGTTTGCACCCTTGATTTTTATTTTAGCCTTTATGCCTTTCCAATTGTGAATTACAAAAGCCGGATTAACGAGGGGATTTTCGCTGTTTGCACTGACTTCGAAGATCGCTTTTTTTGACTTTTTTGTATTTTGATCTGTAAAATGATACGCCTTTTCTGATTGGTTAAACCCATTGGAAATTAAGCTTGAGGAGGATTCAGCCTTAACTGTTGCAGGAGATAACCAAGACTTTGCAATACCGTTCAATTCACCGGCTTTTTTAGTGGTCATTCCAGCCAGCATTACGAAAGTTGTTGAATTCGCAGTTGTGGAGATTGGCTTCCACCCTTTCCAGTAAGTCAAAGAAGTATGCGAAGGATTTGAATCGTCTTTAGCTTCTCTTCCATCAGATTTGTCTTGTGATACTGGCCAGTGGTCCCATTGGTGAAAGATGGAATGAGTTCCATGACTGGTAAAAAGACGTACAGTCAGTCCCGGATCGGGCGGAACAACGATAAATGGCCTGAGCTGCGACTTCAGGTTCACGACCTGAATGCAGGCTTTATCCGGCAAGCCACGCAAACTCATTTTTTTTGAAGCTTCCGGCCAGAAATAATCGGTCGTTTCTCCTTTTACGTTGCTAATAGAGACTGCTGTACTTTCGATATCATCCTCGGGGCTCCTGCCCGGCTGATGGACAATGATGCTCTCCTGCCAATCGGCAAAAGCGTTTACTTCGGTGGAATAGAGGGTCGCTTCGCGTACTGAAGTGGCATCGGGATAAATCACGTAATATTCATCGACCCAGTCGAACCACCCGTTTTCAGGATCGACATAAGGGTGATGGTACTGCACATCAACAGGTGCGTATCTCCAATGGATGACTTTTCGTGCCTCGTTATCTTCGATGATCCTGACCTGGGAATAACGGCACTGTTTATCGCTCATGGGTTCGACGCACCCTTTGGTCTCCTTGATCCCGCTGGAAATTCGCTCCACAAACTGATTATTGTACCATATTCCATTTTCAGTCACCCAGTTGGGGATAAAGCTTGCACCCCGCCAAAATATAAATCCGGCATCACAGTTTGGAAAAGTAACCACCACATCCGCGAATTTACCAACCCGCCAGGGCTTTTCCCACTCTTTGGTATAATTGAGCCTGGTAGAGTAGGCGTGAAAGCCATTATCCCCCTTCGGAATTGCCGGCAGCGATTTATTGTTTTCCTGAGCCAATAAACTTCCAAAAGAACAGGAAAAGATAAGGATGGCTGTAAATAATTTGATTATCATAGTCTTAAAAATGAGTGATTTGCTATTTACCCAATAGGTTAATAATATCTGCCATACGTTGCCTGGGGATTACTTTTAGAGAGATTATCCTGCCATTGCGCAGTTCCCCTTCCACGGTAGTATTGTAAAGTGCGTGAAGCTTAAAGCTGACATCCCAGTCTTTTGGCCAGGCGGGGAAAAGATAGATTTTTTTGCCATCCACCTGCAAAAGCATTGCCTGAAGAGTAGTCATCGACACTCCACCATGACTAATATCTGGGGTCGAGACTTGGTTAGGTCCCCAAAAGGCAGGAAAACGGCAGCGTGGATCAGTGGATGCAAAATTAGAGATCATCATCCGACCGGCCTGCTCTCCTTTACCCACATACGCAGCCTGAATCGAATTTAAGCGCCATCCTCCAAGCTTTCCTTCAAAAGGATATTTGGTCGCTAAAAGTTCCGGGACATATTTTTCAATACTCCGACGTCCAATGTCAAACCCGGGTGTTCCAATGGCATAAAGCCGATAGGGGAAGATGCCATAAAGTTCAGGCATTTCGTCACCTTGCCGGCCGTAAATAACTTCTGCGGCAATTAAAACTTTTTCACCTTCTCTACCACTTAGAGGCACTGCTGGCAGATCGTTTAGTGTTTTATTCCAGTTAGCACGTTGATCAGGTGTGGTAAGCTCAGAAGGTAACGCTAATAAACGTGGAATAAGGTAGTGGAGACCTGCAATTTCAGGCATTGGATTAACCGCTTTATGACAAGATTCCAGTGCACACGCCGGATCAATGCGTATTTTCCCCTTCTCATCGCGCTGATAATGTTGGTCGTAAAAAGTAACCACACCATCTGCAATCGGCATTAAAGTATCCTGCAGAAATGATTTCCGTTGGGTAGCCTCGTAGTAGTCGAGCATCATTGAGGAGAGTTCGATTCCACCCTGCCATAGCCAACGAACATAAACATTGCTCATCTGCCCAAACGGAAGTTTATCCCGATTCCAACCATAATCGTCATTTCCAAAGGTTCCCCAGGTATTTACAGTTGCAGGGATAAACAGACCTTCGTGATGGTAATAAATTTTCGTTCGTTCTTTAGCCATTGGAACCATATCGTGGTACATCGAAAATATTGGTTTCAGCAGGTCGAAATCACCGCTTCGCAACATAGGTCCGCATGTTGTAGTAGCCGCATCAAGAAACCAGTATAACGGACCGTGAAGCCTGAAATCGGCATCCTGAAGGTTCTGAGGATTCCGGCTGTTGAATGTAAAAATGGAGCCGTCGTTTTTTATCGGAAAAGCGCCTCGTCCGCCAGCGGCAGTGATAAACCGCTGCAAAGCATATCCCCGGTTGATAACCTGTCCTGCTGATTCGACACTGACTTTGGGCAAGATATGGTTGATATCATGCAGACCATTTTTGCCTATGAGTTGAAGATCTTCCCGTTCCTGTAGTCGTTTGGCTAATTCGGTGGCTGAAGCTTTCCTATTATCCTCGGGTGTTTGAACATAGATCCAGCTTCGGTCCCAGAACATCTTCCACCATTGACAATGTGCAATCCATTGCTTTTGAAGGTTTGATTTTTGCTCTTTATCGACAAGGTAAATCAATTTTTCCTCCCATTGCTCAAGCGATTCGGTCTGCACTGAAAGAATGCAAATACGCAGATCGAGCTGACGCGTCGGTTTAATTGTTTTTAAGGTCTGAGTGGCATTCTCAGCTGCGATATGGACCATCTCCTTTCCACTGATACAGCCACCAAAGGTTCGGTTCAAAAGCGGGTCATGGACAAGGTTCATTGCACTTTCAAGTCCCTGAACCTTCATCGATATTGGAAGGGTAGTATATGCATTTCGGTGATACCAAATAATTTTATTCTCTTTTGGAGGCAAGGCGATATCTGCTTTTTCAATGATTGGGATTTTTGATTCCATCACACCCAATGCTGCATCGCTCTCTTGCATCGCCCGATCGGCAGTACGCCATATGGTTAAACTGGCTGCAGCCTCTATATTTTTTTGAGATTCACCTTCGAGGTGGATTACCGGATTATTCGCATCAATCCAAAGGCGCAGTTTTGTTATTGAGCCATCAGTTCCACTTTGAATTGTCAGCTGCCCGTTCTCCAAATGAAGCTCCTGCCGGAACGGCCTTGCAGCCAGCGATGGGGTCAGCCGGACCCGCACCTGTCCGAGTTTGAGCAGGCGTCCCGCATCGCTCCAGGAGTCGGTCTTGGAGATAAAAAACAGCAAATCGCCGTTTTCCTCCACCCAGACGTTCATCCCAATATCCCCGTTACCGAGGGGCATCGAACCCGATGAGTTCTTGCCCGGACTGTCCCAGACCACATTACATTTTTCAAGTTCCTTGTTTTGACCCGAAGCATTACTGTCAGTAATAACAAGTAAATAGTTGAAAATAAATAATATAAAAAATATATTTCGCATTTTATTTCTGCATTTTTTTTGATTTTAATTTCGAAGACTTCACTTCCAATGTCTCTTTTGTACCAATATTTACCCGTGCGATGCTGTAATGTGGAATCCTCATCGACAGTGTTTGCCCGTCGATAATTTTCAACTTTTCATCATGTTGGACAAATCCTCCTTCGAAGCCGGCTGACCCTGGAACAAGAAACCTTGCAGATGCTTTTAGTATTCCGGTAAAGTTGGATAACGACAATTCTATTGTAAGATCATTTATTGCATTTCGGTTGATGACAGTAACACAAATACTTTTTCCATCCGGAGTTATTGAAGCGCAAAGGTCGAGGTCGGCATCTGCAGCAAGGACCGGAGTATTCAAAAGCTGCTTCCCCTGATGGGCTGCAAATAGTGCAAAGACCTCCCCCGAAGGATCAAGTTCCGATCCCAATGGAGTAACTTTGATGGCCCCCTCGTTTACGGGCATAAAATAGTAAGCCCTGTCAATTTGCATATTGGTGGCTTCGCGACATAGCAGATTAAGCACTCCTGCCGTGTAAAGTCCCATGGTCACACTCCCGGACAACCCCCATCTGGTATTCCATTCATCGAAAGCGATACTGAAATTCTGGTTAGCCGGAATATCTCTGCGAAGTGTTGTGCGGGCAGTATTTAGCAATGGACGAAGAATCTCTGTTGGCGCTTTGGCAATACCTGGAAGATCACCTTTGTAGCGGTCAAGTAAATAGTCGTGTACAGAGAAGAGGCTGAGCAGATCGCCGGCCTTACCGATTATCGCCTTGTTCCAGTTTCCTTTTCCGAAATGGGTACACCCTACCAATTGAAGGGCTGGATCTGCCTTTTTCATCGCCCGGGCAAAAAGTTTGGTCTGATTGGCACAGAATTCCGCATCTTTGAGTCCGCCCCTCCCGAATGAATAAAGCTCATTCCCAACGAACCAGCACCTTACATTGTAGGGTTCGGATTGCCCACGATCTGATCTGACTTTTCCCCAACGGGTACCGGAAGCGCCATTACAATATTCGACCCATGCTGTGGCATCTTCCGGGGTATTGTCACTCAGCCGCATGGTGATGGCCGGTGCGCACCCCACTTCACGGCATAAGGCGATAAATTCGTCGATGCCAATCTCCTGTGAATCGTAGTCATCGGTGGCGGGTAAAAGAAAAGACAGATTGGTTGGGCCGACCGGAGGACGCTGGTCGACGGGTAAAAGGCCATCTTTCCAATTGTAAAACTCGGCATAACAACCTCCCGGCCACCGTAAACTTCCCGGTTTGAGCTTCTTCAGCAGATCCACTACATCCCGGCGCAAGCCATGAAAATTATTGGCCGGCATCAGCGAAACAGCGCCGATCCGGGTAGTTTCTCCCGCCTCGCTGACCAGCTGAATCTGTGCATTGACGGCTGTTGAGCGGACTACAAACTCTCCGCTTTGAAGTTGCCAGCCGCCTGGTTTGGAAATCAGTCTCTTTTCAAAAATAATTTGGTTTTTGTCTACACCCTTGATTCGTAAGAGAATACTTTGATTGGTTTCTGACCATGTCCAGATCCGGAAACTATACTTTGTCCCTTTTTGGAATGCCAGCCATTCGTGTTGCTGCTCTATTCCTCCTCCATTTTCCAGCAGGAGCGAGTTTTTGCCGGCATAGGCAATCTGCCCGTCCGTCGACACACGACCGGTTTTGTTTATTATTGTCCAGTGTTTGGGTAATCTGTTTTCCACCGCGGCAAACTTCCGGTTGGCGATCATCTCCGCGCTGATTCCCTGCCAGATTGCCCTGCGGGTATGTTCCAGGTTGTGGCCAAAAAGCAATGGGGAAATCACTACACCCTGATTTGAAGCATCAATTCTTACACGCACGATCCCATCCGGGGCGATACCTGGCATTGGCTTGATATCGGCGGCATAAACCGGCAGAACCATCAGGATTAACGCAATTAATTGGAGAATACAGGATCGAAAAAATTTCATAAATATTTTTAAATTATATTACTCATCACTTATAACTTATCATATTGACAACATCACCAGTACGTGATTTTGGCGTCACTTTTAATGAAACCAGTTTGCCGTTGTGCAGCACGCCCGCTACGACAGTGTTGTAAGGTGCATGAAGTTTAAAGTTTACATCCCACTCTTTAGGCCAGGCCGGGAAAAGGTAAATTCTGCGGCCGTCGGTTTGCATCAGCATTGTCTGACCCGTATTAAGGAGGTTGCCTCCATGACATTGATCGGGAACCCAGTCGTAATTTGGTCCCCAAAAAGCGGGGAAACGACTTCCTGCATTTTTGCGTGATGCATTTGAGACCATCATGGTTTTGGCCGTTTCATATATTCCAAGGTACGCGGCCTGAATGGATGACTGTTGCCACCCATGGATTGCTGTCGCGACGCGCGCTTCAAAGGTATTTAGTGCGGTTGCCAGATCGGGCTTTCCGACGCCATAGATCCGAAACGGGAATACCGTGTATAATTCGGGATTTTCACCGTTGTTCCGCTTGCCAAACTTCTCCGCAGGGATTACCTGTTTTTTTCCATTTTTTATGGTTAATGGAAGGTTGGGAATCTCATTTTGAAACCTGATCCACCGTTCACGTGAAGCGGATTCGGTCAGCTCAACCGGCAACGCAAGTAATCTGTGTACCACGGTCAGCAATCCAGCCACATCGGTGGCAGGATTGATGATTTCTCCGGTCCGGAGTTCTTCGAGCACCTGGGCCGGGGTGATCACCAGCTTCCCTGCAGCGTCGCGTTTGAAACGGGTGTCAAAATAGAGGATCATGGCATCGGCCCAGGGTATCACCTCTGTTGTCAGGAAGGCTTTATCCTGAGTATGATCGTAATAATCGAGCATCATCATCGACAGATCCAGGCCACCTGACCAGATCCATCTGACCGGGACGCTCGCCAGATCGGTAACCTGCTTTCCCGTACGGTCCCAGCCATAATCAAAGTTGCTGAACATCCCCCAGAAACTCATCGTCTCGGGGATAAAAGCCCCTTCGCAGTTGAACCAGATCCGGTTTCTCGCTTTGGCAAGTGGTAACGTGTTCATATACATCCGGAAGAGCGGTTTCATCAGATCATAATCGCCCGAAGCCAGCATTGGCCAGTAAGGCAGTCGGGTGTTTTGGTACCAGAAGTCGCCGCCCCAGGCACGCCAGTCGGGATCAGACTTGACGATGGCGTCGTTGCGGTTTTCTACGGTAAAGATCGATCCGTTGAATTTGAACGGATAAACGCCACGCCCTGCACAGCCGTTCATCCATCGCTGGAGCACGCAGGCACGGGTAACTGCTTCTGCCGCCGGGCTGCCAGAAATATCAATCCTGCTGCGTTGCCAGAAATCGCTCCACCATTTCTTATGTCGGATGAAGGTTCGGGTCAGTTTTTCTTTGTCGACCACGCTGATATTTTTGTCAAGTTGCTCCTGCCAGGCCTGGGATGTTGGGGTGATTGCGGTCAGCGGATAGATTGAAAGCCGGAATGATCTGGCAGGCTTTGCAGAGGCGAGCGTCCGGGAATCTTTTCTTATCAGCCCAGGCCCTTTAATTGCTGCTCCAAATGTCCGGTTTTGCAACGGATCGGTCAGCTGATTCATTACCGATTCAAGACCCTGGAGTTTCATTCCAATCGGCCATACTGAAGTTGTGTTCCGGTGATACCAGACGATCCGGTCTGTGGAATCTTCCAACACGGTGTCGGGCATGTTATAGAGCGCTTTGCCGGGCAGTTTATTGTAACCGAGCATGTGCCAGCAACTTTGATATTCCGAACTCCCGGTGTCGACGAAGGGACGTTTTTTTGTTCGCCACAACTCCAATTGGGCCCGGAGGCTCGCGGGTTCTGCTCCGTCACATTCAACCCGGATCACAGGGTGGTTGGCATCCACCCAGATTCGAAATTTTCTGGCGTCGCCACCATGTCCCGCGGTGATTTCAATCATCCCTTCCTTAAGTTTTAATTCCTGAATAAAAGGGTGGCCACTTTCTGCCAGTGAAGGGGATAACGAGATCCGGACGCGTCCCAGCTTGACAATTCTGCTGTTGTCATCCCAGGAATCGGTCTTGCTGATCAAAAGGAGCAGATCACCGTTCTCCTCCACCCACACATTCATCCCGATCTCCCCGTTGCCAATTGGCATCGATCCTGCGGAATTTTTTGAAGGTGTATTCCAGACCACATTGTAATGCCCTGGATATGAGGTCTGACTCGTTGCCGGAGAGACCTTTAAAAACAGTAAAAAGATGACTATTAAGAGGTTAATATTGGAATGTGCCCTTTTTGAGGGTGCAACATCAGAGCTGATCATAGGTTGCAATACCAATCCAAATATTGCTGAGGATGACATTTTTAATCGATTAAAATTGAAATAAACAGTTGCTTATTTCAATAGAATAAATGATGGAATTAGTAGAGAAAATCAAAGAATGGTATCCGGTTTTTTTAATTCTTAAATGGATCCCGACTATTTTTAGGGATCCATTTAAGAGTAATTTCAGATTTTTTTAGCCTGCACTTTTTTTGTTTTGCCATTCACAACGATTGTCACCTTACGTGGCTCGGGAGAGGTGATGCGGTAATCGGTTACCTTGCCGTCTTTCCATTTCATATCGACGGTAAAATTGCCGCGCGCCTTAAGTCCCTGGATTGAGCCTGTGTTCCAGGTTGTTGGGAGGGCAGGGAGCATCCGGATAATTGGCTGTCCATCGGCTGTTTTTTCGTGACTTTGAATCAGCATCTCGGCAACGGCCGCGCATCCGCCGAAGTTCCCATCAATCTGAAACGGGGCGTGCAGGCAAAAAAGGTTCCCTGCGCCGCGACCAATGAGCATTGAGAGTAACTTGTTGGCATGATCACCATCCTGCATGCGTGCCCAGAAATTAGCCTTCCAGGCCATGGACCAGCCTGTTGAGGCGTCCCCGCGACGTTCGAGCGACAACCTTGCCCCTTTAAATAACTCAGGTGTCTGCGGATTGATCGCCGTTCCGGGATACAATCCCCAAAGGTGTGAAGAGTGACGGTGATGTGGATCGGTCTCTGTGAAATCCTCCTGCCACTCCATGATGCGCCCCTCTTTATTCACCCGCGTTGGCATAAGCCGGTTACGGGCTACATCCAGACTTTGTGCAAATTGTTCGTCGGTACCGAGGATACGTGCAGCATCTGCTGTGCGGGCGAACAGGTCGCGGATGATTTCCAGGTCAAATGTCGAGCCGATGCAAAAGGAGGTTTTTTTAACCTTTCCATCGCTGTCGGTATAACTGTAACCATTTTCCGGTGAGTTGGAAGGCGCGGTTACGAGTAATCTGGTCTTTGGATCCTCCACCAGCACCGCCTTGCAGAATTCGCTTGCCCCACGCATTATGGGGTAGTATTTTTTGAGGAACTCTTTATCCAGGGTGAAGTCGTAATGGGTTGCGATGTGTTGTGACAACCATGCGCCACATGTTGGACCTACACAGGCGCCCAGGTTGCTTGGTGCGGTTTCAAACCAGGGATTCTGGGTGTGATTGGCCATCCAGCCCGGCGCATTGTAATAAGCCTTGGCAGTCTTTGCACCCTCCTTGGCAACACCTTCAATAAAGCGCATCAAAGGCATGTGGCAATCGGAAAGATTTGCAGCCTCGGCAGGCCAGTAATTCATCTGCAAATTGATGTTGCTATGAAAGTCGCCGCGCCATGGCGTATTATACTCCTCGGCCCAGATGCCCTGCAGATTGGTGGGGAGCTGTGAGTCTGGTCGTGAACCCGATACCATCAGGTGGCGGCCGAATTCAAAGTAGAGGGCTGCGAGTGCCGGATCAGGTGTGGTTTGCGCCTTTGCAACCCGTTCGGGGGTCGGTAAATTTGAGTTTGGTCCCTGTGGCAGGGTAATTGTACAACGCTTCATCAGTGAGGCGTGGTCAGCTGTAGCTTCGCTCAGAATATCGGCAAAAGGTTTCGCCAGCGCACTTGCAACCCGCTGTTTGGCCAGCATAACATATCCCTTGTTGAAAAGGTCGGTTCCTGCGGAAACGATGAGAGTCGCTTCATCGGCATCTGTGACTGTATAGCCGGATTCGGAAATGGCTACTTTCCCCCCTTTAACGCTCACCCCCAGAATAGCGAGGTAACGAACACCTTCAGCAGTCACACCCGCGGGTTTTACAAACGGAAGTTGCCCCTCCATCAAAAGTAAATTACCTTCGGCTCTGATGGCTGCACACTCCTTGCGGGATAATGTTGAAGTAAAGGTGAGAGATCCCGGCTTGTCCCCCTTGACATGCAATGCGATCACCTCATCCGGTTTGGAAATAACCAGGTCACGCGTGAAACGGACTCCGTTTTGGTTAAATTCGGTGTGGGCCACTCCACGCATCAGGTTCAGATCGCGCCTGTACCCTGAATAAACCGGCAAAGAAGCTGTTTCCGATTTTGAGGCGCCAAACTGCAGGGTCAGATCACCCAGCGTCTGGTATGATCCGAATTGATCCCTGGTACTCCAGCCGGAGATCCCTTCCGCGTAACCAAAATTTTTCTGAAGTTCATTTTCGGCATCACTGATGTTCCCTGCAAAAAGGTTTTTCCGCACGTTAGGCAGACATTTGTAGGCGTCGTAGCGGTTGCCGTCATAGGGACCGCCTGACCAAACGGAAGACTCATTGAGGGCAATGCGCTCTTTTACGATTCCGCCGAAATCCATGGCTCCAAGCCTTCCGTTACCAACAACACTCGATTGGTGGAATGTTTTGGCGGGCTCGATAAACCAAACGCTCATCGGTTCGGCCGGAGGGGAGACAATATCGGTCTTCTGTGGATCATTGCCTTTATTTTGCGGCTTTGCCATAACCGGAAATGCAAGCATCATCAGCAGAAGTGCCTTTCCAAGAATCGGGATTGATTTTTTCATTCAGTTGAATAATTAATTGGTGAATATCAGATAAATATATAATTATGCTTTAAAATAAAATTCATTTTGAGTTTTCAGGAAGTGTTGACCGGAAATGGTAGATACCCGATTCCACAGCAAAAACAGCATTGTTTTTTTCAAAGTTCAGCAATTTTACCCCGGATGTCTTGCCGGCTAATTTTCCTGATTCAGTCACCGTTCTGGCATCCTTTGCGGGGATAAAAACAGTAGCTGTGGTATTTGCCGGAATTGTCATGTCAATAGTCACTCTTCGACCTTCAACACTCCATTTGGTCGTGATTTTTCCGTGAATGGAGTTGTAGCTTGTTTTGGCCCAGTTGAGACCGTCGCGGATGACCGGTGCAATTTTTATCCGCGAGTATCCTGGCGCCTCTTCACTGATTCCGCCGACCATCCTGAAAAGATATTCCCCTACGGCGCCAAAAGCGTAATGATTGAGGGAGTTCATTCCACCTTGCGGAGTCTTTCCATCCCAGCCAACCCACCGTTCCCAGATAGTTGTGGCGCCTACACTTACCGGGTAAAGCCAGGACGGTGCCGTTTTAGTCAGCAGAAGTCTGTAGGCATCGTCGTCCCTTCCCGCGAGGTGTAAGCCAGGGAGCAATCGGGGCGTCCCGATAAACCCGGTTCTGGGGTGCCAGTCGAAACGGCTTACCTCCTCTGTAAATCGTTCAGTCATTTCCCCTTTCAAGGTTGGGGGAACCAAACCCATAGTGAATGCCAGGGCGTAACCGCTCTGACTGCTCCCTTTGATCTTCCCTTTATCATTGATGTAAGCCTTGGCAAAGGCTCCGGTGATCTTGCCGGCGCGGTCGCGGAACTTTTCTGCATCTACCTTTTCACCGATTGCATCGGCCATCTCAGCCATCAAACTGAAGTCAAAAGCAGAATATGCCGTTCCGATAACCACCTTGCTTGCGCCCCCCTCATTGCTGAGCCAGTCACCGTTGCCGACTTTCCCGGTGAAGAGAAAATCCTTGCTTTCGCGAGTGAGCCAATCGAGGTTTCGTTTCATGGCTGCATAGTGCTCCCGGATGATATGGGTATCACCATAAGTTCTGTAAATTTCGTATGGGCAGATGATCCCTGCATCAGACCACCCAATATTTGGGCCATCGCCTGGACCGAAAGTGGGTGCGTGGTCAGCGAAATGACCGTCGGGCAGTTGGGCCTCCTCACACACATCGACCAGCCATCGGCTGAAAAATGCCGAAATATCCATGTTATAAACAGCTGCCCGCATAAAGAACTGAGCATCTCCGGTGTAACCACACCGCTCATTGCGTTGGGGACAGTCGGTGGGTACCCCCATGTAGTTACCCCGCTGTGACCAGAGGATATTTTTTGAAAGCCGGCTGAGTAATGGATCGGAACAGGTGAACTCCCCGACTTCCGGACAGTCGCTGTGAAAAATCACACCCGTAAGACTTTCCAGTGATGGCTTTTCCTTCAATCCCCGCACTTCCACATATTGGAATCCATGATAGGTAAAATTGGGTTCAAAGGTTTCCTCTTTATTCCCTTTAAAAGTATATTGATCGAGCTGAATCCGGTGTTTACTCACCACGGTGAGGTTCCCCAAAAAGACGGTCCCGTCGGGGTTGCGCATTTCACCATGCTGTAAATCAATAGTTTCACCGGCTTTCCCGTGAAATTTAAAGCGGCACCAGCCTACTATATTCTGATCGAACGCAAAAACGTACACCCCTTGCTTCGGTTGGGAAATAGCCACCGGTTTGATATATTGGGTTACCCTGATTGGATTGCCCCGCTGCGCGGCCAGTTTCCCGACTATGAAATCTTTATCAGCTTTTGGAGTTGTGGCTGCTGACCATTTCGAGTCATTAAATCCTGGGGCATCCCAGCCATGAAATTCCTTGCGGGCATCATAGGTGGCCCCTTCATAGATTCCTGCAAACTGAAACGGTCCGTCTGTTGTGCCACGCCAGCTCTTATCCGAAACAACGGTTTGACGGGTCCCATCCGAAAATTCAATCTCCAGTTGTGCCAGGAACAACGGCTCCGATCCATAGATGGCCGATAATTTCTCTTTCCATTTCTGCCAGCCTCCGCTATACCATCCATTTCCTAATATTGTACCAATTGTATTTGAGCCGGCATGAACTATTCCGGTGACATCATAAGTCTGGTATTGCACCCTTTTGGTGTAATTGGTCCATTCAGGAGCCAGCAGGTGGTCGCCGACACGCTTTCCATTGAGCCGCAATTCATAAAGTCCCAAAGCGGTGGCATAGACCGTAGCGCGTTGAATTTTTTTATCGGCCATGAATGACTTACGTAAATAACGTGGCCTGGCCCATTCGGTGGGAGAGGGGTCGTTCACCCCGATCCATTTTGCCTTCCAATCCTTCGGATCCAGTAACCCCATGGTCCAAATTGCAGGTTTACTCCAATCCGATACCTTCCCGTTCCTGTCCCAAATCCGCACTTTCCAGAAACTCTGTGATCCTGACAACAATGGTTTGCCCGAATATTCAAGCTGGGTGGTCTGATCGGATATTTTTTTTCCGGTACTCCACAAATCGCCCTGATTTTTTGCCAGCTTTTCAGCCGAAGAGGCGACTAAAATTTCAAACGCTGTTTGCCGTTCACCGCGCAGCGATGATTCGACGATCCAGCTCAACCTCGGATTAACGATGTCAATGCCAGTTGGATTGGCAAGGTATTCACAACGGAGGTTTTGAATAGTGACCCCCGAAGCAAACAGGGTTGTTGCAAGAATTGTGTAAATCAGAAGGATGATCTTCATTTTTAGCCTACTTTGTTAATTTTAAAACAACCGGCAATTTCTGGTTGAACTCATTCTGAATATCATAAATACTGGCAGGGATATCCAGCGAAAGCTCTTTTGCAGTCTGTTCAAATTTCAAGGGTTCTTTAAGTCCAAGGATTTCCACCGATTTAATACTGACTGGTTGTGTCGCAGCACCGCTGCCTAATGGTGAAATTTTTAAATTACCCGGGACCGGATTCATAACGATTACATACAAAATCCCTTTTTTGGTTGTAAACCTGACCTCGTCACTGGCAAAAGGTTTGCTGTCGATGGTCCGGGCATTATAATGTTCACCCTCGGCCGCTTTGGCTACCGCCTCTGCGCTGGCATTGGCAATATTTTCCCCTTTCTTCACCTCTTTTTGCATCCCGGAACCGGCTCTGAAAATATGCCATGGCCTGGTTCCGTAAATAGCCTCCCCGTTAATTCTGAGCCAGTCGCCAATATACGCAACAACCTCCCTTTGAGTGTTGGGGATCGTTCCGTCTGATCGCAGTTCCACATTCAATAAAAGTGTGCCGTTTTTGCTCACCACATCGGCCAGCATCTGTATAACCGATTGTGCATCATGCTGCCGGTGCGAATCCTCGATGTAAAACCAGTCTCCAAAAGTGATTTCCGATTGCCATGGCTTATCCTGAATCGTATTGCAGGTCCCCTGTTCGACATCATAAACAGTCCCCGCCATTTTCCGTTTAATGGTCTGAATGGCCTCAATTTTACCGTGCATCTTCAGGCTGTTATTGTACAGGCGGCGGGTAACCTCTTTTCCGTAATCCCCGTAATTGAAATCATAGGCATCGTAATACAAATAGTCGGGCTTGTATTTGTCCACCAGTTCGAGGTGGCGTTTCAGATAATTCTCCTTCATTTTGGTTTCAAGCTCCGGTGTTCTCATTTCAGGAGGAGGTCCGTAAAGATCGGCAGGATCGTACCCTTCCCACCATTTCCCTTTTCCATCTGCCTTGGTGAGGTAACCATCATATTTTATCCCTTTTTTGGGACCATACTTGTCTGCGCCAAATGCAGGCAGCCACCAGCTCCAGAAACGGTTATCGTGCGAGGTGACGCCAAAAGGGAGCTTAAGTTTACGGGTTGCTTTTTCAAATTCACCGACGATATCTTTGTGAGGCCCCATGTTTACGGAATTCCAGGGATGGTAAGTGGAGGCAAAAAGGTCAAAATGATCGTGATGATTGGCAGTGGTTACGAAGAATTTGGCCCCATTCATTTTAAAGAAACGCAATAACGAATCTGCATTGAATTTTTCAGCCTTCCAATGGTTAATCACATCCTTAAATCCAAATTCAGAAGGGTGACCAAATGTTTTCAGATGATAGGGATAGGCATTTCTGCCAAACTGTTCTCCACCAACATTTTCCATATACATGTGCCGGGCATACCATCCACCGCCACTCTGCGGCACCGACTGTGGCCCCCAGTGACACCAGATTCCGAATTTCCCTTCACTGAACCATTTCGGACATTCGTATTGAGCCGCGAGCTGATCCCAGGAGAGTTCTTTTTGGGCAACAGTTTGTCCGTAAGAAGTTTGAAGAAAAGTTAGGAATAGCAGGAATATAAACCCGGATAATTTTTTCATTGAAGATTCAGATTAGATAGTTGGTAAATTCCATGGGTGACGATAAGGACGCGACAACAGGCGACTTGCCATCGGGTTTCCGATGATCTCCTCCTTTGCCTGATCCCAGTTAATTTTTTGCCCGGTGGTCATCGCTATTTCGCCCAACAACCCAATGCTGATTGAGCGATGTGCGACCTCAACCGGAGCAACCGTTTCTTTCCTGGATTTAACGCATTCCAGGAAGTTTCCAATGTGGTCATCGCTTTTATAGAGGTGGATCTCATTTTCGCCAATCACCTCTTCCAGGATTTTTGGATCTGAGGCCTCAAGAACACCTCTGTCGACATGTATCCACCCTTTTTCGCCGTACCATACAACTCCCTTTTTATGTTTAAGTCGCGAATGATTAGCCACCCTCATATTGATCCCATTTTCATACCTGCAGTTGAAATCATATTCAACCGGGGTGTTGTACAATCCTTCACGAGGATATATTCCTTTTCCTGAAATTTCAACAGGTCCCGACCGTTCCATTCCAATTCCCCATTGTGCAATATCGATATGGTGTCCAGCCCAGTCAGTAAGCTGTCCCCCGGAATAGTCAAGTATCCAACGCCAATTTTGATGACAGATGCCGCGAAAAGGTGATTTTGGCGCCGGGCCAAGCCACATCTCCCAATTGAGGCCGGCAGGAACTTCCTGCACAGGAGGTGTACCTACACCCCTGTTCCCGTCGGGTAGTCCGGCATCAATTGAAATAATCTTTCCTATTCTTCCATTGATTACCAGTTCGGCTGCCCGCCGGAAATTTGCAGTTGATCGTTGCCAGCTACCCGTTTGCCAGACAATATCACTCTTTTTTACGGCACTTACAATTGCCTTACTATCATAAATAGTTCGGGCAAGCGGCTTTTCTCCGTAGACATCCAATTTTTTATTCGCTGCAGCAGTGTAGATTAACCCATGCCAATGATCGGGCAAAGCGATGGATACCGCATCGAGTTTTTCTTTTTCCAGGAACTCGCGATAGTCTTCATGTATTCTGCAGTCATTTGTTTTGTGTGCCGTATCAATCAGCTTTTTAGCATTCCTGGCATTACTTGCATCCACATCGCATACGGCAATAAATTGAACCTGTTTTAACCGGGTAAGGAAATCTTCCAGGTTACTGCACCCCTGGTCACCAGTGCCGATACAACCCATGACAATCCGATCGCTTGGCGCCAGCTTTCCTCCCATCCCTAAAGCAGTTGAAGGGATGATTTGAGGAAGAACCAATACTCCCGCTGCAATAGCTGCAGACCGTTTCAGGAAATCTCTTCTGTTTGGTTTGTTTGACATTTTTCTCAGGTCGAAAATGATTTATTCTATTTTATTTCTGCTGTTTTACTCATCTCAAAATCGATCGTTCCGCCGTTTTTAATCATATTGTGTGTAAAGAGAAAACGGGTATATTTCTTGCCGTTCATCTTCACCCTTTTGACATAAATGTTTTCAGCGCTGGCATTGGGAGCATTAATGATCAGGTCTTTACCGTTAGTAAGATGAATGGTGATTTTATTAAAGAGCGGGCCATGCAAATAGTAGAAATCCTGTCCGGCATTCGGGAAGAATCCCATAGCGGAGAAGATATACCACGAACTCATTGCCCCGCTATCGTCATTATCGAATGTCCCATCCTCGGTAAACTTTTCATTCATGACCCCTCTTGTCCAGTAGCTTGTTAAATCGGATCGTCCGCCATAGTGAAAAGCCTGGGCTGTCAGAAAGGAGGGTTCATTATCGTAATTCAGAAGTTTGTGTTCATATCCATAGTTTAGTTTTTCGACAAATTTCTGCTTCCCGCCGTTAAGTTTCACGAGCTGGTCGAACTGATGCGGTGTAAACCACGAGTAGACCCAGCCGGACCCTTCGTAATAATAGTTATTCCACGAGCCGGCAAATTTTTTAACGTCAAGTTTCATAAATGTGCCATCCAGGTTTCTGGCGGTCATAAATCCTTTAAATCCATCACTCTCAGCTGAGGGATCCCAAAGGTGGACCCATTGTTTACTTCTTTCGTTATACTTTTTGTAATCGGAGGTTTTCCCTAATCCTTTTGCAACCAGGGCAATGCAATAATCGTTATACGAATATTCCAACGACATGGAGGTTGACATTTTTCCTGCCGGGATCCATCCGGTTTGTTTGTATTTGTTTAGAGTACTATCCTGTTTCCGCCAGGCAAAACTTCCCAGCCGTTCGTTATCTGCATTGAATTTAAGCACTTTATAGGCTTCTTCCCAGTTGATTCCCTTGACTTTTTTTACGAATGCATCGGCAATAATATTGTCGACATTGTTTCCCCCCTGTTCCATGGTCATCTCGTTCCCATTCACAAAGGCATCCTTTACCTTCCCGTTTTTTTTCAGCCGGGCAATGAATGAATTGATAGTTCCGCTTACCATATCCGGATTGAGGAGCACCTGCAGGGGATATAAGGTTCGCCAGGTATCCCAGACTGCAAAATGGTCATCCCATACGGGAACATCTTGGCCAAATACCTTTGAATCATTAGTCCGGTTACGGGGCATAAGGTGTGAATGATACATGGCGGTATAGAAAAGCCGTTTGTCTTTTTCTGTTCCACCCTCCACTTCAATCTTTTTAAGGGTATTGTTCCAGATAGTTTTCGCCGCTGATTTCACCTTTTCATAATCCCAACCGGGAATTTCAGTGGTTAACCATGCTTTTGCCTGCTCTACACTTTTATAGGAAACAGAGACTTTGAGATAAACTGTCTCTTTTTCTTCGGTATTGAAATGAAGGAAAGCCCCGACCCGGTCATTTTTCTGTTGGAGGGGCTGACTCAATGATTTTTGAATAATTTTTCCATTGAGCCAGGTACCGTAACTAACGGGGTTCTTACTGATCCTGGCGGCAAAATAAACGGTATAAGGCCCCTGACCAAAACCCCCTTCGTAGACGCCATAACCGGTCAGCAGATTTTTCTCCTCAGGATCGATCTTCACTTCACCCTCATACACATTTCCATGAATATAGGTGGCGATATCCATGGGTAAATTATGGGTCAGATCCAGGAGTATATGGGCATTGTCCGATTTTGGGAAAATGAACCGATAGATTGCGGAATGATAGGAAGGGGTAAGGGCTACTCCAATTTTATATTTTTCGAGCATCACCCGGTATTCGTAGGGTTTTGCCGTTTCATCTGATTTTGGAGAATCATGCGACTCCTCTGTAATTGCCAGACCAATCTGAGGAGAAACAAATACCTGTCCGTTGGTACCCCAGCCGGTGCCGCTCTGCTGCAACTGACCAAAACCACGGATGGGTTCACCGGGATGATATCCATCATCTCTTCCGTTAGGGGTTTGCGGACTTGGACAGATGGAGCCAAAGGGTAATTGTGGTCCGATCACACAATTACCTTTTTCTGACCGTACGCCGATAAAATTATCAACATAATCAACGGGTTGCAGGTTTTGTGCCCGGGCAGAACCTATGAAAAGGGATAGCGTAAAAATCCAAAGGGTTAATCTTGCTCCAAATAACTTCTTGTCCATCTTCCGATATTTGTAATTAAATAGCTGGCTGATTCCAGGGTTGACGATAAGGGCGTGTCAATAAACGACTTGCGATCTGATTTCCGATAATCTCCTCTTTCACAGGATCCCACTGGATTTTATGTCCGGTTGTCATGGCGATTTCACCGAGTAATCCAACGGAGATGGAGCGGTGTGCAATTTCCGCCGGGGCGACTGTTTCCCCCCTCGACCTGACACACTCAATAAAATTGCCAACATGGTCCTCGCTCTTGTAAAGATGGATTCCATTTTCACCGATCTCCTCCTGAAGAATCTTGGGATCGGATGCCTCCAGCCTGCCGCGGTCGACGGAGATCCACCCTTTTTCGCCATACCACGTAGCGCCACCGCCATGCAGTAAGCGTGAGGAGTTGGCGACCTGCATTTCGATACCGTTGGCATATTTGCACATAAAATCGTATTCAACCGGCGTGTTGTAGATCCCGTCGCGGGGATAAACTGCTTCACCAAAGAATTCTACGGGGCCTGAACGCTCCATTCCGATACCCCATTGAGCGATGTCTATATGGTGACCGGCCCAGTCGGTGAGTTGACCCCCTGAATAATCGAGGATCCAGCGCCAGTTCCAGTGGACCACCCCCCGGTAAGGGACTTTTTGTGCAGGCCCGAGCCACATGTCCCAGTTAAGACCGGCGGGAATCTCCATCGGAGGAGGTGTCCCAATCCCTTTCCCACCGTCGGGAAGACCTACTTCAATGCGGGAAATTTTTCCTATCCGACCATTGATCACCAGTTCTGCAGCGTGCCTGAAATTGGGTTTCGACCGTTGCCAGCTACCCGTTTGCCAGACGATTTTATTTCGACGGACTGCGCTTACAATGGCCTGACTGTCGTGAATTGTCCGTGCCAACGGCTTTTCGGCATATACATCGAGCTTTTTGTCAGCTGCGGCAGTATAAACCAGACCATGCCAGTGATCGGGGAGGGCGATCGATACTGCATCGAGTTTCTCTTTTTCCAGAAATTCGCGATAATCACCGTAGACGCGGCATTCGCTGTTTTTGTTGATCGTGTCGATCATCCCTTTTGCCTTGGCGGAGTGAGCCTTGTCGACATCACATACCGCCACGTATTGAACGACATTTGCACGCCCCAAAAAGTCTCTCAGATTAGCGGTTCCGCGGGCGCCGTTTCCGATAGCTCCCATGACAATCCGGTCACTTGGGGGAAGTTTACCACCCATACCCAAGGCTGTTGAGGGAATAATCTGCGGAACGATTATCGCACCGGTGGCAATGACCGAAGCATGCTTAAGGAAATCTCTCCTGTTCGATTTATTATCCATTTCGAATTGTTTTTTTCTTTGAGACAACTTCTTAATTGATAGATTTCAATATCACCGGCCCGATTAATCCTGATTTAATTTCACCCCGGTACATCGTCGGAACAGTTGTGTAATTATTGGCTACTGTATTGTATATCAGTATTTCTATTTGATTTTTACCTGGCTTGATAAATGGAGTGATGTTAAATTTCCAGGGTGGCGTAAGCCGGATGCCGGCACTTTTACCGTTGACAACCATTTCAGCTGAGGAAACCACGTCGCCAAGATCAATCACCAGTTTGTTTTTTAAATCCTGTGCGCCAAGGGTAATGGTTTTACGGTACCATGCACCACCGGAATAGGCCTTGAGTCCGTCAATTTTTGACCAGTCGCCCAGATTAATGGAGCTCTTGCCACACTGCTGTTCGATGTATTGCGGCAGAGCAGCTGCTCCGCAGAATCCGGGCTGGTAGTCTATTTTGATCACCACCTGGGAGGTTGTCATTTTGGGATTTTTCAGACTCGCGCTGTACCCGGTTAAACCGTCCGGTTGTTTCGTTCCCGGTAATAACTGAGCCTGCACGCCATCCGTCCAAACGGAAACTTTCCCGTAAGCGTTAAACGTCAGTGATTGTAAACCGGGGGCGGATTCAAAAGCAAAGAGGCCTGAAGAAAAGGTGGCGGACGAACAGTCGAATGGCAAAACACCATTGTCACCATACCAGCACATGGCAACCTGTTGCTTTTCAGGACGTGGTGTTCCGGGTTTGCGGAGGACAAGATAGGTTTCGCAAGACTTGTCGTACATCATCAACAGCTGATTTGCCCCTTTCTTCAAATTCAGGGTTTTACTGCCGGTATCTGTTTTGGAATTGTTTACAAACAGAGTTACAGGTTTTTCATCCCCCATAAGCAAATCATAGGTCCCATCTGCCGGGGCAATGACCGTTGAGTAGAGGAGGTAATACTTCCCTTGAGGTTCCGGAAGTCTCTTCTTCGACATTTTTACAGTTTTCAGAGCCCCCAAACGGATAAAATTATCGTACATTTTACCTTTTAATCCATGATAACCCTGGTGTCCCGGGTCTCCTTCCACTCCCTGTTTCCACGAAAAGCCATACGGTTCCCAAGGTTGTTTTTTCCCCGAAAGGGTCGCCACGCTGTTTCTGTCACGAGGTGTCATTTTCAATAATTCCTCATCTGACGGAGCAGCCTGAAGTGGCCCTATTTTGAGGAATTGTTTTCCAAAAGCACAGGTGACATTTGTCCAGGAATTGTCCAGGGTGAGTTTTCCCCCCGTATAATTTGTGTTTTCACTCCAAAAGAGCTGACGAACCTGGGCTCCCAGCATCTCATTTTTTGCAGGAAGCTGAAAGTCACCCCATTGGTTATCCAATGAAGGTTTTAGCTCAAATTCCCAGGTAGCGCCCAGATCAGTTTGCCCGATCACCTTTTCCGGCTGGATCACATTCTTGCTGATGCGGTTTTCATGATCAAACACGATGATCTGAATTTCACTTTTAGTTAAGGGCAGAGTTAGTTCGGTTCCCTGGTCGGTAGCCACAGCAAATTTTGAAATTGAAGCGGTTTCCCCGTTCCATGGATTCCATAGCTGAGGTGTCCCTTTGGTTTTGAAAAAACATTTGGTTCCCTCCTCAAAATTGTATAAGGCATAGACATCACGTTTCCCAATTACGCGGTGCATCATATAAGGACGGTCTTTCGGAGCGGTCAGTATTTTAAAGTCAGGGGAATATTTCCCGGATATTGCCATGGGAACGGCTCTCGCGTCTTCACATTGAATCACGTTCGGGCTTTTTGAGAATATGGAGGCAACGAGTCTTGTCGTTTCCAGATCATTGGCGCCATTTTTTTCCGTAGCCTGGGGAGCCTCCCCAATATTGACAATGATACCACCTGCTTTTTTAAATGCTGCAAGTTTTTGAAGGGAGGCATAACGGATGGCAGTCATCGAGGGGACAATCAGCACCTTATATTTCTCACCCGAAACGTTTATTTCCCTGTTTTTCACCTCTGATCGGGCAAGTGATTCATAATCAATAAAGTCGAAGTCGACACCTTTGGTATAAAGCTCTTCCCCGGTATCAAATGCAAGTTTTACCGATTTCTTCCCCTCCGGTCCTGCAACCATTGGTTCTGTGGGGTAGAGAATGGCCACGTCGCAGTTGTGAACTCCCTGTGATAACAAATAGGCTAAACGCTGAACACAGTTCATCAACGGATCGATCTGTTTCCAGTAAGGCATCCGAAAGTGATTGCACGGCGGGGCCCATTCCCACCATCCACCTTGTGTGGAATAGTATAAGCCATGAAATGAAAGGAGATTGTACCCGGCCACGAAATTCCCAAAGATAGCATCGGTAACATCCGAAGAGGTAGTTCCCCAGCCGCTGCCGTAAAACCCTTCAAGCCAGACGCGGGGACGCTCATATAAATGGGAAATGGAGGAAGCTACTTTTGCCTTGATGATATCCTTGGCCAGCCCCGGCTGATCCGATCCCGGTCCCTGATTCCACCGGTGGGTCCGGAAGTAATCGCCAAATTCTGCCACATCCTTACCCCGGCTGCTGTGGTCGCAACCATAAATCAAACCGCGGTCCTGATGCCATTTAAACACAGGCTTAAAATAGTTTTCCTCGCTCAGGCTAACCAAAACATCATTGTAATCAATTCGTATTTTGGGGGTTATAGCGCCTATGTTCAGATAAAGCGCATCCAGGTAAGGAACGATATTGTATTTTTTCCGTTTCAGAAATTCCGCCGCAAAATATTTATTCCATAGATTTCCGCTAACCCTGAAATTCAATTCATCTGAGAAGAAAAAATCGAGCGAACCGGCACCGCTCTCCTTCAGCGCTTTCTCAAATTTCTCGAAGAAAAAGTGATTGTAATCCTTCCCGCTTCTCGGGTTCATCGGATCATAGGAAGGGATTAGTTTTTCAGAGAATACAGTGACCACCTTCCACGATTCTTTCCCGAAATTATAGGAAAGTGTTCCGTTTTTCACAAGCGAAAGCAGATCCTTTCTGGATCCGATAATTTGGGATGTATCCGAATTTAATTTAACTGCGGTGAGGGTAAGCAGATTTTCGGGCATTTGTAAGTTGCCGGTTCCGGTAAGAATCTTAATACCGCTGCGCAATTCCGATCCGTTCAGATCGGGATTGGCGGTAATGGCCTCATCCATCGCAAAACCCTGACCAATGCCAAGGGTATAATCGCTCAGACTAACAGTCATTCCCCTCTTTTGAGCTTCTGCTGCAAACCATTTGAACAGCTTCCACCACTCCGGAGTAAAAAGTGCTGGTTTACTTGGGTTAGACCAGCCATAGGCGATCCCGCCGGAATCCTGGTGACTGTAATTAATCTGAAGGCTTGAAATTCCTTTATTTGATAACTGGTTCAGCTGCCAGGTCAATCGTTCACGGGTAATAGTATCACCCTGCCACCAGAAAAACGGAACATCACCAAACCCTTTTGGAGGATTCACGAATCCCGGTAAAACATCCAGCGAAGGGGTGCGGTCGGCATATCCGGGAGGCAATTTTGTTTGTGCAAATGGCTGCAACGTGATCAGCAGAAATATTACAATCAGACAGTTTCTATATTTTTTCATAAGTGGAATGGGTTTTACCAGGTTCAAAATGGTTGATTTAGATTTAAAATGGTTATATTTATTGTATACCATTGGCATATTCGATATTTTCAATGTATGTCTCAGATAATGTGATAAATAAAATTTCTTTGACTCATGTGGCACCCTGGTCTGCAATGGGATCATTGTTTTAAAGTTGACTCCAGCGGCAAAGCAAATTCTGCAGTAAAGGCCAGTTCAGGATCGCCCCTCCGCTGAATGGTTTCGCAAAGGGTTTTCAGGCTGGTTTTCAGCTTGAAAGTGGTTGTTTTGCCGTTGAGCTCAAGTGTCACCTTTTTCCTGAAATCGATGAGCCTGCTGTCTAACAGGATGGAGGCTGTAGTGAGATCTGTCGTTGCGGTGAGGTGGTTGTCCTTGCAGGTGACGTTAAAATCTTTGCCTGCCTCAGGCGTCAGGGTATGGAGCCAGAAGAAGTCACGGATGACGTGATCGCTCAGGCGCCAGGTGAGCTCGCGCGGTACGGGATTTCTGACGTTGGGGTACAAATCTGCGATCTTATCCCTGTCGGGCAGCCCCGAGTGCGGGTGTTCGGCAATAATCTGAACGGTAACGGGGTAGATATCGGTCCGGTTACCGCGCAATTCCTGAATTTTTTTCTCAAATCCGACGATAAGCTTGTTCCGTCCGTACATCGAATCGCTTCCCCCTACCATTGTAGAGAAGACGGTATTCCTTAAGGTGATTGCAGAGGCGCCATCGGCCAGGGCAGCGGCACTGGCCTGGATGCCGGCGAAATAATCGGGCATCTTGGGTCCCATTGCATAGGCGCCATAACCACCATGCGAGTAACCCATGATGAATTTTTTGTTCGGATCAACATCGCCGAAAAGCATAAACTGGCGGAGCAGATTCTGCATCAGGGGATAGGCATAACCGGTATAGAAGCCGTTCCAGGTGTTGTCAGGTGCCCGCAAAGCGACATAAATATAGCCCCCCATTTCGGGGTGATCACGATAGTAGATCTGCATATGGCGCCATTGGCTGTCGTTGAGTTCCTGGGGAGCGCCGCCACCGCCGTGCATCGCTATAAACAGCGCCCAGCCGCTTGCAGGACGTTTCCCTACCGTTTTTACAGTGTAAGGACTGACATGATTTTCGAAACGGACTTTATTGGCGTCAAAATTGACCTTAAGCGAATCGTGGATTGGCGCTGTCATATAGGCCTCCCAGGCAATTTTGCGTACGGTTTGTTCGTTGTTTCGAAGCAATTTCTCCAGACTGGCTGAAAATTTCCATGTGGACTGCTGGTCAGGTGCAGATTTGTAGAATGCGGTAAAAGCCTCTTTTAGTTTGGTTTCGTCTTTTCCTTCAATTGTTTTGATCACGGGTGGCGGGGTGTAAAAAGTGCGTGATGTTGCAGAAACAGGCGGAATTCCACTTAGAAATAGAGGTAATTTATCTTCAGCGGCAATACCTGTAGTATAATACTGGTGATATTTTTGGGTTTTATACGCCACATCAACAAGGTATGTCCGGTGTTTCGTCAGTTGGAAGTAGAGATGGTCATTGATATCTGCAGTATCGCCCTTACTGGTGCCGTCGAATTTCATTTTCGGATTTTCAGCATCCGTGATCGTAACTTTAGCGGCAACGCGGTCACCGACCGGACGGTCAAAGACGTCCAACATAAGTTTCAACCCAGGAGCCACGACTGGTTTTGATTTGGAAGTATAACGTTCAGTGACATTGACGGCATTGATATAATCCACCTCCCTGGCCCATACCATCGGGAAGGAGAGCCCCGTTTTTTTGAAACTGCTGGCATATATCGCTTTTCTGCGATCGTCCTTTACCGCCTGTGAAGCGTTTCCGACAAACCAGCCACGGTTGAATCCCGCAGGGTCCTGCTCTGCTGCACCTGTAAATATCCAGTCGCCATCCCAAACTTCAACCCAGGTGTGATTACCACTCTCATTATTCCAAAGCGGTGTTCCTGCAACACGAGCCGGGATTCCCACGGAGCGGCAGGCATCAACCAGGAGAATGGACAATCCGGTACAGGTTGCAACACCTGTCTCCATCGTTTCAAATGGCCCCTGATCGGGCACCCGGCGTTTTCTGGAGTATTTTACTTTAAGCAGTTTGAAGATTTGTAAATTCAATTCCTTGCACGCTTCGGAGGGTGTTTTGCAGCTTTTTATCAGCGGCAGCGCAATTTCTGATAACCGTTTACGCCAGTTATCCCTTGGTTCACTTACACTTGCATAAGGCAGAATGTCATTCAGAAAGATATCGGTAGGGATTGTGATCCCCCACGGTGCTTCCTGCCACCCTTTGTAGGCCATGCTGAGATTATCCAGCAGAAAATCTGAAGTGAGTGACTTCAAATCCCGGTCCGGCATATTTTCAACCAGGAATTGCATCCCCTGGCGCTGATACGGCGATGCCTGGTTAAGCGCCTTTTCCAGTTCAGTGCGGTTAGTGCCCGACTGGACAAGAGCAGCTTCTACGGTGGCAGACCACCATGGTCCGGAGGATTTCCTGACCTTTGTCTGAGAATATGCGCCTCCATAGCTGAACAGCAGGAACAGCAGGGTGAGTAATGCGCCAATTCCTGCTTTGAGCCGGATTGTGCCGCAAGGTTGAATTGAAACCGCCTTTGTAGCGGGAAGTGAATTGAAAAGTAGTCTTTTAAATCGGTTCATGCTATTTATTATTATCATGGGTGTCAAATTGAAATTTGCTAACTGTTTAAATTATTGTTTGGTTCCATGGATCACGATAGGGTCGGTTTAGCAATCGGCTTGCAACCGGATTCCCGACAATCTCCTCTTTTACAGGATCCCAATGAATTTTTTGTCCTGTAGTCATTGCGATTTCACCCAATAACCCCACAGATATCGAACGGTGTGCGATTTCGGCCGGAGCCACTGTTTCTCCTCTGGACCGGATACATTCCAGGAAGTTTCCGATATGGTTATCACTTTTATAGAGATGAATTTCGTTGTCGCCGATTACCTCCTGAAGAATCTTAGGATCGGATGCCCTCCATCCGCCCCGGCTGACACGTATCCACCCTTTATCGCCGTACCAGGTTACGCTCACCCCTTTACCTATTCGGGACTCATTTGCGACACGCAGTTCGATTCCATTGGCATATATACAATTGAAATCGTATTCGAAGGGGACATTATAAAGGCCATCCAACGGATATACCCCTTTGCCGGCAATTTCGACAGGTCCTGAACGCTCCATCCCAAGGCCCCATTGGGCAATATCGATATGGTGACCTGCCCAGTCGGTGAGCTGTCCTCCCGAATAATCGAGCATCCAGCGCCAGTCGCCATGACAAACTCCCCTGAACGGGACTTTGGGCGCTGGTCCGAGCCACATCTCCCAGTTGAGTCCGGCAGGTAATTCCATAACTGGTGGAGTGCCGATCCCTCTATTCCCGTCAGGTAATCCAACTTCAACACGGGTTATTTTTCCTGCCCTGCCGTTGATGGCCAGCTCAGCGCCGCGTCTGAAATGTTCTACCGACCGTTGCCAGCTCCCTGTTTGCCAGACGATTTTATTCTTTTTTACTGCATTTGCAATGGACTGACTGTCGTGAATGGTGCGCGCCAGTGGTTTTTCACCGTAAATATCGAGCTTTTTATTGGCAGCGGCGCAATAGATCAGGCTGTGCCAGTGATCGGGAAGGGCAATGGAGACCGCATCCAGCCTCTCTTTTTCGAGAAATTCGCGGTAATCACCATAAGTACGGCAATCGCTGTTCTTATGGATTTCATCGATCAGACCCTTTGCTTTGGCACTATGGTTGATATCCACATCACAAACAGCCACAAACTGCAACTCCTTCACACGGGTTAGGAAATCTTTCAGGTTATTCGTCCCCTGGCCACCCAATCCGACAGCTCCCATAACGATTCTGTCGCTTGGGGGAAGTTTTCCCCCCATACCCAAAGCGGTGGAGGGTATGATCTGCGGAAGTATAATTATACCTGTAGCAACAGCGGATGACCGTTTCAGAAAATCCCTTCTGGTTGAACTTTTTAACATTTTGATATTGTGGTGCTCTGCACCTTTTGATGAATGTTTATCTCTTGTTATACAATTCGTTATACTTTCTTATGATTGCCAGGTGCTTATCGGTCAGAGTTCCCGCCATATAAAATGCAATCCCTCTTGCACCGTTGTCGTGTGCCTGCCTGATGGCTTCCTCGAAATCATTCATATTATCACCATAATCAACCACCGCAACTCCGGTGAAAAGCTCTTGTCCTGGTTTCATATCCTTCACCCCCTCATGGGTAGCAAATCCGACCCATTGCATATTTCCCTGGTGGTCCTTTTTATAAACCATAGGAAAAAAGAGGTCAAGGTTCCAGTGACTCCAGTCTTGTTTTACATATTCGCGTGCCAGTTCTGGAAACGGGAACACCGCAGCCGATGCTTTTGTGCCCGCCTTATGACAAATCAAGACACACTCTTCAACAAGTGAGGTAATGGCGTTCATCCGGAATTGTTTCCATGCGGCATTTTCCTCCTTGTCGGGAAGATCCATGGGGTCTGTCCCGAATTTAACTTTGAATTCTTTCCTGGCATTGGGGTGGTAATCAAAGTCATATTCGGCCAACAGCCTGTCCTGGATCAGCTGACCGCCGTTGTGCTTATAATGTGTTTGAAGCTCTGCCCCGAGCAGGACATCCACATACCGGATGTAGTCGAAATGGACAGATGCAAGTCCTTTTATTTTTGCGATTTCCCTCACCCCGTTTTTAATATACTCCCGGGCGCCCGGTGAGAATGGACTCAGAAAATTGTAATATCCGACATAGGGATGAAAGTCACGACAGCTCTGCCCGAGTCTGTTCACGGAGTACCATTCGGGATGCTCCCTGCACTCTTTGTTTCCGCCCACATTCATCATCCAGTGCCAGGCGTGTATTCTGACCCCGCATTGGTTTCCAAGCGTGATCAGCTCTTTTAGCCGGTCAGCACCGACTCCGGGAAGTAAATCGGTGATGCCGGCATTTGCCAGCACTTTCATCCTGGCAAGCTGTTCCACCCCTGATCCGCCTCCGGCGCCACCCCATGCCGCAAAATAGAATTTTTTGTCCGAATAGGTTTTACTGTTAGCCAATTTGGGATTTTTAGCTGTTGAGTGCAGAACTCCGATGGTGGCAATAAAAAGTATTAAAATCTTTATGGTTCTCATTTTAAATTATTAAAAATTTAAAAATGTAATGTCTTTACTCTTGCTATCAACCCACCGCGGGATTGTGGAATCATCTTAGTCACTTTCCCCCGGTTTCACAAGCTGCACATGTGATCATATTTTTCAGAAATTATCATCGTATATTATTTTCAATTTTAGTTACAACCTCTTTATCATCTATTGCGTATTTCAGCCCATTTGATGTGTTGGTAATCAGTATGTAGAATCCAAACAGGGAGGGCTGCATCTCCGCTTTCATGGCTATTCCTTTTACCACGATTGTGTCATCCCCAATCAATTCTTTAATGCTTTTGACCTCCATATGTTCTTTTTTTGCACGGAAGAGATAAAAAAGCGCTTGTAAAACAGGCTCTTCTGCGGGTCTTTGAAATGCTGATCCGCCATTGGTTTTATCCGACAGCTGGAGATATCCCCAGCATTCCGGTTCGTGTAACTGAATGACCCGCTGAGGGGTCCAGGTCCAGTTGTCCTCTTTTAATGTTTCTCCCTTTGATCCTGCCTTTCGGACATACTTTCCATCCGGGGTAATGGTTTGGTGCCATTCAACCCTCGAAAAGTTAAGCCGCCAGAGGTCTCCGGCACGGACAGGACTTTTTCTTCCCAGGTCTTTAAGGGCATTCCATGGAAAGGCTAATTCGACATTCCATCCTTTGTCGGTATCAGAAGGATTGTTTATTGTTCCGTTCACATGAACACCAACGAGCATTTCTCTCATATCCCAGCTTACCATATAATTGGCTCCTGAACGGTAGGGCCGCATAAAAAAAAGGTCCCATACAGTTCCCAGGGCGTTCATTTCATACTCCGCATACTGGGGATTTAGCGCCGAGGGTTTGATAAACATCTCGAAATCGTTCTCCAGATAAATTGTGGCATCCCTCCGTTTTTCATAAGCCCAAACGTGCGGTTCTTCGAGTTCGGCATAGACGTAAAGATATTTATCGTCCCAGAGCATTTTCATCCTGGTTTGAAACCGGGGTTTAGGTTTACCAATCCCTTCAATGTCGTTAAACGGTTCGCTCCACGGAGCACGATCCCATGCCATCTCGGGTTTTCCGTCTATAATCAATGGCTTTTCAACTTTATAGGCAACATATCCGCGAGGGGGGACATAATCCCATTTAACCTGAGCTACCGCAAGATTACCAGTGCAAACAAATATCAGCAGTGTGGCTAAGATGATCAGAGTCGTATTTTTATTCATATTTTATGTAAATTGATCGCTCCGGTTTATTTTCAATTGAAGCGTTGAAAATAGGGAAAATGGATGGGATAGTCAACGGTTGTAAGATTTGATAGTATTATAGCACAAAACAGGTCAGTCTTTTCCGGTTCTTTCTCTATGCATCTCTGTGAAACAATAAATTACTTTTGAAACAACTGAGAAAGCACCGGGAAAGACTGATAATCTGTTTAAATTTTGTTTTCAGGTTCCGTTAGGAATCAAATGTAGGTAGAAAAATTGAAAATATGCGGGTCTTTTGTCCCCGTACGGGACAAAACAAAGGTTGTAAATTCGTATTTCTACCGACAGATTTTCCCTAAGGGGGAATTTTTAAACAGTTTCTGAGTTTTAATTATTTTTTCACTGGTTGCAGACGCGCCAGGGCAAAATCAGTTTCATCCTTTAGTGCAGGATTACCTGCCAGCTCCTTAATTACCGGGATAGACAATTCTGAACCCATCCAGCTCAATTCATGAAGGATAAGCTTCTTGCTTTCGACGGTTGCATCCTTGTTTTCAAGGATCGGGATCATCAGCTTCTCGAATTTCTGAAGCTCCTCGGGAGTTTTTGCCTCGTTACGGATACGGCTTTGAAGGTCGACGAAATACTTTGTGCTTTTGGTGATGTCATAATTCGGGATTCGAGCAAGGTCATCCTCGAGGGTCATCTCCTTATAATCGGTTCTTAAAGATACACTGGCTGCATTTGGAAAGTCATAGGGGATTTTTTGGGTCACTTTCCCGGAGGCAGCCCATTCTGCGCCGCGCTGGAAGGTGACAATAAACCCGGTACACTGCATAGAGGGACCGCCATGTTCATCGGGATGACCAAGGACGGTATGGAAAATCCGCCCTTTTCCGTAGCTGATGGTCATCAGCATTGGCTCATGGCGACCTGATCCTCCGGCATTTTTTTGTGACATCGCGGTAGCCAGGATCTCCATGTTTTTGGCAGGACCCCTTAACTCGCTGTAAAGTTCGTCACTTCCATGCATCCAGCGTGAAGGCAAACCTTTGGTAATTGGATGTTCTGAATTACGGATTCTGATCTCGAAATCCTGCCTTTTGCCGTGTGATCCGCCGCGGCCTGCAGTGGTGTCAATGACCATTTTTTCATTGTTAAAATAGACATAGGGACCATCTTTTTGATTACGCCCTCCCCAGCCTCCGAGGCCGATCATCTCGTTGTACTCCTTCCATTCCGGGAAAGAGTTATCCGCGGCATGGTAACTCACTACACCTCCGCCATTTTTGACATAATTGACAAAAGCCTCCTTTGTTTTATCGGACCACGATTTTCCGTTATAGTCGATCACTACGACGTCGTATTTTGAAAAATTGGGCTCAAAGGTGTTCATATCCCCTTTGTTATCAGGAGATATGGCCATGTCGACACTGAACAGCCCGGTTTGCTCAAGTAGTTCCTTCAGGATCGGAGAGCTTGCTTTCCAGTTGTGATTGTTTTGTCCGGTAACAACCAGCGCTTTATATTGGGCCCCCATTTTGCATGCGTTGAACAGGGCAATTAATCCGGCAAAAACTAAGACTAAAAGATATTGTTTTCTCATTTTGAGTTATGTATTAAATTGTGGGTAAATTCCATGGTTGACGATATGGGCGGAATAATAAGCGGCTTGCTACCGGATTTCCTACAACCTCTTCCTTTGCAGGATCCCATAGGATTTTCTGGCCGGTAGTCATTGCTATTTCTCCCAGTAAGCCGACTGATATTGAGCGGTGTGCGACCTCAATCGGGGCAATTGTTTCCTCTCTTGACTTAACACAATCGAGGAAATTCCCCCAATGGTTGGTTGGGCTTTTGTAAGTATGGAACTCATTTTCACCGATTACCTCCTCAAGAATTTTTGGGTCTGAGGCAACCAGTCTTCCGCGGTCAACATTGATCCACCCTTTTTCGCCAAACCAGGTGGCTCCACCCCATTTTTTAGGCAGCTGTGATGAGTTGGCGACTCTCATCTCTATTCCGTTGGCATATTTGCAGTTGAAATCGTATTCGACGGGAACGTTGTAGAGCCCTTCTCTTGGGTAAACTCCGTGTCCCGAAATTTCGACAGGACCGGAATGCGACATTCCAAGTCCCCACTGGGCGATATCGATATGGTGACCTGCCCAGTCGGTGAGCTGGCCTCCGGAATAATCGAGGATCCAGCGCCAGTTCCAATGACTGATTCCCCGGAAGGGGACCTTAGGTGCAGGACCGAGCCACATCTCCCAGTTCAAATTGGCAGGGACTTCCATGACCGGGGGTGTTCCAACGCCTCGTCCGCCATCGGGCAATCCAACTTCAACGCGAATAACTTTTCCTATTCTTCCGTTGACAACCAGTTCAACCGCTTTTCTGAAATTTTCTCCTGATCTCTGCCAGCTCCCTGTCTGCCACACGATATTGTTTTTCTTAACTGCACTTACAATGGCTCGGCCATCATAAATGGTGCGGGCCAGCGGTTTTTCGCCGTAGATATCCAGTTTTTTATTGGCTGCCGCGGTATAAATCAGGCCATGCCAATGATCTGGTAATGCAATACATACCGCATCCAGTTTCTCTTTCTCCAAAAATTCGCGGTAATCGCCATAGGTGCGGCAATCTTTGTTTTTGTTGGTTTCGTCCACCAGCCTTTTTGCATTGTCCGAATGTTTGGTATCGACATCGCAAACTGCGGCAAACTGCACCTCCTTAATGTGACCAAGGAATGTCTGCATATTGCCTGTTCCCTGTGAACCGACACCGATAGCTCCCATTACAATCCGGTCACTTGGAGGAAGTTTGCCACCCATCCCCAGTGCCGTTGAGGGAATAATCTGTGGCAGAATCAAAGCGCCGGTTGCTACGGCTGCTGATCTTTTCAGAAAATCTCTTCTTGTTGATCTGTAAATCATCCTTTTGAATTTTTAATTGTGTAACTTTTGATGTATCTCCCTTAATTTTTTTGTCGGAATTTTAATCACCTTTCGGTCATAGGTCAGTAATCCGTTGACTTCACCCTGAACATCGGTAGTCTGGGTATAGACAGCGCCGCTTATGCCAACCTCCCTGTGTTGCCTGATAATTTCATTGAATTTGGTTTGGTAGGCTTCCTCGAGTTTTTCGGGATTATCGTATTGCTGGTAGCCCCATCCGCCGGCATTTACGTTCCAGGTGTGGTCCTTCACCGGATAACCGATACCTCCGTATTCACCTACAACAATGGCCCGGTGCTCCATATTTTTCGGAGCGGCAGGAATCGCGTCGTAGGTATGAATATCATAAAGATCGCCATAATCGAGCAGCGCCCACCCGCTCGCCGAATTCACCAGGCGGCTCTTATCCAGGCCACGGACAAAATCGGTGATCCGACCGGTATTGTATTGTCCCCACCCTTCGTTGAAATTTACCCAGCAGATAATGCTCGGATGGTCATAAAGCATGGAAATGATACTGCGGTATTCCTGCTCGAACTGTCCGGCCGCGGCCGATTTTTTAATCAGATCGGTTGTGGCGCCCGGACCGGTAAACTGGCCGCAGCGGGTCCCTTTGGGACAACTTGCGGCAGAGGGCATATCCTGCCAGATCAGCAATCCGAGTTTATCGGCATTGTAATAGTATCGGTCGGGTTCAACCTTAACATGTTTGCGGAGCATGTTAAAGCCGGCCTCTTTCAGAAAATTCAGATCAAATACCATGGCCTCCTCCGAAGGGGCTGTATATAATCCGTCGGGCCACCACCCCTGGTCAAGAACCCCATTCTGAAAATATTGCTTGTTATTCAGGTAAACCACCGGCTGATTATTTTTCCACGAACCAAGTGAGATCTTACGCATCCCGAAATAGCTGGTGACCACATCAAACGGTTGACCAACTATTTTAGGCTCCTGAACTCTCAGATTTTCTTTTGGTTTATTTTTTTCGTCCTTCGTAGGCCACTCCAGTTTACAAATCTCAGCTTTGAGATCATACAGGAAGGGGTCTTCGGGTGACCAGAGGTGCTGCGACGGGATCTTGAGCACGACATCTTTATTGATGGGCGATATTTCGGACAAAACAGTTTTTCCTTTTGAGGTGACTGTTAGTCTCACCCCAAAATCCTGTCCGTACATCACATTATCGGTAAAGACCTGAACCGCTATTTCACCTTTATCAATATCGGGTGTAATCCTGATCTCCTCGACCGAGATATCCGGACTTACAGGTTCGAGCCAGACGGTCTGCCAGATGCCTGAAACCGGCATGTACCAGATTCCGCCCCATTTAGACCGTTGTTTTCCAACCGGAATATCTTCCCAGTTTGTAGGATCAGAGGCAGCTATGACAATTTCGTTTTCACCCGGTTTTAAATATTGGGTGATATCGAGCGAAAACCGGTCGAAACCCCCTTTGTGTGAACCGGCAATCGATTTATTGACAAATATATAAGATTCATAATCGATGGCTCCTAAATTCAATACAATTTTCTTTCCGGCCCATTGTTCAGGAATGGTGATCTTCCTTTTATACCATATTTTATCCCCTGCCGTTATGGTTTTTCCCACTCCGGACAAGGCTGATTCCACACAAAAGGGAACAAGAATCTCTCCCTGATAATTTGCAGGTTCCGGATCTTTTTTAGGAAGAATGGCATATTCCCATAACCCATTCAGGTTAAGCCACTCTTCACGGGCCAGCTGAGGTCGGGGGTACTCCTTCCATACGTTTTCAGCAGTAAGCGCCTCGCCCCATCTGGTCATGATCCGGTTACCGGCCGGCTTCCATGCCAAGGCAGTAGTTACGGCTGTTAATGCCAGTATGAATAATAATATCCTGTTTATTTTCATTTTGCAGTGGTGTAATCGTTCCATTTTTTACGCCAAAGCGCTATTTTATTATCGACATCCTGTGCGCCTCCCCCTTCGCGCAGGTGGGTCAATCCTATTTTCTTTACCATTTTTTCAAACCGGTCAAGTTCTTTGGGGTATTCGTCACCGGTAAATTCGGGACCACGCATTAACCTGACGTAGGAGATAGGTAACCTGTCGCGTTGGACGCGATCCAAAACTTGCTGATTATCAGCCAGTTTCTCGGCCTTGTCATACAGATTGGCTGAATAGTACAGAAATTCTTTTGAGAGGAACGGGTGGTCCATGTCATAACGGATCGGTTTGTATTTATGATCCATCAGCCACTTGCCTGAGAGCTCAATCTTATAAATCTCCTCCTGTTTTTGAAGCAGTTTTGTGTATTCCGCGACTGCGGGTGCAGCTTTTCCAAAGTACCCGTAGATGAAATCGTCGATTAAATCGTAAAGGTTCAGTGACGGATTCCACAGCAATTTTGCGGCAACCCACGAACGCATCCAGTCGCGTTCAGAGCCGGCTGTCTGATAATTCGCCTGAAGCATGACCCCTTCAGCATTGTTGTTGACATAAAACCGGATGTTTTGAGACATGATATCCAGATTAGGCATTGGCGCGAGGTAATGGCTGAAATTGATATCGTAATCCCAGATAAAGAGTCGTTTGCAAACTTTGGACCAATCCTTTACCAGGGTGCCGATGTCGCAGATTTCGGAGGGTTCGAAGGGCCGTCTCCAGGCGCCTGTCTTATCGCTGCAAAGCATGATTGATACGTTTTTGCGGGGGCGCATCGTCTTTGGGATTTTGCCGGTCTCCCCATAAGCAAGGGTTGAGATTAAGACATTGGGATAATCTTTCTCAATATCCTGGGCAACAGCATTAACCAGAACCATAAGGGAAGCCATCTTGGAGCCTTCAGCATCATCGAGCGATTTGCATTTATCGCAAAGACAGGTGCCGCCGCCGTCGTTCTTCGATACGCTGAGCAGTTCAGTAAACGGATTGGCCTTTAACACCTTTCGGATTTTTTCCTTCACGATCCGGATTACCTCAGGATTAGTTGTACACAGCTGATGGGCATTGCGATGTCCCTGATCATCCATCATATAATACTCCGGATGCTTCTCGAAATACTCTTTTTCGGGTAATAATCCACCAAAGGTATGGACGAACATTCCGTCATAATCGACTGATCCGCCCCACTCTTCGGGAACCTTGGCACCCGGGGCATTGGTCCGGTTACGGAGCGACCAGGTGGCATCAAAGGCTACAAACCAGAAAGGATCCCTGCTTTTTAAGGCAGGTTTGTAGGTGCGTAAAACCGGAGAAAACTTCAGTGTTTTGATCGCGGGTATTATTATTGCTTCGTTCGAGTACCAGCGGCAGCCCAGATCCTCTTCAAGCAGGGCATAAACAGCATTAATGACGCCTCGTGTTAGTCCACCCCATAGCAATAAATTGTCACCCTTCTGATCGATACCATAACCCTCGTCCTTGAGATCCTCGGTGATGGCTGCAAGGCCGCTCTTTTTTAAAAGCTGAGTATGGCCAATACTAATCAGCCGGGAATACACCTTCAGTTCGCGCGATTCATTTACAACGGGCAATTTAGCCCCGGTCATCTGCAGAAGCCATGTCTGTAAATCGGCAGCTGCTTTTTGATCCTGGGTGGTGGGATTTTTGCTGAGCAGGATGCGGAAATCGCTCTTCCCATCTGCAGCTATTGTCATTTCGGAACCTTGTTTCCCCGCAGGTAGGAGTGAATTAGCCCATTTGTCATGATTGTGCTGAACATCGGGCGCTTTATTGTCGCTTCCGCTTACTGTCTGATTAGCAACAAACAGCAGGATTGTAAAATACAATAGCAAACGATAGTAATTTTCTTTAGTTGACATGTTGATTTATTTGCTTTATGAACTTTTTATAATTGATTCGATAATATTTAATGCCTATTTTAAAATCATCCCTTTGGAAAACATTTTCAATCGTCCTGAGTGAAATCCCCAAATAACTATTTCGGTGCATTGCACCCTTGTCCCACGGTTAATTCTCTTTTTACAAATCTTTTGGTGCTCCGCACCTGTTGTATCTATTCTAAAGCAGCAGAGCTGCGAAATATTTGTAGAAATATTGTTCACCAATTATGTATAAAGTGCAAAGCACCGTAATATTCTTGTTCTGAGATTATAAAATAGTGAATGACCATTTCCCCTTCTTTTGTTAATTGATATAACACTATTCATTGACTGGTTGAAGGCGCGCAAGAGCATAATTGGCCGACTCCTTTAACTGCTGGTCTTTTGCCAGTTCCCTGACGACAGGAATGCATAAATCGGAACCCATCCAGCTGATTTCGTGGAGCAAGAGCTTCTTAGCCTCATCGGTTGCCTCCTTGCTTTCAAGAATTTTGATCATCATCTTCTCAAATTCCCGTAGTCTGGCCGGCGTTTTTCCTTCGGCACGGATCCGATTTTGCAGATTCACGAAATACTTTGTGCTTTTGGTCAGATCGTAGCCAGGAATCCTGGCGAGGTCGTCTTCGAGTGTAATCTCCCTGAAATTTGTTCTCAATGAGACACAGACTGCATCCGGAAAATCATAAGGGACCTTCTGGGTTACTTTACCTGAAGCGGCCCATTCTGCCCCGCGCTGAAAGGTGACAATGAAGCCAACACATTCCATGGAAGGACCACCTTGCGGATCGGTATGACCGAGGGTGGTATGGAAAACTCTCCCTTTTCCATAAGTGGTAGTGATAAGAACCGGCTCATTGCGCCCGGTACCCCCCAGGCTCGTGTCGGCATAAGCAGTTGCGAGGATCTCCATATTTCTGGCAGGCCCCCTGAGTTTGCTGTAGAGTTCATCCTTGCCGTGAAACCAGATGACCGGCAGACCTTTAGTGACCGGATGGTCCATATTACGGATTTTTACGGCAAACTCGTGCCTTTGCCCGTGTGATCCCCCTTTTCCGGCTGTAGTGTCAACGACAAGCTTCTCGTTCCGTTTATTATTGGCGTATGAATAGTAGTTATAAGGACCATCCTTTTCGGTGCGGCCCCATCCCACGCCGATCATCTCGGTATACTCTTTCCAGTCGGGGAAAGAGTTATCGGCAGCATGATAAATGACCACACCCCCCCCGTTTTTTACGTACTCCACGAAAGCGGTTTTGGTTTTCTCCGACCATGAATCTCCGCTGTAGTCGAGAATGACCACGTCATATTTCGAAAAATCGGGATTAAATGTGCTCATGTCCCCCCCTTTCTCCGGGGTTTTAAGAATTTCAGCAGAGAATATCCCTGTCTGTTCAAGCAGTTGCTTTAAGATGGGGGAACTCGTTTTCCAGTTATGATTGTTTTGTCCGGTAACCACAACCGCTTTATAATGGCCGCCAAACTTGCAGCCATTAAGTACTGCCATTAATAGGGTAAAAGCTAAAATCAAAAAATATGTTTTCCTCATTGGAATCTCAAATTAAAGGATTGGCTGGAGCCAAGGTTGACGATAAGGTCTTCTTAATAAGCGACTTGCTTCGATACTTCCGATGATCTCCTCTTTGATGGGATCCCATTCTATCTTCTGACCCGTTGTCATGGCGATTTCACCCAGTAATCCAATGGATATTGAGCGGTGACCAACCTCGACGGGGCAGACGGTTTCACCTCTTGACCTTACACACTCAAGGAAGTTCCAGAAATGGTTATCACTTTTGTATAAATGGATCTCATTTTCGCCGATTACCTCCTGTAGTATTTTAGGATCGGATGCATGCAGCAACCCTCCATCACGGTCGACATGAATCCACCCTTTTTCACCAAACCAGGCGGCACCGGTATTAAAACGGAGCCGCGATCCCGTAGCAACACGCATCTCTATTCCGTTGGCATATTTACAGGTAAAATCAAATTCGACCGGGGTGTTATAAAGACCTTCGATCGGATATACCCCTTCGCCTTCAATCTCAACAGGGCCGGTACGATCCATTCCGATGCCCCACGCTGCGATGTCTACATGGTGGCCGGCCCAGTCGGTTAGCCTACCGCCGGAATAATCGAGCGTCCAGCGCCAGTCGCCATGGCACACCCCGCGATAGGGAACTTTAGGCGCCGGACCGAGCCACATGTCCCAGTTGAGTCCTGTGGGTACCTCCATAACCGGAGGGGTGCCGAGCCTGCTGTCACCGTCGGGCAGTCCAACTTCAACGCGCGTAATTTTTCCAACCCGGCCATTGATAGCCAGTTCGGCGGCGCGCCTGTACATCTTCCCCGACCGTTGCCAGCTTCCGGTTTGCCACACCACATTGTTTTTCTTTACAGCGCTTACAATTGCCCGGCCATCCTGAATGGTTCTGGCAAGTGGTTTTTCACCATAAATATCGAGTTTCTTATTGGCCGCAGCGGAATAAATAAGTCCGTGCCA